>Ga0116231_10004638_pt1 | contig 27688 bp, 25 predicted proteins | sample S1TSphgellanicum_2_FD_89695 | JGI IMG/M metagenome (GOLD analysis project Ga0116231, IMG submission 89695) | Host-associated microbial communities from peat moss isolated from Minnesota, USA - S1T2_Fd - Sphagnum magellanicum MG | ecosystem: Host-associated > Plants > Peat moss > Unclassified... | reverse complement strand
TTTTTTATTTTTTTTACTTTAAAAATATTTTTTGAAAAGTTTTGATTTGAGAATATTTAAAAAAATTCCAAAAAAAAAAAAAAAAAAAAAAAAAAAAAAAAAACAAAACTCTTTTTGTATCTTCATTCAGAACTGATTCTAACTTCTAGAAAAAAACTTGTAGAATTGTCATCTTCCCCAACACGCTGACACATTACACGACAGTTTTCCGCTGTTGTTTGCTGCTGCAGCAGCTGCTGCGGCTCCAATGTCCAATGCTTTTGCTGTTGCGGGTACGAGTGTGGTGGGCAGGCAAGCAGGGAGGAAAGGAGGAAGAGTTCTGCCTTCCCAGAGCAGGAGTTTTGCACTACAGTACACAAGACTCGAGTAAGCGTTTTGACTTTCGTACTGGGACAGCTTCGGCTTCCTTACTTGCGGCGACTTTGAAGACAGAGAACAGATCGCAGAACTGGACACTGATCTGAACGGATTTGAGGAACAAGAAAGAGCAAATGGATTTTGAGTGAACAAAGAACAAGAAGAACCAGGACAAGAACCAAGGAAGAAGAAGAAGAACAAGCAGCGCCTCTAACTCTGGGCATGACGGGTTGAATAGTTGTAGAATGGGTTTGTGGAGCCGGACCTGCATGCGAGTGTTGCTCCTGGGACTTGTGATCCACTACGGTTGTGGTGTGACATCATGGGCACAGCCAGTGTTTACACCCGTGGACAACATCCTCCTCAGCTGTGGATCTTCGAGCAATGTGGCGGTAGACGGACGAGTATTCGTTCCAGACAATACCTCAATGCTGCTTGTAACTGCTGCTGCTGCGGGAGGAGGAGGAGGGACGACGCTAGTGGGAACTACAACAACACTCCAGAACAATGCAAATGTAGACTATCCTAATCTTGTATCATCAGCAAGGTTCTTCGCTACCAATTCTTCCTACACATTTAAGGTCACGGCAGGAAGACATTGGGTTCGTCTGTACTTCTACCCTTTCTCTTATGCCAGCTTCACTCCCAATGCTTCTCTCTTCTCTGTCTCTGCTAATCAGTTCACCCTACTGGACAACTTCAGTCCCGCAGCTTTCAGCTCCTTGAACAAACCGTTGGTCTTCAGAGAATACCTCATCAACATCACAAGCCCTACCCTTGTTCTGTCTTTCTTCCCGCAGCAGTCGAACTCGTATGCTTTTATCAATGCTCTAGAAGTCGTGTCAATGCCGAGCAATTTGTTGACAGACGATGCGACTCTGGTAGGTCATCATCAGACACCACCAAAACCGCTCGGGTTGCCTGGAATAGCCCTCCAGACAATGTACAGGATCAATGTGGGTGGTGCTCTTGTGAAGCCTCAGAATGATTCACAAGGCTTGTACCGCAGTTGGGAGCCTGACAGCAGTTACATCTTTGCTGCAGCAACAGGAACAACAGGTAGAGTGCCTTTCAGTGACATTGAGTATGGTGATGATCCTACGTACATTGCACCTCCTGCAGTGTATGCGACTGCTCGAACACTCGGAGGCTCTGATACTGTTGATGCACTTTTCAACGTCTCCTGGATTTTTCCAGTTGATCTCGGCTACACTTACTTTGTTCGACTCCATTTTTGTGAATTGTTTGACTCCTCAATCGATGAGCGTGCCTTTGATGTGTACATCAGCAATCAGACTGTCTTGAGTGGCTTTGATGTCATTGCAGTTACAGGGAATCTGGATGTTGTCCTCTATCAGGACTTTGCAGCCCCCATGTTGAATGGCTCTGATGCTAATCTGTGGGTACAAATGGGACCAACCCCAAATACAATCCCCAAGGATGCAATCTTGAATGGTCTTGAGGTATTCAAGATGAATGATGATGCCGGCAGACTCTCAGGTGCTTTGGTGACCATCTCTAGTCCTTCAAGTGTGGTGGTATCTCTAGCAGGGAGTTCCAAGGGCAACATGGGAGTGATTGTTGGTGCAGCAGTGGGAAGTGTAACTGTGGTTGTGTTGCTTGTTGCATTTGTTTACTGTTGTTGCTGCTCTCAGAAAGTGAAATCGGCAAAGAAGCAGCCCACCCCAACGTGGCTGCCTCTGCCTTTGCATGGAAGCAGTCCAGATACAAGTCAAGTCATGACAAACTCGCACAGGAGTGGGAATAGTGGGGCTCGAAGCTATATATCTTCAGTGCCCTCGAACAAGGGTCGATTCTTCACATTTGCTGAGCTCCAGGAAGCCACCAACAACTTTGATGAGTCTTTACTTCTTGGAGTTGGAGGGTTTGGAAAAGTGTACAAGGGGGAGATCGATAATGGCTCCAAAGTGGCAGTGAAGCGTGGCAATCCTCAATCGGAACAAGGGCTGACTGAATTCCACACTGAGATTGAAATGCTCTCAAAGTTGCGGCACCGTCACCTTGTGTCCTTGATAGGTTACTGTGATGATTCAAAGGAGATGATTTTGGTCTATGATTATATGTCGAAAGGCCCTCTGCGCAGCCATCTCTATGGCACCAATTTGCCAGCACTATCATGGAAGCGAAGGTTAGAGATTTGCATTGGTGCTGCACGGGGGCTACACTACCTTCACACAGGTGCAGCAAGGAGCATCATACACAGGGATGTGAAAACGACGAACATTTTGCTGGATGAGAACTTTGTAGCAAAAGTCGCTGATTTTGGATTGTCCAAGACAGGCCCAAGTCTTGAACAAACCCATGTGAGCACGGTGGTGAAGGGCAGTTTTGGGTATTTGGATCCAGAGTACTTCCGCCGGCAACAGCTGACAGAGAAGTCTGATGTGTACTCCTTTGGTGTGGTTCTGATGGAGGTGTTGTGTGCACGTCCAGCGATCAACCCATCACTGCCTCGGGAGCAAATCAACATGGCAGAATGGGCTTTGAAGTGGCAGAAGATGGGTATGCTGGACCAGATCAAGGACACCCGTTTAGCAGGTGCTTGCAACCCTGAGTCACTTCGCAAGTTTGGTGACATTGCTGAGAAGTGCTTGGCAGATCAGGGCATTGATCGGCCTTCCATGGGTGATGTGCTTTGGAATCTAGAGTGTGCATTACAACTGCATGAAAACTCTTCAGAGAACTTCACAGAGAGCTTTGCAGGAAATTCTATGGAGACTGGTTTGCCAGTCCATGACAGCTCAATTCAACCAGTGTCAGTTCCAGAGCTGGGAGTCAATCAGTCAGTAGAGTCACCTCAGACCGACTCCACAGAACAGAGTGTAGGCATTGTGACCCAGGGGAATGGTTCAGACGACACTTTTGTGGGTGATATCTTCTCACAGCTCATTCACCCACAGGGCAGGTGATAGATGAAGAGAGCAAGGAAATCCTGGTGCACAGACAGTGTAATGAAGATGGGCTTGTGACCATCAAACAACTCCTAGGTTTTGATGGAGATCGCAGACTAAAGCTGGCAGGGTATTGTCAGAAAGCAAATGCCACAAGCAGTTTATGATCAGATATCAAGCAGAGCATATCATTTGGAAGCTTATGCAGCTGACTGATACACACCAAGCCAGGGATAAGTGCTCAAAACCACCACACTGTCAAGTCAACATCATAGATCTCTGTTGAAACAATAGGAGGAGCTGATTTAGATTTCATGCTCCACTACAAAGTTGCAGTTGCTAGATGTAGACACTAGTAAACAATACATCATGCAGTAAAAGGCACTACTGAAGCTGGTGCTCAGTTTTTGTTGAATTTTTTTGATCATTTCCCTCTTCACTTGTCTGACAACTTGTTTGCTCCATTTGGAGACATCACATCACACTGTAATGAGGTGAAATAGCCATCTTTGTTTCAGGTAATACAAGTCATCACCAGCAATTGCTGAAAACAAGGCTTGCTCCTCTTGCACATTGATTTCAGATTGCAGCATTTCAGAAGTTTGAAGTTGCAATAGTTCACTATAATCTCTCAACATTGTGCAGGGCTTGTGACAAGGATGTCTATGCTCTATGTTATATGGGAACTGGCCTGTGCACATGAACTCCATTTTCCTCAACAGTTCCTACCACAGCTGCTAACTTTCCTTCAAACTTCTCTCCTTTCCTAGGTTCATACACGACTGTATACACATCAGCTTCTATTGCCCTCTCTGCAAGGGTTTTTCCTATGACTTTGCAAGCTGAGAAGTCTCTATATGACTTCAGATTTCCTCGGAATTCCTTAGCATTAGTGCTTGCAACTGCAACTACCTTGCTGGTAACACGGTGCATGATGCTGGCGTGAATGTACTTGGTAGAGAAGAAGATATCAAGTGTGAAGGGCTTCATGCACTTCTCTGACCGTGCTTTGAAAGACCTCTTGGTGTTGTTCTTCTTCTTCTTGTCATCTTCTGCCTTCTTCCTCCTGGGATTCCAATGTGGAACTTCTACTTCTCGGGAATACCCAAAGCCATCATCTCGAGTGTCCCAAGCACTTCCGTAATCATCATCTTCCATCTCACCTGCTCGACCACATCTCTGCACTCCAAAGAAACATGCATTCAAGCTCAGAAAAGACATTCTGTAAATCAATGCTGTGAAGCTCCATGCACAAACAGAAGGATGAACTCAAACCCCTTGCAATCACTGAGCATAAGATACTGACCATATCTATCCTTTGCAATGTCCACAGCGAATCCTTACTGCACTTGCATTGAACAAGAACAAATACATGCAGAAAACAAAGATTGAGAAGCAGTCTCAAACCCTAAACTCGGCAGGTAGAGAAAACCAACCTCCCAGCCTCCTTTCTTCCTTGCACTCATGGTAGCGTAGTTCATAAAAGAAGGCCATGATGCAGGCCCCGAATTCTGCACAACAGATGGATGCATGATGTAGTTTGCAACAGCCACAGCTCTGGAGCAGGCAAGGTTTCGTAGCCTCCTTACAGCTGCCATAGCCACAGCCGGGTTCCAGAGCTTCACCGCTCTTGTTGCCACTACGTAGGGTTTTACCTTCTTCTCCCTTCTTTCAAAGCAGGTGGAATCTCCGGGCTAACGCCATCTCTCGGCAGACTTGTTCCTGTTTGCAAAGCAAAGTGCACAAACAAAAAAACCCCAAGTCTCTCCTATGCAATCAAACAAGTAGACAAAATGCAAAAGAGAGAAACAATCCAAACGATCCAAAGTTACTGCTGCTGCTGCTACTGCTACTTGCTTCCGTCAATGCAACAAAGCAACAAGCCATCTCTGTTTCTGTCCTCCCTTCTTCACAAAACCTCCATCAAAACTTCTTTCCAACACCCAAAAAGTCTCCACTTTCGAACCCCCACTGAATCTAAGCAGCAAAGCTCGGAACTCTTTAGGGTTCGATGGGACACTACTAACCTCTTCTTCTCCCTCGTATTATTGTTGGCAAGAACCTGTTGCTTTTCGGACTGGAGAGTTCATCTGCATCAACAGAAACGTATAGCCTAGTGGTCACGACTTCGTCAGCAGCATCTTTGCAACCGAGTTGTCGTTTGGTTTTGATCGACGCAGAATTCCAGGGTTAGGGTTCAAGGATCTGGGTTTAGGGTTTGTGAAAAGAAGGGGGGGCAGCACGCGGAGAGAGAGAGAGAGAGAGAGAGAGAAGAGAAGAAGAAGAAGAGGGGGAGCGATGAAGACGGTTGTAGGAAAGGTGGTGTCGAATAAGATGACGAAGTCAGTGGTGGTGGCGGTGCAGCGACTGTGGCAGCACCCAAAGTACCCGAAGCTGGTGAGGAGGACTTCCAAGTTCATGGCACACGACGAGACCAATGCTTGCAACATGGGCGACGAGGTCGGTTTTCCTGACCCGGCATTTTTTTTTCCTGTTTCAGAGAGAGAATCTTTCATGTATAGTCTGGTAGTAGTGACTCTCATGTCGCTTGCAAATGATCTCTTCACTTTGATGACTTTGATGATGCAGGCATTGCAAGGGGCTGTGTGCTTCCCCGCCTTTGGGGTTTTCTCCTGAATCACACAGCAGGCATTGCATTGCATTACATTTCTCTGTGAAATCTGATTTCTGCTCTTCTTGAGTGCTTCAGTTGTATTCCTTTGTCATCTTTCCTTCTCTTCTTTTGGCCATGTACTTGGAAAAAATATTTGGAGGTTGTGGCAATGCACATATTTAGGGTTGAGAGCTTCCCAAGAGCTCGCTGTTTGAGAACTTCTTCAAGAAATGCTGTCTTACATGTTTTGTAAGGTGGATCCTTTGTTTGATGGTGCAGGTAAGGTTGACATCATCAAGGCCTCTGAGTAAGCGAAAGCACTGGATTGTGTCTGAAATCCTCAGAAGAGCACGCATCTTTGAAGCTCCTGTTCCTTCCAAACTTGAAGCACCAGAGACTTCCACACTGAACAACAATGCAACAACAGGACATGCAGCAAACATGAGGACTGATACATAGTGAGAGAGAGAGAGAGAGAGAGAGAGAGAGAGAAGGTTTTCTTGCAACTGTTGCAAAGGCTTAATCTGAGTGGTTAGGTCTGTTGTAGAGCTGAATAGCTGAAAAATACCGGTGTTTTGAAATCCTTTGAGAAAGGAGCAGTGTTATTCAGAAGTGATTTCCAGCACAAAGGTAGATTCTAAAGCATTTGAATGCTGCAACCTTCAAGAAAGAATGATCACAACAGCTTGGTGTCTATCTGCACCTCATATGTCCATCTTAATAGGATTTTTGTAGGTGACTTTTTATTAGCACAACATTGTTGTACAAGTTGTCTACAACTACGAATGCTACTGTTTTAGTTGTATTCCTAATTGTGTACATGTCTGCTGGGATGATGGCAAGGAAGATGTAGACTGGGACAACAAGACTTGGGGAGCATAGGCAGTGCCAGGCACACTGAAACTCCACCATATGTGTAGTACATGAGATCTAACAAAGCTTCTCCTTAGGGACCTATCATGTTTCTATCATGTTTCTGTCAGGATGAAGATTTGGAGCACTATCTGACTGAGGATCATGTAGGATAAAGTTTCTTGTACCCATGAACTGTGTGTATCACCTAACAAGTTTCACTGAGGTCAAATGGCATTTCACAGACCTTTGGAATTCCATTGCTTTTCCACACAAAAAAGATCACACTGTTACAATGTTGCCTTGGTCATAATTAATGTTGTCATCTCAATGCACTCTAGGTGTGGCTTTCCTGTTACAAAATTACTCAAAAACACTTATTTTCAACATGTCAAGAAGAAAACAATTTGACTAGACCAAGTCCTGATTGATGAGTGTTGCATTGCCCACTTCATCTTCCCATTGAACTTTCCAATTTCTCATTTGTTTCCAAATGGAAGATACCCTCTTGCTGCAGTGAAGTTGTAGCAATCTGTCTAGATCACTATAAAGGTCTCTGTACAACCTCTTCATCTGCAATGCTGTAGCTAGTGCAACTACTTTGGCATACTCCAGGAGGTTAATATCTTGGTTTTACAAACCAAAGAAATTGGATTGAAAGTTGCTAGGCAGACAACTAGGTGACACTCTTCCAGGAAAAAAAATGCTTACATGTCTATTACAAAAAGGAAGTCTTGAAAGTTAGTACTACTTTGGTAGATCAGGAACCATAATGCAATGTGGGAGACTGGTGGAGAACAGGACATGATGCCACAGGCTGGTCAAATGATTTCATCATCTTTTCCTTCTTCGTCCTCCTCAAGATCATACAAGAGCACTCGACGTTGACCACCAAATATGCATGCCAGCCCTCGCGAAGCTGTAATTCACATAATTCACACTCAGTCTAAAAATTTAAGTCCATTTACAAGAACAAAAGACAGAGAGATAGTAGCATTGACAATATATCTGCATATCAAAGTAAACCAGAGCTCTGTGTCTTCTGTAAGAGTGAGAATCATACCACTGACAGCCAATGGAGGCACTGCATCAGGGAGAGAAACTGCCCGTACTTTACCATCCTTCAGACCAATGGGCAACACAGCTCCCTGTCCACCACAAACCCAGAACCAAACTTATCTCCATTCCTTCAAGTTCCAGGGCTTACAACACTGTGTGGAAAGAGCAGATAGCTGAAGCAAAGGAATGACAAGAATGAGAGGGTGGAATTTGAAATTGGAGGCTCTGAGGCTTACAAGTGCTGAGCAGACATGCAACAATGACTGATGCTGTAGGGTGGAAATTGTCTGCAAGAATGGCATAAATCCCAAGTCCTCCAGATGCAAAAGCATCAAATATGTCTGAGGGGGCTTTCCACTCTCCTGGGCCTCTTTTCTCACCAATAACACCAGCTGCCTTTCCTGTAATTAGGCATGCAAAAACCAGCAACAATTGAGGATGCAAGGAGTCTTCATGTACTCCACATGACACCCAGTGAAAATGATGGCAATCTGTGATGCATATGCTAATGACAAATCTTCCAAATTTCAGTTACTAAGAGGAGAGAGCCAATTGCTGCGCAGCACAGCGGACTTTCACCTAAATTCATGAAGAGTAACAGCATGATACCTTATAAAGGGCCAGATCAATACATTGTAGACTTTGATCAATTTGCAATGCAATAACTTCTGGAGCCTCCATATCTCTTTTGGAGGGTTCATGACAGGCAGAAAATCTTCGCAAGACAACCACCACACTCTGGTGAGTTGAATTTTGTTCATCTGTAATGTTTAGGCAAATGTAGTCTTCAACTGGGCTGGCTTCCTTTGTTGAAGGGCCTGCATTCTCCTGTTGCAAATCATGAGGACAAATGATTGATATTCAACCACAGGATATATCAACAGTGATGACAGGAAGCACCCATTGAATCAGCATGGTTAGGTATAGAGGTGTCATGCTAGCCAGCCACAAATTGCTGCAATTATGCCCTTACACAATCCCCAGATCACAACCATCAAACCAAAGCAGAGTGAAGAAAGAGGACCTCAAAGTAAGTCAGTGACAATGGAATGCGGGCTAGGGGTTGCAGTAAATGGGGAAGAGGGCACAATGGCAGCATGCCTTGTACTCTCAAGTTGGGAGAAATCTCCTTCACTGGCAATGCAAATGCCTCCTCACAACTGCACACATAAATCAACAGAAAGTTGCTGATATGACAGAAGTGGGTCTGTCCATCAGTAAACAACTACAATCTAGGAGATTGCAGAGAAAATTCCAGAAGAACACTTTGAAGGTGACTATAGTGTCAGTTCCACCAAAACAAAAACAAACATGATGAGAAGAATGGTGTCCAGTAAACAACTATACTCAGCAACTTTGTCTGTCACCCATGACACCTATTCTCTTGCTCAACACCTACTCCATTGCTAATTGTGTCAAACTTGAAAGACAGCTCAACTCAAAGATGGAAGGTCACTCTCTACAAAGGGTGGTAAGAATCTCACGTGCCAAAACAAAAGCAATATAGAGGCACAGAGGTAAAAAGAGAACCTGATTTGAAGTTCAGCAATTTGTTGGAAAAAAGTTCGCTGTAGACATTTCCAATCAGTGAAACCTCCCATCAGCATCAATTCTTCCATCATCCTGTCTTTCCCCCTGCATGTCACACCAGGACATCATGCAGTTTGAGAACCTTGCAAGGTGTGAAAGAAGCTGTTGGACATCCTTTGTGTCTCCTTCACAACAATTGTGCCTGGGAAAAAAATGTCCTGAGCAGTCATACACTTCAAAATGGAATGCTAGCTGCCCAACTGGGCTCCTCGAGCACAAAAAGATGACAAACACATGCACTTACATTGGCACTTACAAATTTACATCCGGTATGAAGATATCTGATAGGGGTGCAAGATGTGGGCTGATTGGGTCCTTCTCAAAATGGGACTGCAGGAATGCAGCTACCTTCACACTGTCACACTCAAGTGAGATTGCCAGTAAGATATAAGAACTTGAGAACTAGGGTTCTGATAGCACATCTGAAATGAAAATTCTGTTGCTCTATCTGGTGGTCAAGGTTAAGCAGGTAAGGGTGTTAGTGGAAACCTGTTGATGACTGGAAGCTGATTTGAAGAGGGTACTACATCATTACTCAGCTGGCGCAGTGACTTTGTAAGCCAAACAAAAAAAAGCCTGAACTGCAGGACCCAAAATCTCCCCCCACAACAGTTTGCCTGTCTTACTCACTTTTCTCTCATCTTAGTGAACAGCACCCCTGCTACTATCCACCGTTTTCTCCTGTCCTCTGTCAATCCTACTACAGAAAAACTACAAGGCTGTGAAAGAGTTGCAGTTCAAAGCCCATGCCACACACATGTGGTCAATAGCAGTAATTCTGGGTCCGATTGACAGAGCCTTCTTTTGCTGTCCAAGCATGATGAGTATACAGACCAAAAGCAACAATTGAGAACACAAGCTTCTGACGTACCCCACTCTTGAAAAAACCAGTCATATAGTGTAGACATATGGCAAGAACATATGGCAAGAAATGGGGGCAATAATGGACAAAAGAGCACAAGACAGAGACCTCGCCAGCAGTATCAGAGATAGTACGAAGAAGGCATTCAACTTGCACAAGAAGCATGCCTGCATGCTCCATGGCACGCTCCATAAGAGTTTCGTGCAGCCCTACTCTATGGACACGTGCTCGCCACCGTGATAGGCCTTGCAACTCACCAATCCTAAATGCAATCATCTCAGCTGCTGGCTGTGCACCCATTCAGAATAGCACACACAGACACATCAGCAATGTTAATGGCAAAGTTCAATCATACTCTTGAACAACAAGCCAGGAGAGAGGGGAAACAGATAGAACAAAACTTAACCTGTAAGTGCTGAGCAATGAGGCCGAGGAGTTCCCTACCAGCAGTATCAATGCTCTTTGCCAATCGTTTCAATCCCTGTAGGCAGCACAATCATGGGGCCAGCAGATGTGTAGTCGCACTTAAACATGGATGCCACACCCACCATGGGAAACTGCTTAACCCTAAACCCTAAAACTGCCTGCTAAACTGGCAAGCTTGGAGTGTTATTGCCTCATCTTTTCTAAGTAGAAGCTGCCTGTCTTTATCCAGCCTTACTTGGGCACAATACATCTGAATGGAAAAAAGTTACATCACTAGGTTCTGTCCTAAACTCACAGTAAGATACACTACCAGGTGATAAGATGCATTACCGCTTCACCCAAGGAAGCAAGAAATTGGTGCAGTCCTGGACTAGCTGACCCACATGCAAGAAGATTCAGCAGCTCATCACGTGGCTTGATTTGGGTGCCTGTGTGTGCATGGTCAACAACACTGGCACTGTCAATGAGATACCATAACATAGCCTGAAGAAAACAGAAAATGCAGTAAGAGTCTCTTCCAAAGAAAACTTTCATTCTTTTCTACTAGAGCATTTGATCAGATTATCATGTTTTGCTGCAATAACAAATGTTCAAAAAAAGCTGTGCTCTAATGACAGGTACCGTGCTCAATCAGCAGTACAGAGAGAGGCTGAAACTTTTCTTCAAAAACAGAGATGGCCTCATGCCATTGCTTATGCATGACATTCAGTGTTGCCTGCACAACATCCAGGAGCTCTACCACACTTGATGCCTGCAGGGCCACTTGCCGCAGTTCCTTCCTCCTGGGCATGACAAAAATAAATGAGTGTGGACATCACCAGTGGTGGATCTGGCAATAATATGCAACAAAACTGAACAGCTACAGAAACAAAGATTTTTTGTATGCAAAGTATGAACCATCAGCATTCTGTTATAGGATCAACTCAAAATAGAAACATGGATGTTGAAGTTTCAAGTGATTGGCAATGAACCTGTCTCCGAGTAGAGAGGTGTCGACAGAAATTGCATACAATCCAGGTGACCTCTTTGCTGCACCAGCCACCATTGGAGAGCCCTCCATGGAGAGTGTTCCACTGCAGATAACTGTCATGTTGCGAAGATTGTTTGAAAGGAAGACCTGTTTTTACTCTGATTGTGTCATTTTGTCACTCAAGAAGCGTTCAGCCCCCCAAACTTGACAGTATCTAACCTTTGCAACTGCCTTGTTCTGATTTCAAACTCAGCCCCACATTGCTATAAAAAATATTTAGAAAAAAACCTGTACCATGACAAAAAATCCCAGTCATTCACATGTAACAGACGTATGAGTATGAATGAAGATTTACATACCTGGAGAGCTGAGGCATTGAGAAGTCGATAAACAGGATTCATCTCAGATTTGCTAGTTGATCTCATGCAACTGATAGCACGCTCCCTGATATCCTACAAAGGTCATGACCAAACATATTTGGACATCAGCCTAAAAGACAGTGGTACCTTCAATTTAGGGTTTAGGGCTCAGATTCACATAAGTTCAAAAGCCATTTCACAGAAACAAAGCTCACCAGCTTTCCAATTGGAAAAACACCGAATGCACTCAAACAGATGGTCCCATCTTTATCCCCACTGCAAAGCACATAAAGCCGCTGCTGCACAGCCAGCAGAATGGTTTTTTGATTTGCACTGCCTTGGTCTTCATTACCAGGTCCTAACACTCCAGACATGTCAAAAGTGGGGGCAGTGCCTGGCATTGGAGGTGCCCGTGGAGGTGATGGGAAGAATCTTGGAGTTCGATCTTCATAGGAAAACACATCATCTAATTGACCCTGATTAAAAAATCCCCCCAAAACACAATTGTTTAACAGGAGTTAAGACCAAAGCTGAAGGAATGGTGGTGGACTCTACAAAGCAAAAGTTCAAAAGCTCCATAGACACCACATAAGAAGATCAGACCCGAGATTGTTCAAAATCTGCTCCACATACATACCGGCAAGTGATGGCCTTCTTCAGTCCAGTACAGACATTCCACTGTTGCATTATGTGTTGCTGTCTGCCGCAGCACATCTCCATTCTGCCAAATCCACAGAAGATGGGTGATTCAGATGTGTCTCCAATCAGGAAAAGAAAACATCAATCAAACAGATCATCACAGCAAACATGAGAAGGATTTTTCCCTAAACCCTAAACCCACCAAATCACATGAAAATACCTGACTCCCTGAGCAGGATTTTTCAAAGTTCACATGTAAGAAGAAAGAAGGGATTTGTCCTCACTTCCACATCACGAATAGCAATGCTGCCATCATGATGACCCACAGCCAGTGCCTTCCCATCAGGACGCCAGCAGATTGCTGTAATTCTTTGATCTGGAGAGACGGCCCAAAGACGCTGCCAGTTGAATCGGTGCACAAGGAGTTGGTGATCTTGTGTGACCATGGCCAGCAAATCCTTCTCTGGATTCCATGCTGCTATTTTCACCTTCAGAAAAAAAACCCATAACCCAAAAACCCAATACTCATCACGAGCCAGGAGTCAACAAACCCCATGGAGGAAATGTGCACTGAAGGTAGAAAGAAAGAGAGAGAGGAAGGAAAACAGATATGCTTACGGCACAGGAGAGGGATTTGTCCAAATGTAAGGTGAAGGAAAGAACATCGCCATCTGCTCCTCCTCCGCCATCATCCTCCGCTTCAGCCATCGCTCAGTCTATCTTCTGTTGTATGTTGTTGCTACCCACGCACCAAAAACCCTAAACCCTAAACCCTGGCCATCGCCTGCTCCCTGTCATGCTGTGCAGTACCCTCTCTATTTCTCCCTCACTCCAACTCGGAAACGGCAAGTGGGAGTGCGCCGCAGACCGCGACCGGCTTCCAAGGATGGAGAAGCAGGAGGAGGTCGGACTTCAAGGAAAATGGGTTTAGGGTTTAGGGTTTGCAATTCCTTGGGGCATGGACTTTCAGGAGCCAGAGCTTGCGTGGTTGTTCTTTTTTCCCTTTAGCAAATGTGTGAGATAAATGCAAGACTGTGATGAAGCTCTTGATCATCTATCTGGAAGGAGGAGGGGCTCGTACTTCCAGGAAAGTGGGTTTAGGGTTTGGGGTTTGCAATTCCTTGGGGCATGGATTTTCAGGAGCCAGGGCTTTTGTGCTTGTTCTTTTCTTCCTCCAGCAGATGTGTGAGCGAAATGCAAAACTATGATGAAGCTCTTGATCGGAAGCAAGCTTTTTGTCTCTCCAAGCTTGCTACAAACCACTTTCAAGGCGACTACAAACATGCTTTCTGATCATGCGTTTCACATGCTCTACTGGGTGTACATCAGATTTGTCTCACAGCTCTAGGTCCTTCATGTTGTCGATGTTGATGTTGAATTCATGGCGTTGAATTGATCTTGAAATCAATCAAATGGGTATCTGAACAGAAGAACACTTTTGAGTAGTTTTTCAGAATGTTATTGTAAGTGCAGATTGTGATGCCCAGGGTTGTACTGATGGATGTGTGTCGTGATAGTTGCCAAAATGCTTTTTAAGGTATTGGCCGCTTGCCATGCCGGGCTCTATGTCTTGTGAGCATGAAATGTGTTGGCAGGTAAAACAACATCTACTGCAACAACACAAACCCTTCTGAATTCTAGCTTGTTTTCTGATGATTCTGTAAAGGAAGGATAAAAAAGAACCAAGGAACTGGTGATATTCTCACTGAAACATTCTATTGCATATGACCATCATAATTGTTCAAACTGGCTCATCAGTTTTGCTTTTGGGTCATAGTTTTTCTCTCTTCTTTGGGGTTGGGCTTTCCTCTTTTTGCATGCCTGCTGATTGATTGCTGTTATGTTCTCAGTTCTGAATTTTTTCTAAACTTCTTGTTGGGTCATCTCTCAATTCTAATCAGTTTGACTTAAAATTGTAAAATTGTAAGTTCATGGAAAAATTCTCACAACTTAGGAAGATATTATCAAGCTTTAGATCTGAAGCAAATAGCTGTTTGTTGTGTAGACACCCAATCATATACTGGCCTGAACTAGGTCTGTGTATCAGGTGATGTGTAGCATGCCACTAACATGCCATTATCATGTGTGAAGTACTGTGGTATGAGTCTTGGGCAGGTGGGCCTTGACTTCAGGCACAGGTTGTGAGCTGTTGCACCATGTACATAAAATCCACAGTGTTTTGGTAATGTGTATTTTGATGAAGCTCAAGGATTGTATTTTATTCCCTGCATCAGTCAGTCAGTTGTCCCTCCTGGAAAGGACAAAAGAATTTAAATGTTAAGTGCTCTATTTCAGATTCAGACCATCATGTGTGGCCACAGGATCAGATCTGATTGATCCGGACTTTGATCCAATCTGCTGTTGAGCTTTATAAAGTCCGATCTTTTTCAGATGTGTTTTCGTGTCTTTGGAAGTCAACACTACTAGCATTGTGTGGTTATGATCAGATGGGTGAAAGAGTTATGGATACTGTGGTCGGTGAAGACAGGAGCTGTTGGTGATATGGATCATGGCCAACATTACAGGTCTCCTTTTTCTCCTGGTTATCATCAAACCCTAACACTTGACAAACATCTAATGCTGGTTTAATGTTCCATATGTGCTTGCAAATGAGCCAAACCTGGAGTCAGCTCAAAAGCATAGCTTGTGATGTCAGCCACTGACCCAAGGAGTGTTACAATCTAGCATCATCATTTTGATGGTGAATTAGCTCTTTGAATCTGTTTCTGGAAGAATAACCAAGATTCTCTAGGTCAGGTGCTTGGTGAGAAACTTTTCGAAAATTACAATTGTGAATTCAGAAGATCAGGAGACAATCTGGGATGCAATGTCTGTCCTTACCACTAAGATGCTTTTGCATCCACATGCCTACAGTAGAGCTCTTAGTGTCTCCTTTCATGTTTGTCTTTGTTGATTTGTTTTCCGCTTCCTCTGCAGAGGGCTTTTGAGAAAAGCATGGGAGACCTAAAATTGCCATGTGTAGACTTCATGGTCTTCCCAAGCCAACAACAACAGCACCATGGAAAGCTTTAGAAGGCAAGACCCACCTTTTGCCTTTAAACTCTTTTTCTAAAAAGCCAATTCCACAGGGATTTTGCATTTCTTTGGGAAGGTACGCATTTTAGGATGGATGGTGTCTGTGGGCATTTGAGCATGGGCATGCTATCATTGCCAAGACCCTTGACCCAGCTATGTGTCCATAATGACCAACCCTTGTTTTGTCACAATTTAAACCTTTGAACCCTTTGTGGACGTGTGACTATGTCTTCATGCAAAGATGGTATGTCTCTAGCTTCTATTGCTTAGAAAGGACCAGCATGCAAGTTGCAGCTCATGAGCTGATGACAAGCTGATGACAAAGACAATACTTGAAAACACTTGTTAGTGGACAAACTACTCCTCTGAAACCTGATTATGAGGAGTGCGAGTTCCTAATGCAAGACATTTGGGTACTCTCCCTTATAATTTCTTCCCTTTTGGGCTCTTTTTACCCAAAAGAGCTCTGAGACATTTCAGATGGAAGAAAGTGCATAGAGGCACTAGGAGTTGCCACATGGTGGAGCACAATATGCAAACTTGCCTACAAGTAGGCTAAGTTCTTGTTGAACAAGAACACAAATTACTTTGCAACTTTGTGACATTTTTTGAGGAATACTTTGTCTTGCTTGTAATGCATTTTTTACAGTGGGACACCCCAGTTTTCGTACCCAACAACTCCAGTTTGGTTTCTTGTACTTTTAAAAGAAAATAGAGGCCGGAAAACTGGGCCCAGAAACTTCACTGAATAGGCATCCACCCTTTTAGGAACAGGATTTTTTTGGTGATGTATACACATTGGTGATCATCGACAAGAGCAATTAGCCAAATTTGGCTACAGGTCAGAGAGGGAAGCAGAAATAATTAAGAATCTGGCCATATTTTGGGGACCTGCTGGAACCTATTGTCTAAGTATGGCAATTGCAGACTTCATTTCCTTAAAATCTGGCGACTTTAGTGCATTTTTTTCACAAAAGTCCCTTGCATGAGTCACATTGGAAATTTGTCCCAAAATTAAAGAAGCAACCCATCAATTATAAATCAAATCAAGAGGCTGTAAATGTCATAAGGTTGCTAGTTGTCAACAAGGATAATTACTGTGTTTTGAAGTCTGTTCTTTTTCTCTTTTGAAGTCTTTTCATGGTTCGAATTGGACTATCACAAATCACAAACATCTTGCAGTTTTTATGATCTTATGATCTGAAGCTGAAATTAAATCTCCTCTGGCATATCACAAAGCCAAATATTCTGAGCATCCTTGCACTTGAGATCAATTCTAGAACTTAGATGCTTGACAAGAAAATCCTTTGGATATTTGGTGTCAAATTGTCTCCATTTTCATTTTCCCCATTTTGTCCATGGCATTCCAAACTTCCAAGACTGTTTTGGATTTTCCCATTTGTCCATTGCATACCAAACTTCCAAGACTGTTTTGGATTTTCCCATTTGTCCATTGCATTCCAAACTTCCAAGCTTGTTTTTCTCTCAAATTGCTGGGAACTTTGGAATACGATTGAAGCTCCTTCTAAGAGATGGTACCAACAATTCTTTAGTGAAATCTGATCACATGATGGCTGGTGTGAATTTCATTTTTTATCTATTTGTTTTTTGGTTTGCCCCTTCAATTCAGGGGCGCATTCTGAAAGCTAGCCTAGTTGTCTCATTTCTCTCTTTTTCTCATTTTCATTTTTGCCTTTCTATCACAACCCATCACCATTCTTTCTCTCCATTGGAAAGAAACATAACTTATTTTAGTACATGGTGGGAACCTTTGAAAACATCCATAGGAACATATGAATGATTTGCAAGAGGCAACAAGATGATTATTAGAAAACAATATCCAAAAAATGGGCATTTGGGGAACAATCCATGTGCTAATGCATTAAAATTCGCATTTTTTATTCAATCACATGTTGCCAAATTTCGATAAGGGAATAAGTAGTGCAAAAGGTCATTTGTTATTTATTAATTTTGTTTTCAAATCACCCTAAAACACCCCATATGACACATTGCAACCAAATGATGGTTTACTCATGTTTCACATTTCAACTACAACCATTGAACTTTTAGATCTAGATATTGCCAATCTCTATTGTGATGAAGAATAATTCGCATTTCGTCACAAATAATAGTAAATTAAGGTTTGTCAATCTTTGTCATTAGATGGGACATAAAGTGATTAGAATTCACCAAGCATTGTCATTGGATAGGTATTTGCCAATAGGTGAAACCCCCATCTTCAAAGTTATATGGTAGCTAAGGTTTCATGTTGCAAGCATACAATGATTATTTTCCTTTCGGAGATTGCAATGTTTTAATGTTGTTTCTATTGAATGCTAATTGTGCAAGTTTTGTTGGTGGGAATAATGTTCGTTGGTTTTGTTTGGTGAAGAAAGTGTACATTGGTCTTAATGACAAGCAACACACACACAACAAGATGGCTTTTGACTTAAATTTAGTGCTATAAAATTGCAACAACAAAGTGCACAACTAACTAAAATTAAAGGTGCACACTTCCATTTTGATTTTTAGGCTCCCTTTTTTCTTTTCTTTTACATGCTTTCCCTACTTCTTTCTCTTTCAATTATTTTGTTTGTTCAAGCTTGCTATTTGTCCTTGTTTATTTTGCCAACAACAATGGGTCCAAATTAGATGCCTAAACACTTCAAATTTAGGCTATTTTTCAGTGAGTCATTGAATACAATTTTGCAATTGCCCATTGTTTCCTCTTGCACTCTCATAAGTTCATCTAGTCCTTCTAATAGCACTAACTTGGAACCTTCTTAGTTCACAACTTCTAGTAGCATTCATTCTAAGTCCGTGACTCTTTATAGTAGCATTCCTTCCAACACTTCTATAGAAAGAGTATCTTGAGAAGAAACCTTGGAAATCGTAAGACAAATCCAAGGTTTTTTAAGATACATGGGCTAATTGATTTCCAAAAATAGAATTATCATAGGGGATGACATATTAGAGATGCATATGTGATGCAAAGTTTGTAGTTGTATTGATGGGAAAGACATATTACTTGCCTTCAAGTTCAATGTACACTTTAAAGACATGTCGATCACCGAAAGGCAAAGGTTGTTACTTTTGGAATGGCAATTGGGGATTCTTTTACAACAATTTTTTTTGGCATTGCCAAAATGAGAGGACTTACAATGGAAGGAATGTATAATATGTTGGAACCATAGTATTGCAATCCGATGTTCCTTTTGAAGAAAAAATTGACCCAATTTGCAATTGTTTTACATTCTCATGCGTGGGTGGCCAATGTTGAATATGAACCAATGAAACAATTGTTTATGTTGCGAAAGGTGAAAAATAACCATTTTTAAAGCATTGTTAAACACAAGTGGTTTGGGAATTGCAAAGGTCATGCATAATGTGGTTCTCTTTAAAACCAAGTCTATTATTGCAAAAGTTAATTTTTTTGTTAAAAATGCAAACAAGGTGACAATTATTGATAATCAACAATGCATTAATGTCCACATTTATGTGATGAAAAATTGGAAACACATTCCAATTTTGCTCGTTCTTGAAAAAGTTGAAGTGGGTGCAATTTTAAACAACATTACTATTGTGATTTCAAAAGCCATGGCCAATTATAAAGGCCTTACCAATGATGACATGGCCTCCAAGTGAATTTACCTTGGATGTGCTAAAAACCATTAGAAGAAATTTGGAAGTTAACAATTCAATTTACAACTATATTTTAGTTATAATCAACACTTATGTTGTAAATAACTAAGTGCCGAGATATGGTAATGCATGACATATACCCATAATATTGGTCACATGAAGATATTATCAGGTCATTCCTTTTGGAACTTTCTTTCATCAAAACTACATTTTGTGTTGTAAAGAAAATGAAGGATGGTGTTGTGGTTCCATCACTTTTGGATTCAAAAGCAACTTGATGTGTAAACATTTTTTTCAAAATCACTATGAGTCATAATGCTAAAAGAGGGATGCGACAAGCAACAAATGTGAACCTAGTTACTTGAATGTTGTTAAAGATTAGAAATTATACCATTTTAGCTCACAAGCTAAGTGAGTACATGAAAGTTGTTAAAATAGCCATGGTGCAAGTGTTAAGTGAATATTCAGGTTGAAAGAACCTTCAACAATTTATATTTTAATTAGCTAACCACACACCTTGACTTGTGTGTTCATATGCTCATTCAAAACTTTTACATTGTCATTAATTTTCCTTACAATGAAACCATGATAGCTTGCAAAGAAATCTACATTAAATACCAAGTTGATCACTAAAAACAAATACATCACAAGTAATAAGATACTTATGAGCATCAAGTGGACAAACATATTCCAAAAAAAAAGTTGGTTGCTTAAATGTTAAAAAATAAATATATGAAATAACTTGAAAATTCTTTCATCAAATATATCTTATTGCAAAATAAATCCCACATTTAGACAAAGAAAAGTGATTATGGTATTCTAGGTTTTCTCAAAAAAACTTCTTTGACTAAAAGTCTAAGTCTAAGCAAGTGAAATCAACTTATTAAAGGATTTGACTATATTTCAAATTAATCAGCTAGGCATAAATACTAACAAATCATAAAATGTTTTTTTTATTATATTTGAAGGCCATCTTATATCCATGAATTTTCCTCTTAAAAATGAAGAGGGATTTTACATCTACAAGTTAGGAATTGGAACAAAGCTTCTTTTTATATTCATGACTAGTAATTTGAAAGGCTGAAAAAAGGTCAAAATTTATGCCTAAAAAATAAATGTTGCCAACTTATTCATTAAAAGCCTAAATGATGTTAATAAGACATTTTTAAACTAAGTTATTAATAAATTGTGAATTAGGAGAAATATAATGATGGGATATTTATGATGGTTATAAATAACCCAAATGTTTTTTGGGTTGTTATTGGTGTTGTATGGTTATCTGATTTTAAAAATAAGTAGTGGTTATAGTTAACCTTTTTTTTTGAGATCTTCAATAGTCATAATTCAACCCAAATTTAAGAAAATTGCTAGATTTCTAATACATCATTGAAGTAGGTAGCAAAAAATATAGAAGGATGCTAAGATAAATTATTCCCATATTTAGCTTGTAGCTAAATTTGGTTAAATCTTTTTATGGATTTTTATGGATCATTGCCACTTTAGTAACATCACAAAATTGAACAAACAAAAACATTGGTTCTGATTTATTTTTTAAAAATTGAATAAAAAAATTGTTGATGCCAATTATTTCATAATTAGAGAACCACTAGTTTCAATTATTTCAAAGTTAAAAAAACCACATGTTCTAGTTATTTTAGAAACCTAAAAGATTAGGCAATTTTGCATGAAAAAATCGATAAAATATTGACAATCATCAAGGTGGTTTTTGAAATTAGTTGAATTAATTTTTAAAATTCAAAATTTACCTTGTTTTAGTTAGTTGTATATTCTTTGATATTGACTTTTTCATATGAAAAGTCAAAATTTTGTCAAACTTGTTCGTGTGAAATTCATTTTTGAAAAATTGCCCATCAAATTGAAATGAAAAGTGAAAACCAACTTACCATAGAAAAAAGTAGGTCAACCCATCAAAATACACCATTGAGTGAGAGGGATTCTATATTTACTTGTATAGGTGCAAGATCCCCTTGAAGTAGGGCATAGAATCTCCCTCACTCCTAAAATAAAAGGTTTAAGATCCTTCTTCTACTCTCTCTACCTTTTGTGATATGTATATTTAGGCTTAATAATATTAAGGTTCATTGGTGCTTTACAATGGGTAATTAAACATGGGGTAAACGGTCTAAACACTTTCACCAAAGAAACCGATTTTAATAAGGTAAAACTTCCAAAAGATGGATGGAATGCTATTTGTCCCAAGGGCCCAATAAATGGATGAAGCAAAACATCCAAATCATTTGCCAACTAGTAGTGCTTAGTCCAACTAGATGCAATTTTGGGATGTTTCAAAAAACTGCATGTTATGAGCAACTTTTGAAAATAGACCAATTGGTAATGGTAGCTTGTGGCCACTTATGCATAATAAGCATTATAGTGGATAAGGGGAGTTATGCATTAAAAGCACCTTTCAAGGTACTTAGAATTCCCTTTTCAAAAAAAAATCTTAGTGCAATTTGTTCTATTTTTTAACCTTCTCATCACAAGTGGGTACATCCTATTTGTATGGCTTTTTTTTTTACTCTATTTTTTGTGCCCTTTTGTTTGAGCAAAGATGCTCACAACATGGAGATTAAAATTGAATTAATTGGTGACTTGTGTGCCTTGACAAGGTTTGTAGGAAGAAAATTGAATAGTAAATGAGCCCTTTAGCTTGGGGAAAAAAATGGAAGAATCTATCTATAAGAAAACAAACTTGTTTGTTTGTTTGTTTTGTTTTGTTTGTTGGGTTGAGATCTTCAGGACCAAAGTGCCCCCCTTGTGTACTTGATATGGTTGGAAAGCCTTTGATGAGTAAGGGTGCACGGAGGTGGTTTCATGGCCTAAGGTGCAAAAGGTGTAGAATATTGAATAATTTTGTCATTGAAAATTTAATAAAATCAAAACTATTAAAAAAATAAATTTGCATGTTCTTCATATTTTTGGCAAGTTGTCAAAATATGAGAAGGATTTTATGGAGGTGATTTTGTAATATTTAGATAGAAGGTGTAAGAGATATTAAATATTGAAAAAATTTTGGTCATTGATTATTCAACTAAATTACAAAAACTCGGTTTTGGTTTTTGGAAGAAGAAATTAGTTGGGTAATGAATTCACACAATGGCATAGGTCACATTATCTTTAGGCTAATGCTGTAGTATCCTTCATTTGAAGTAAGCAATAACTTTTGCACCTAATACCTACTTATTTTCCCCCATTAAAATAAGCACATATCAAAATAATCTGTAATGTTCTCATATCCTATCTTGATTTTGTTCCCTATTTTAGGATATATGTAAAGTCCCTATAATTGGAAATCGGTGATGAAAATAGGGGGTGAAATAAGATTTTAACTTTGATTTTTGGGGGCACACTTGAGGGACTTCTACTATTTTTTTTTTTTTTTGATGTTTTAAAAAAAATAAAAAATTTAAGGGCACACTTGAAGGATTTCTTTGATATTTTTTTTTGGATTTTTTTTTGGTTCTAGGCATATTTGAGAAAGCTTTTAGGGTTTGCTCTATGAATTAGATATAGGATGACTTTTAGAGTTTCTTTTATATGGAACTATATATGTGGACTCTTCCAATTTCGATTTCATTCTCATTTATATTTGGGAATGTTTCATTTTTTCTCATTCACTTATGCTCTTTTAATTTTGGTTTTTTCCTTAAGAACATTCATATTTTTTCATTTTCATTTTGTGGTAGCTCCTTTGATTTTTATTTGTCATTTTAATGTTTTTTGGGGGTTTTTTATTTTATTTTATTTTATTTTCCAAAGGATTTCAATTTCTTCATGTTGTTTTCAGGGGTTTAAGGTTTTTCTTGCTTTCTTTCCAAGCAAAATTTTCATTTTATTCTTGTTTTTTCTTTAAATTTGATTTTAGAGTTTTTATAAATTAGCAATTAAAATAAAAAAGTTTTATAAAATAAAAATTTGGAAAGAATCTTGGAATTTAAAAAAAAGGTTTTTTAGAGTTTTTGTAAAAGGTTTTCTAAGTTTTAAGGGTTTCTTAGGATTTGTTTTTTGTAGTTGTCTTTTGGGTTTCTTTTAGGGTTTTTTCTTGTGTTGCATGGCTTCTTTTGGTAGTAATGCCTTTTTTGACATGGGTGATTTTAATAGCTTTCGATGAAAAGATGTTTAAGAGGATGTGCAAGTAGTATTAGATTGTGTTTGTGCATGTAGTTGCAAATGGTAACACATTGGAATTATTCAATGCAAATGAATTGGAACAAATTGTTGGGCAATCAATTGATTGAAATGAGGGTGTTTGGGATGCGATTGTCACATAGTGAACAACTCCATGTTTGTTCAAAATTTTAACAAATTTCACTTTGTTAGAGTTTGATAAATCAACTGCATGTGTGATTCCCACCATCTAGGCCCATGCAAGATCCATTAAAGAAGCTTTCATTGTGATAGGGTGACCAACTAAGTTGAACCCACAACAACAACCATTCCTATAGAATTGGGGCAAGAATGTAATATGTGATGATGTAATTTTCATTGCATTGTGGATTAATGAGGCCATAGGTGATGGTATTTGATGGTGTATTGTTGAGGAATGGATGACCCTTGGTATGCACATCCATGAATTCTAAAGTTGTACTAGATTCATCAATGGGACACTCTCATTGAGATTCACAAACCTTGGAACAATGTCACCCATAGGTTGTGGTTCAAAGGGCAAATGAAAATGTATTGTATGAACAACACGGTGGTCTTGGACCATGTGTGGATTGTTCATTTGCTTGGATATTAGGTATCCTAGTTTCTTTCATGATGTAAACATCTTGTGTGAATTAAACTTGTACAAGAATTGGTGTCAATGTTTTGCACGTACAAATGAATACTTTGAATATTTATTGGGGGATCTTGGTTGTATGGGTGAAGAAATGTTTTTTATGTGATGGTTTGTGAGGCACAAGCTTGCCCTTATGCATGACCTAAGTGTAGTGTATACAAACAATAAAATGCATGTAAAGTATAAAATGAAAGTGGAGTTGGGGGGTTGAAGTAAAAATTGAAAAGAATCTTAAAATGCTTTAATTCCACAAAGGAAAATGTTGTCATTTGTTTTGAGTTACAATTATTCTAACTAACTTCCTACACATACATCATCTAGATTTCACATACAAAGTCATTAGCAACCAAATTGAAAACCTAGTTGACTACAGTTGGGATGAGGATTTCTAATTACAAATTTAACACTTTTCTAACCTCCATTTTAAATTTTACATTTGTCAAAATTCCTAGATCTATATATATTTTGAGATTGGTAAGCCTCATTTATTTCTTCTTTTTTATTCAAACTTCCCTTTTTGCTTTGATTAAAATTCTATAATCTTCATTGTTGGCCACCATCTCCCATGCTTTGGTGGGAAAGCTGGTGGATTATGATTAAAGCATTTTTGCCTTTTTCGTGCCTTGTCACTTGATGTAAATGTAAAGTTAGCCCTATAGGTAAATGATGGAGTAGATGATGAAATAGACAATGGCTTTTGTACTAAATCATAAAATGTAAGATGAGGAAGTGGCTTCAATATTTTGGGTGGGGTAAAAGTACCTTCAATGACATTTTATTTTTTTTGAAAACATTATGGGTGACATGTCCATTTGTTGCCTTTTATTGTGCTAAAACATGGTCATTATGCAACACAACTCTCACACACCCTTTTTGGTTAAATGTCTTAAATTTCAATTTTTGTAAAACATCTTAGAGGTGTTCCATCAAGGTGTGCTTTTGGAATTGAAAGTTGGGATAAATTTCTTTGTATTTAGCATATATCATTTTTTACACAAGTTTAGGTATCAATTGGGTCACTTGTTTGTTTTTTCTATAATACAAAATAAATTGATGATTGTAACTTGTAACCATGAGTTTTTTGGTTGCGAGTTTTAGTAGACATTGAGGTGTTGAAGTAATGAATGAATGAATTGGGCAACACAAGTCTTAGGCTAACCCATCAAGAATGCGACCTCCACTCCTCCATAGTAATGACTTCACCAACTCTTTTATTGAAACAACTAGGTGTTCCAAACCTTCCGCTCTAAGACTTTTATGAAAATTGTATTGTGCTCTCATGCGCTCATGGTTCTTAAACATTCTTGGGTTCTCAAAGTTTCGGAAGCTTTCATGCTTTTAGAAATCATTTGCAAGTTCACAATGAAACTATGTCCTCCCACAAACTTTTGTGCTTTCAAAAGTCTCACATTCTCACAACCTCACTTAGATTCTTGCACACACAAAAACATCTTGATTGAGTTCCTAAAAAAAACAAAAGTTCTCGCACTTGAATTTTTTCTCTTTAGAAACATTCATGTGGCCATGATTCATTCAAATGTGGGGCATCAAGCTCCTTCACACAATAACCAAACATGAGGTGAACCTAGTTTTACCACTAATTTTAGTGGAAAAATAAGTTTTGGTCCATCTTATTTTTCTTTCTACTAACATTGGCCATAATTATTTTTTTCGTCCCCTCATTTCATGAAACAAATCGATCTCACCCCCTACCTAGGGAACTTTACAAAGAACTTTATTATTCATGTTTCGCAACTAAGTTACATGTTCAATTATCGCACATTATTTTTATAATTCTAGTTCAAGAATTTATTTCCATCAAGGTTTTTTACATCTACAGATGTAATGATGTGGAAAATCATATGATGGGTTAGCCTAAGACTTGTGTTGCCCAGTTTTGTTGATACATTTCAAACAAGGTGATGCATGCCTACACAACACAAATTGTTTTGCAAAAGTATGACACTTAGTATTTTGCTAGGACACCCCCAAAAGTAGTCTAACATGTCATGAACCTTAAAGGATGTATAGTTGCCTTGTTATCCATCCTTCCACCATTTTGTCCAGGGCCGTCAATGTGCCTTTTTCCTATATCTACCTACATAATATGTGTGTCTGTATTTGTATTCCTTTTGGAAGATGGGTGTTGTTTCACTTTGGTCCCCGTGAGAATTGGTAGCTAAATAAGCTTTTGGGAGCCACCTCACTATTGCAGAAATTGTGGAAATTGAGGACTTTGAGAATCTTTCTTGGGGAGGGGCTTCAAAAAAGCACTTGGTTGATGGCATTCCAAAGTTTCAAACTACCTCGCAACAATCAATCGATGACACCACCTCAGAAAACATGCAGATCTTGTATCTTTGGAGGCTTATGGATGGGGTGGTGGGGGCCTTTGTTTTTCATGTTTGTCTTTGGTTCAATCAAGGGCAATTTCTCCTTTTCAAGTCAATAACTTGTATGTTCCAAATGACAAAGTATGATGTTCCTTTTGAGGCAGTATGCATGTTAATCTTGACAAGACAACAAACACCCTTTCCCATATATCTTCATGCACAAGTTGTGGGATACTTTTTTTCTTTTTTCCCTCTTTTGCAAAACAAGCAAATCCTTTCTCTTCAAGTTGTAGGGCTGACCAAAGGTTCGTAACAAAAGCCTAGGCTTTCATCTCACATATGGTGACAAAAACATAGACCAACATTTTGAAAGGAAATGAGGAAAATAAATACAAACATACAAAATAGATCAATATATGCATACTTGTAAAACAAAAAATAAATAAAATTCCTTGAATTAGGTTTCTATGAGATTTTGAAAATAAAAATTTCAAAATTACGACCAGGCCTTGTGATTTTGCTCTTTGTGACTTTTTTACAACTCAACGATGTCACAGAAACCTTATCTACCCAGTGGCAGAATTTCATTCATTCGTAACTAAACATGATTAGGTCCAAAACGATGAAATTAGCACTTGATTCAATCGTGACCAACTAAAATTACCCAAAAATTTACTCTAACCCAAAACTTAAATTAGCAATCCGTAATCAGAATCCCTCCCTTCATGATGATTTCAATTTTGTGCTTTCTTATGGAGTGTTCTCTGGATTTATCCAAAGTCTATGGTTTCAAGCGGTTCATGATATCATTATATATGTGTGTAATCCAAATAATAATAATTTATTTCAATACCTTTTTCAAAAAAAATGACACGATAAGACACATTAACATTAGTGTTTTTTTAAAAACAAAGTTTCACAACTTGGTGAAGAAAAATTGGAATTCGTAAAGGTACAAACGGTTTTCCTTGAAATAAATGGGCCCAATCGTCACATTATGAGGAAATAAAATAAAATCTGATGTCACCGTATATTAGATGTTGACTCATGTAGGTTGCCGGAACAAAGGGGGGACCCTCAAAATAAAAAATCCTTGCATCTAGTCAGATTTGGCTCATTATAAACTTGGGGTACTTATTTATTTATTCTGTTTCATCTAATTAGTTGGGGGTGCCTCACAAGCCCAACTTTTTTTTTTTTTTTTTTGCAATGGGCCAATTTGATTGGCCCATT
>Ga0116231_10004637_pt1 | contig 27689 bp, 19 predicted proteins | sample S1TSphgellanicum_2_FD_89695 | JGI IMG/M metagenome (GOLD analysis project Ga0116231, IMG submission 89695) | Host-associated microbial communities from peat moss isolated from Minnesota, USA - S1T2_Fd - Sphagnum magellanicum MG | ecosystem: Host-associated > Plants > Peat moss > Unclassified... | reverse complement strand
TTTTTTTTTTTTTTTTTTTTGGTTCTTTTTTTTTTTTTTTTTTTTTTTTTTTTTTTTTTCAAAAATCCATTTCGGGGCTGTAAAAATAACATTTTATGAATTTTTTTTTCCAATAAGTATTTCTTTCCAGCAGGTTTTTCTAAACTCTGAATCTTTAACATAATGAGATAGTTTACTTAACAATTTTTGTTGCTTCTTTTCACAAAATTTGGGAGACTTAATATTCTACCAAATTATTATAGGATTGAGAAATGTTGTTGTCAATCCTGGGTTTAATTTCTACCAATTTTTGAAATTTTCCCTTAGCTTGTAATTTTTCAAATTTAAAAAATCCACATCTCAAACAGATAATTTCTAAAAAATTCAAGATTTCCAACAAATAATTTCTGAAAAATTCAACATTTCCAGAAAATAGTAGTCATTCAGTTTTTGTTCCCATCTTGTCCAATTCAACCAAAAACACCTTCCCTCATTCAAGGGCACTCCCTATGTCCAGGAGCCCTATCTTTGGTAACCAAAATAAAACACCACCCCAAATTGAAGGACCTTGTTTCCAGGAGACCTAAGAATATAGTGAGACTAACTTAACAAACGTAGGTATAGGCTAGGTTAAATAGTAGACCAGGCTAAGTTAAAACTGAACTAGGGTTAAAACAAAGAATTTACTCCGCCCACCCTTTTTTCTAAACAAAAAATGATTTAAAAAATCAACACTACTAGATCACTTTTCACTTAAACTACCAGTTTACAAAAGGAGTAAAATCAAGAGCCCCTATATAAATAAACAAGAGCCCTATCTTTGGTCAACAAAAAAACACCACCCCAAATTGTAGGACTTTGAGCCCCTATATGTATAATAACCAAGAGCCCTATCTTTGGTCAACAAAAAAAACACCACACCAAATTGTAGGACCTTGAGCCCCTAAATTTATAACCAAGAGCCCTTATCTTTGGTCAACAAAAAAAACACCACCCCAAATTGTAGGACCTTGAGCCCCTAAATTTATAACCAAGAGCCCTTATCTTTGGTCAACAAAAAAAACACCACTCCCAATTTGTAGGACCTTGTTTCCAGGGGACTGCACAAGGATAGAAGCCTAATTAACAAATGAGAGGGATAACCACCAGGTTAAGTTTAAAACTGAACTAGGGTTAAAAAACAGAATCACCTAGTGTTTCATTTTACCCAAAAGGAGTAAAAAGAAGTAAAAACATCAAAGAATGGTAGATTACTTTTACTAACTACCAGTTTACCAGTTTCCTTTGTCGTCTTCCTCCCTTCTCTCTCGCGTCGCACTAGCGGCGGCCGCTTTCTCTCTCTCTCTCTCTCGTCTTGTCTTCTTCGGGAGTTTGCTCCAACTTTCTCTCAAGCTTTCTCTCTCTCTCTCTCAGAGTTCTTGGGAATAGTTCCCGTGTGTGTGTGTGTGTGTGTGTGTGTGTGTGTTTATTGTTTTAAATCCATTTTTATAATAAACACACATGTTTTGTCTACACGCAGAAACAGCTACTTCTTCTGACACCGATAAAGTTGTGGTGCACTCACTGGTAGCACACAATTATTGCCAACTGCAGTGCGGGCTCGAGCCTTTCTTTTCTTTTTTTTTCCTTTTTCTTGCAAATAATATTATAGCTTTCTTTGCAGGTTTTCTATTCTTTCTTTCTTTCTTTTTTTCGTTTTTTTTCAAGTATCACGTTGTGCTCCTGCAGGTCATTGCTTTCTGTGCTGCCGTTCTTTCTTTCTTTCTTTCTTTCTTTCTATTGTGTTTTGGGTTTGCGATATTTGGGTGGTTTTAGAAGCTGTGGGATTAACTTGGCCTTGTTGGGTTTTTCTGCCATCTGGTCGTGGACTAGCACACTCATCATTCATGATCTTAGACTCTTCATCTTTTGGTTTTGATTCTTCTCGATCCTGTCAGAAAAGAAATCAGGAAACAATAGTCTATAAATATATGTTTTTTAATTTTCTATGATCGGAATTGCACCGGACTTGCAGCTGTAGCTAAACTTTCTGTACTGCCGGCAACAAGCTTGGAAGTCTAGTGAGTTCGCGAATTCCAGTTTTTATGCAAAGGTGATCAGGAACTAGTACTATAGTAGCTGACACACTTTTAGACTGTAGTAGAAAATTACAGAATCCAAGGAAAATCGTGCAGGAAGTCTACCATAGTATTATTAGTAATTGTATTATAATATGTTGGAGATGAGTGTGGAATGAGATTTTCAGTCCTTTTGTTTGTCGTAGTTTTGTTGTGAATGCTAGAGTCGAGTCGATACTCGACTTACTGCAGGTGTTGTGAGCACTCCAACTATGTAGCTCATGGCCATCGTCAGGACTCATGTGATGATCACGTTTTCAAGGAAACCGCCACTAGTACGGCAGATACAACATTGTTATTTTTACTGCTGCTGCAGCTATAATATTATTCATCTGAAGAAGAAGAAGTACTAGACTATCTGTTGAAATATTTCTCTCTTGTGTTGTATGTTTTGCAGATCACGAAAGTGAACAAAGCTCTGGTCGACTCGAACTATTGCTCATATTCACACAAAGCAGCTTGAGTAGTTCTTTCTTTTGGGTGGTAAGCTCACAAACCTAGGTTTATACATTCCAAGTTCTACCTGTATTGTCAGTGCAATATTCACAATATCCAGAGTCACAGAAAAATATGTAAATCAATGTTTGGTTTTTCATGTTTCAGGATCGCATGTAACCATTTGTAATTAATGTTGCAAGTCACATTGTAATATCCCATTTGCACCAGGTGCACACCTGTGCAACTTCAGGAAGTTCCTGAGATCGATTTTGTTCCTCAGGTTTTGTTTTGTTTGTGTGGAATCCTGAAGAAGGAGCAGAGCTGCTGCTGTCATGGCGGTGTGAGACGGTGGATCAGGAACTCGAAGCTGAGCAGAACTCACAGATATATATATATATGTATCTGGATTGAACTAGGAACTACTTGGGTGGGAGAAACTGCAGGAAGAGGGAGATAAGAATCATCAGCATCTGGAAAAAAAAATTGCATCATGGGTGCACTAGAACTAGTTGCCGGGGAGCTACATGAGCGGCGGCATCACGAGGAGGAGCAGGAGGAGGAGGAGCACGAGAACGAAGAAGACTGGAGGACGGCAGTGAAGAAGGATCCTGCAGGAGAAGAAGAACAAGAGGGAGAGGAAGAAGAAGGGTATGCATCGCACGGATCCCCGACGGTTCTCGATCCGGGGGAGGGACTGGAGGGACTGAAAGCATTGGAACAGGGAGGGTACGCGGACGAGTCGCCAGTGGAACAAGTGAGACTGACGGTTCCCAATACGGATGATCCCAGTCTGCCGGTATGGACATTCCGGATGTGGACAATAGGCTTGCTAGTGTGCATTCTGCTGTCGTTTTTCAACCAGTTCTTTGCATTCCGCACGGAACCGCTCACCATCTCGACTATTGCGGCGCAAGTGGTGGCTCTGCCGGTGGGGAGATTCATGGCCGCCACTCTTCCCACTCGCCTGTTCCGTCTGCCGTTCACCAGTTGGGAGTTCAGCCTTAACCCCGGTCCCTTCAACGTCAAGGAACACGTTCTCATCACCATCTTTGCGAACGCTGGGACTGCTTTTGGGAACGGCGATGCTTATGCTGTTGGGATTGTTACCATCATTAAAGCTTTCTATAAACGTTCAATTGGTTTTTTTCCTGGCCTTTTGGTTGTTATTACCACACAGGTAAGTAATTAATTTTACCCCCCCCTCCGCCCCTTTTTGCCTTTTCTTTTTTCCCTCTCTCTTTTTTTCCTTCTTCTTGTTATTCTCAATTAATAATTTTTCTCAGCATGTTTTACAGTGATTTTCTAATATTATTATTGAAAACAAATTAATGGATTTCTTTTTTCTACTGTAAATTTCTGACTATTTTTTGGCTAGTTTTTGGGCGAAGCATTTTGTCACCAAATTTTTAATTTCACAAAGAATTGGGGGAAATTTCAATTTATTCAATTTCAATTTATTTAATAAAAATAAAGACCCCTCCACCCCAGGTCAATGACTAGCTAGTTTTTTTCACCAATGCTAAATTAAAATGTTGTCATTATTTTTATTTTTTTGCATTCAAGTTTTCTATTCAAAAGTATAATTTTTTTTGCTTTTCTTCTTTGAAGTTAGCTACAAACTTTCTTTTGCATTTTTGAAACATTTTTTAATATCTTTTCACATTCAAGTTTTTTCAACTGCATGAAAATTTAGGCTTTTTCCTAAAAGTTTTGGGAATTTAGGGTTCCAAATTTTGGGGAAAAAAAATGACATATCCTTATTTGGGTGCCTGGGTGGGTGTTTTGAAGGTATTGGGTTATGGATGGGCTGGACTTATGCGAAGATTTTTGGTGGACCCTGCCCACATGTGGTGGCCAATCAATCTTGTGCAAGTCACAGTTTTCAGGCAAGTTTCCCAAGTTTTTTTTTTAAAAAAAAATTTTTATCCCAAAAAAAAAAGTCATCAAATTACAAATAATAGTAAAAAAAACATGCGAACAATTAAACAAAATAATTTAACTAACAATTGAACATCTTCTATGGCAAAGCTAAAATAAATGCCCTAAAATTGGCAAATATATAAAGAAAACACACCCATATATATTCTTCAAAGACCTCAATGAACCCAAAACCCTTGCAAATTTTAATTGATAAGAGTATGAACCACACCCATAACAATAGTTTTTTTGGGTTGATAAGAGTTTTTAAACCCTAAACCCTAAACCCCATAACCCAATGTAACATTCCACTAGCGGATTCCGATCGTCATTCTAAACAATTTAAATTCTACATTCCACGAGTGGATTCCATGAGTGGATTCCATTCATCATTTGTTCTAAATAACGGTCTAAGTCTCGGTCGGGCTGCCCATCTTAAATTTCAATTTTTCTAAGCCTTTTCGACAATCGTTTGTGCATGTTTTCGTTCAGGACGTTACACGAGAAGGAGACGGGAAAGGGGTTGAAGCGGATCAAATTCTTCCTGATAGCTATGATGGTAATGTTCGCGTATTATGTCCTCCCGGGCTACTTGTTCATGATGTTAACGTTCTTCTCATGGGTGTGTTGGGCGTGGCCGAATTCGGTGACCGCGCATCAACTCGGTTCGGGTCTAAACGGTCTGGGCATCGGTGCGGTCAGCTTCGATTGGGCAGGCATAGAAGCGTATCTCGGTAGCCCGCTTGCAACTCCATTTTTCGCGGCCGTGAACATCCTGGTGGGCTTCGTAATCGTGATGTACATTGTCACACCCGCCGTGTATTACGGCAACGTGTACGGTGCAAAAACTTTCCCTATGTTTTCCAACCAACTCTTCCACTCCAACGGTCAAGAGTATGATATCACGTCTGTCATCGACTCCAAATTCGAGCTTAACTTGACTACATACGAGGAAGTCGGCCCCGTTCATTTATCAACCTTCTTTGCTTTCACTTACGGTTTCGGCTTCGCCGGTATTGCTGCCACTGTCTCACATGTTGCCCTCTTCTACGGAAAGTAAGTTGTAACCCTCATCCCTCTCTCTTGCAACAAATGAACGAATGAATGAATGTATGAACAAATGAATGTATGAATGAATGAATGAACGAACGAACGAATGAATGAATGTACGAACGAATGAATGAACGAATGAATGAATGAATGAATGTATGAACAAATGAACAAACAAATGAACGAATGAATGAACGAATGAATGCTAAGAATCATACCTGAAAGCCCATTTCAGATTTCATCCAGTCACCCCTGTGTTAGCTAACAACTAATTTCACATATTATCCTGCAATTCTAAACCATTCTATCTGTTTGTATTAACATTTCGGATGTAAATTATGCCCATCTAGGACAAATGCATGCCCATGGGTTTAATATGGTAGTTTTTTTTTGTAATTTTTTAAAAAATTAAATAATAATAAATAATAATAATAATAATTTCCAAGGAATTTGCTAAATAAGAAGAGTAATGATCATCTGACGAATGAATGACAAAAAACATGTTGTAGGGAAATATGGCTTCGTAGTCGGGCAGCATTGAAGAGCAATGAGGTTGATGTGCACACACGGCTTATGCGCAAATACAAGGACATTCCCCAATGGTGGTTTCTGGTGCTAGCCGTGGTGGGCATAGCCGTTTCGATTGCAACTGTGGAAGGCTATAAGCTTCAGCTCCAGTTGCCATGGTGGGGTATATTACTAGGCTGTGGTTTTGCCTGCTTCTTCACCCTCCCCATTGGAATCATTGCCGCCACAACCAATCAGGTTCACCATCTCCCCAAATTTTCCCCCTTCTACATCCGTCACGTAATCAGCCAGTAAAAAAAAAAATGGTAGAATCACCACCAAAACCCTAAACCCTAAACCCTAAACCAACATATGAGACCCCGGCAAGTGGGCATTATATGCAGAATTTGCTTCAGATTGTAGTATAATAATGTCATCCTAGTCTCCCCATCCATCCATCCATCCATCCATTTGCACGGAATTTTTGTAATGTCCATAACCCCTTTTTTTTTTCAGCTTGTGTTAAGGAATCATATGTATCCTTTGCCTTGGTAGTAGGCAAGGCCAACAACAAAAGGCCAAAAAACATGAAGAGGTTTTTTACAATTGATTAGGGTTTGTGTGTGTGTGTGTGTATAGGTTCCGGGCTTGAATGTTATTACAGAGTACATGATGGGCTACATTCTGCCCGGCAAGCCTATTGCAAACGTGTGCTTCAAAACGTATACTTATATAAGTATGTCGCAGGCTATAAGCTTCTTGCAAGATTTCAAACTCGGGCACTATATGAAGATCCCTCCCCGCTCTATGTTCATTGTTCAGGTTTGCAAGCCACCACCTACAAAACTTCTAACAATTTCATTTTTGCTTTCTTCATTGTACTAGATTACATCTGTCTGAAATTATTTATTTATATTATTATTATTATTATTATATTTTATTTTCTCCTTGCTAAATTTCATAGAATTGGTGAATTTTTTTTTCTTCACAACTTTTGATGTTTTTAAAATTTTTTAAAAAATGGTAAAATTTTGGAGAAATGTGTTTTTTCTAGTGTAAATTTGACTAATTTTGCTAATTCTTTGGGGGAAAAAAAAAATCACCAAATTTTCAATATCACAATTTTTTAATATTAGGGTTTAGGGTTTTAGCAGGTTAGTGTAAAAATTTAGCCCCAAGTTACTTTGCTCATTTATTCATTAATGGGCGGGAGAGGGGAGTTTTGCAGCTTGTTGGGACAATTGTGGCGGCAGTGGTGAACATGGGCGTCGCATGGTGGCTCCTCACAACAATCGAAAACATTTGTGACGCCGCCCTATTACCCGCGGGTAGTATATGGACATGCCCATCTGATCGGGTGTTCTTTGATGCATCCGTGATTTGGGGCCTCGTGGGTCCGAAGCGGATATTTGGGTCACTTGGTGAGTATTCGGCCATCAATTGGTTTTTCCTCCTCGGCTTCCTAGCCCCGGTACCCGTATACATCTTGCATAGATGTTACCCCAAGGTGAAGCTATTCCGACTAATTAACATGCCGATTCTAATTGGTGCGACCGGAATCATGCCACCGGCGACCACGGTGAACTTCTCGTCATGGTTCATCATGGCGTTCATTTTCAACTTCCTAATATTCAGGTATCGGAGAAATTGGTGGGTACGTTACAATTACGTTCTATCGGGAGCGTTGGATGCCGGTATCGCCTTCATGGGCGTGTTGTTGTATCTCGCCCTCGGCCTTAACAATATACAAATAGAATGGTGGGGCACCAATTTCGACGGCTGCCCACTCGCGACTTGCCCTACGCAACCCGGTGTAAACATTACCGGATGCCCTGTGTTTTGATGGCTGAAAAAAACCGGAGTCGATCACAAGTTTTCACACTAAACATTATTGTCTAGGGACCACTGGATAGATGGATGGACAGACGGATGGACGGATGGATGGATGCCCTTTGTGTTTTGATGGCCAAAAAACGGTGTCGATCACAATAATTCTTCACACTTTGACATTATTGTCTTGGGACCACTGGATAGATGGATGGATGGATGAATGGATGGATGCCCTTGTGTTTTGATGGCCAAAAAATGGTGTCAATTACAATTCTTCACATTCGACATTATTGTCTAGGGATGGATGGATGGATGGATGGATAAATGCCCTTGTGTTTTAATTGGCGCAATGGGTGTTTGAATAAACTTGATATTGTCTTAAGACATGTTATATTTTACATACATTCTTGATTTTTAGAAAGAATTTATAGCTAATATTTACAAAAAATTTAATCATACATGTTCTTCAACAAGAAAATAGTTTTTTTTTTAAAAAGTCTAAATAGTTTTTTCTGAAGCAGATGTTGTGTTTTCTGTACACATGTGGTTTTTTTTTTTAGTGTAAAATATGTTGGTTGAAAGGTCCTTCATTTGCTCAAAATTATATAGAAACTCAACTCAGTCCCCCCACTTCCTGTGTGATTATGCCTATTGTAATACATCAGTTACATCATGGGTGTGTAACCCTAAACCCTAAACCCTAAACCCTATCAAATTTATTTTTGAATATCTTAGTGCTGCTATCAAAGGAATCTCTTTTCTTTGTGTTTTTTTTCTTCATCAAAGTTGGTTCTTTCCAATACCCACTACTATGCTTTACACAACTTATTTTTCCTCCACAAAAAATCAGAATGAACTATTTGATACAATGTGCAAAACACAAATGTGCTTCTTGCTTTGTGCAAAAAACCCACTTTGCCTGAATGGTTTGTGGAATTTTTTTCTCGCAGATCATTGTTGTTATTCTAAGAGTCTGTTCAAACTTAATAGTCCTCCAAAACCCACTGTTTGTCACTTCAAGTGAGTTTGAGACATTTTTCATTTTCTATTCAGAAATCAAAGCAAAAAAGTCTTTTTCACTTCTGGTGCTAACAACCAGACAGAATTGCAAACAAACAACCATGCATGGTCTTTCCTCCATCTGGACCACAATCAGAACTAAACTCCATAACACATGGCTACTACCATATGAAAGCTATATAAGTGAAGTGATCTCCACTTTATTGCAAACTCACAAATACAGAATTCCTCAATGTATACCAAGTCCTTAATACACTTGACAAGATGACTTGCCAATTTCTCATTTGCAACTAATATTTACGTGACTAACTATAACTTTACACCACATGAATGAAAGACTAGTCCTTTTGGTAACAAAGACCCATTGCAAATCATTCTATCAGCTTGGCCTGCATTTCCAAGTATAGATGTGATCATCATTACCTCCAGCAACAGCTAAAATCCTAGTGAATAGCACCAGCAGCCACCTTGCAAGTGGTTATGGGTTCCAATAACTGCTAGGTCACGGTAGCTGTTACCCGCAACAATTGGTGACCCAGTTACTATGGTTCGGATGGTCACTGGGTAACCCAGTGATCCAAAGCACAGATACTTATCAGTCATTTGCAGCTGGAATACTCAACTGCCCTGTATAGTTCTTGCTGTAATTAGTCAATCTGTATAGGAGTTATGACAAGGGAAGAACAAATGATAAAGTACAGTCTACGAAACCTGTAACATTGGTCTTTTACCCAGTCGTTTAATTTCTCGATCCATGCGACCTGTCAACATGAGAGTGAACATCTTGTAATCGCACACCAAAGACCAGAGCGGGTGGCCAAAGGAGACAGGAGTGTTGCCTTCAATAAAAAAATGACTGTACCATGCAATCCCATAGCCAAAGAGGGGAGCAAGGAACAGGAGCCACCATTTTATCAAAAGGGCAGCCAAGAGAAACAGTGTTGCACTCCCAGTTGCACAGAAATGCCATCTCCTTGTTGATGCCTTTGTATGCTGGTTCACATAAAATGGCCAAAATTCATCGAAGCTCCTGAAATGCATCTTTGTGAGCCCACAAACAGAATTTTTCCCGCCAAAGTCTTTTAATCACCTACCTTCACAGGACACAGTTGAATGGATTTAAAACCCCCATCCAATTTCAGGAAAAAACCAAAGGCATATGCAGAAGAAAAAGGTTGTGTTTCTTCAGTTTCTGAAATTGAATTTTTTAACTCAAAATGCATTCTGAATCATAATGGTGCAAAATAGAAACAGCCAAAGAATCATTGCATTTGCCAAACCAGATTTTTGGAAGTGTCTTGCAAAAAAAAAGGAAAAGGATTCTTTCTTGATAAGGAAAAGGTGGCAACAAGAATTACAAGTTTGCAGCAAACAGTGTTGTTCTTCTCACTGGAGTAGTACACAGTCTACAAACCACTACTAAAGATATGTGAATAGCATGCTCCTCTGTGGACCTCTGACCTATGTAACCTAGAACCAGGACTTTGTCACAACAATACTACAGAATTTGCAGCAATCATGATGTGAAGGAGAGAGGATACCTTCCAAATGGCTTATAACCCAAGCTCCTTTTCGTTGAGTAGCGGGAAGATGCACAGTGAAAATCTCCACTCAATTCTTCTTTGCATCACTTCTGGCATTTTCTAGCTGCAAAAGAAATGCTAGTCAAGACTTGATGATATTGAAATGCTGAGTTCACAACACCAGACCTGAAGAAGAAGAAGATGGAGAAATGAAAGGAATTATTACTTGATAAGAGAAAGTCAGCAACAATCATTCAGGATTCTTTAACAAACAGAGACATGTCCTCAGTCCAGGTGAAGAAGAGAAAACCCTAATTCTCTCTCTCAAGCACCTGCAGGAACTGCTTGTCATAGTGAAGTAAGAGAGATGCAGAAACGTTGCGAGAAGAGGGATTCCTCGCGAAATTTGCCTACAACAGGAAACCCTAAACTTCTAGAATAAGAATTCACACACTGATTTCTTCTTCTGCTTCTTCTTCTTCTTCTTCTTCTTTAGGTCACTTCTCTACCATTCTAGCTAACCACTTGTGACCATTTCTTTCTAACCTACCAAAATAATCCAACAAGTCCTAGCTAAAGAAGAAGAAGAAGAGAGAGAGAGAAGTGAAGGACTCGCACAAAGGTAAGGGGGAAAAAAATGAATGAAGGAGGAGACGAAAACTAGGGTTTTGTAACAAAAAGAGTGTCACCTAAACAGGACCCACCAATTCAATCATTCCGTCCTTCCTTGGAGAAATCGAAGCGCAAACCAAGCCAAAGCAGCTTGAAGTGTGAATCCTCTCTCTCTCTCTCTCTCTCTCTCTCTCTCGGACCTCTGTGGCAGTTCACAATCCTGTCAACAAATTGCAGCATTGAGAGAGACAGATACATAGAACATATGCGGAAACGAGAAGCCCGGAAAAAGAAGAAAAAAGAAAAGAAAATTAAATTAAATTGCAGTTTGGAAATGAAATTCTTACGCGCTTCACTCGACTTGTGACGAAATTCTCCTCCTCCTCCGCTGCTGCTGCTGCTGCTGTTACTGCTACTGCAACGAACGACTAGACGCAAGCACATCACGTTTGGAGAATGTCCTTCACCAAATCCCACGCCTGACTGACGACGAAGAGTGTGAAACGGAGAATTTTTAAAGCCGCTTTTTTCGCACCCAGCGCTTTTCTGGAACCGCTGGTTCCCTTCCACCCCCGGCCGCAACCCGTCCGCACGAACCCCTCCGAACGCCCAAAGAACCGGAGGTTCTCTAACGAAGGAACCCATGTTGCCCAGATATGTGGAAAAATCCGGATATGAATCCGGTTAATAGCTGGAGATGCATGTAATCATATTCAGAATCCTTTTTTTCCCCAATATCTGGAATTATAGATATCCGGCAGAAGGCATTCAAGCATTAACCAGTAACTATGTATATTCGTATGTTAATGTTATTAGGGACCCAGATATGGATACTAGGGTTATGCATATGCATATGCATATCCGGTAGTTAGCATTTAAGGTTCATATATGGAGCTTGTGTTAGGGTTTTAGTTTTTTTTTGGTATGTTTTTTTTCAAGCAACAATGAAGTTTGAGTGTGTTTCTTCATCTTTGTCATAAACTTTTTCATCTTTTTATCTTCATTTTTCACATCATGTTTCTATTTTCATTTTTTTGCATTGTGTTGTTGTTTATGCATTCTTTGCATTGTTTTCATGCATGATTGGCTCTTCAAACACTTCTACAACAACTTTTAGCAATTTTGATCTTGTCACTTTTTCAATGATTTTGATTTTTCACTTGCAATTTCAACAATTTCAATCTTTTAGCTTTCAGTGATTTTGGTCTTCAAACTTTCTATAATCTTGATTTTTCAATTGCAAGTGTCAACAAAATTGACTTTGCAAAATAAGCTTTCGATTTTTTCCTTTGAAATTTTTGCAAGTTTTTTTGTTTTGTCATATTTTTCTTTTTTGTTGTTTTGTTGCTTTGTCAAAACAATTTGAAATTCGTAATCTTCAAGCTTCCATGCAATTAAGATTTGTCAATTGTAGTTTTAAGTAAATTTCCATGCACATACACTTGGGTTATAATTTGTAGGCTTGTTTTGTTTTGCATTGTCTTAGTAAAGTGCTAGGTCTATGTTTTATGCCCAATGTGAAGGCTAAAGAAAAAGATGTATCCTTGGTTGAATATGTTGGCACTATTGGTGGGGTTGAAGATAATTATGGAAAACCATCAAATTTTGTTGTCCATGGCAACATCTCAAATGTTGAGAATGTGCATATGCAAGTTGTTACAACTCATTTTTGAACTGCTAGAACTCATTCTATTGTTACAATAGATTGTATTGAGGTTGAAGTTATGCAACTTGCGATTATACAAATCCAAGTTGTAGCTTAGAAGCCACTTAATCAAAATATAATTTTCTAGGGCTTATTTTGTTGCCAATGACAACTTACCTATGAAGATTGAAAATTCATAGATGTGGTGTATTATTCACAAAAGAACATTGGCAAGTGCCAATTATTTGTGCCAACAATCTACTTTACAAAAAAGTTTCATCAAATACCTGGATGTCTTCACTATTATGCTTTACCTTACATATAAAACACAACCTTACAAACAATATAGAAAAGAGGTTTGTTTCACTACACCAATATGTGTCCTAGTTCATTTTGTATTCATTAGACTTTTAATAAACTTGAATACATTTACTGTGGCAAAAGTTGTTAATCCCTTAATGACAAGGGATTAGTTGGTATGGACAAGTGAATTAACTAATAGCTAATCGAATTCATTAATAATTAATTCATTTAATAATCAAATGCACTAATGAATAATTCATTAAACAAACCTCCTAATTCATAGCTAGGCTAAGTTAGGTTAAACATTTAAAATTTTAGTTTAAGCACTTAAGAACTTAGGTTAAACACCTAACCACCCAAGCTAAGCTAGGCATTTAAAAACCTAGGCCACCTAACTCACCAACTTAAGTTGGAAGTGTGAAGGTTTGAATCCTTCACTTCCCCTCACCTCCATCCTTAAAGGTCAAGTCTTGAATCATTGGACCATTATTTAAATAATTTAAATGATTTGTTAGCACACATTATTATGCACATTATTTTTTTATGTGTAAGCTACCAATTAAAGGTTAGGTTCCTATGTTGGTTTTAGGTTATTTGTAGATTAGTAAATGTTATTTTAACTTATTCTTAGACTTGTGCAAGATACCTTAAATTATTATTAACCTACAATAAGCTAGGATTTTAGGCTAATCCTAAGTTATTTAAAAAATCTATCCAAGGTTATTTTTAGTTATTCTAACTTGGGCTATTTTTGGTTAATCTACCTTTTGTTATTATAAATTATATGTTTTAAGATATTTATTTAAGATAATACAAGCTTTTCCACCCTAAATTATCATAGGGATATTTTTTATTATTTTAGGCTATTTGACCTTAGGTGATTCCACACTATATTATTTTAGGTTATTCTACATTAAGTTATTTTCAATTATTTTAGGCTATTCCACCTTTGATTATTTTTTATTATTTAATTTTAAGTTATTTTTTACTATTTTAAACTACTTTCAGTTACATTTTGTTTTGGGCATGAAAACTATTAAGACAAAAGATGAAAGGATAAGGATTAAAATTTTAATTCAAAACATAAAACAAAAGGACCAAGATAAAAACACAAAGGTTAAAATGAAAAACATAAAATATGTAAGACCAAAATACAAACAAATCTTTATTACAATGGAGTAAACAAACATAAACATAAAAATAACAAAACAAGTTTATAGAAAACATCATACCTTAGATTAGTGTTGAAGAAACTAAAGATAAAAGAACCTTTATTTATAACCCTTTGGGAACTTAGCTCAAAAAAAATTCCATGAAAGTTTACAATGTGGCTATTGACTAGTGAAGTTTTTTGAAAGGCTTCCTAACTACAAATGAATTATGAGTTAACTAAAACTCAACTATGATTGAACTATGAGTCAATTTTAAAAGTTAATTGTAAGTGAACCAAAATTGGACTAAAAATGAATTATAAATGAATTCAAAGTTAATTAAAAATGAAACGGGATTTTATTAAAAGTTATGGATGAACATTCATATGAATGAACTTTATCCATCATGTGATAATGGTGTCTATGACACATTTTGGTTACACTCAGTTACACTAATTTATTTTTGGTTATTTTAGGTTAGTTCATTTTAAGATATTTTAAGTTATTCCACCTTATGTTATTTTGGACTATTTTTTGTTATTTCACCTTATGTTATTTTAACTTAGGCTATTATTAGATATTTAAAATTATTTTTAATTATTTAAGGTTATTCCATTATAGGTTATTTTACCTTAAGCTATTTTTGGTTTTTTTTATCATTTGAAGTCCTTCCATCTTACATTATTTTTGATTATTTTTAGTTATTCCACCTTTGGGTATTTAAAATTATTCTTGACCACTTCTTTTTATTATTATTTTAATATATTTATCCTTAGGTTAATTTGGGTTATTTTACCTTAGGTTATTATTGGTTATATTAGGTTATTGCACCTTAAATTATTTGAAGTTATTTTAGGTTATGTAACTTTTGGTTACTTTAAACATAATAACTTAAAATATAAACTATGGTAGAATAATTTAAAGTATAATATAAAATCATTTAAACTAACTTAGAATAACATAGGGTGAAATAATTTGAAATAAACATGAATAGCCTAAAACAGTTGAAATTTTAACTTTGGGTAAAGTAATTTAAAATAACCTAAAGTAAAATAGCCTGGAATAATTTTAAATGATTGAAAAAAAGTTAAGGTACATAGTCTAAAATAGCCTAAGGTCAAATAATCTAAAATAACTTATAATGAATTAACCTAAAATAACTGAAAATAACCGAAAATAATTAGGTTAAAATAACCAAAAATAACCCAAGGTGAAATAGTAAAAAATAACTAATGGTATAATAGTTTAATGTGGAATAGTTAAGAATCATTACATCAATATGTGTGTGTGTGTGTGTGTGTGTGTGTCCAAGTTCACTTTGTGTTTCACCATATTTTGAATGAAATTCAACAAATTTACCATCGTGAAAATGACCAAACCATTAATGAGCAATGACAAGTTGATACGAAGAAATGAATTCATTAATAATTAATTGAATAGTTAATAAAATTCACCAATAGTTAAATCATGAATAATAAATTCATTAATGGTTAAATCATTAATAAAATCATTAATAATTAATTAGGAACTCAAGCTAGGCACTTAAGGACCTCCATTAAATTACCTAGCTTAAATAAAAACTTAGCCCACTTAAACATTTAGCCCACCAACTTAAGGTGCAAGTGTGAAAGTTTGAACATTTCACTTCTTCTCATTAATTTGTTTAAAGAACAAATTTTTAGCCATTGAACCATTATTTAAATGAATAATGTTTTTTGTCATCACATATTAATATGCACATTCTTTTTTACCCTACATTATTATTGGCTATTGTATTTTTTTAAATTTAAATTATTCTATCATAAGTTATTGTTAGTTATTATGGGTTATTTTTACCATAGGCTATTTTTTATTAATCTAGGTTATTTTACCATATGTTATTCTTGGTTATTTTTTTCTATGATCGTTTTAAATATTTTAAGTTATTTTACTATAGTTTATTTTTGGTTATTTTATCATAGGTTATTATTGAATATTCCATGTTATTTTACCATAAGCTATTTTTGGTTATTCTATCATAAATTATTATTTATTATTATAGGTTCTTTTACCATAGGATATTATTGGTTATTTTATCATAAGCTATTTTGGTTATTTTAAATTATTTTACCATAAATTATTCTTGGCTATTCTATCATATGCTATTGTTAAGTATTTTACATTATTATGAATATTTTACTATAAGATACTCTTAACTAGTATACATTATTTTACCATAAGTTATTTTTGGTTATTTTATCATTATGTTATTTCATCAAAGGATATTATTAATTATTCTATCATTGGCTATTATTAATGAACTTAAACTATTTTACTATGAGTTAATTTTGACTATTTTAAACTACTTTTACCATAATGTATTCTTGCCTATTTTATTATAGGCTATTATTAAACCTTATTTTAAACTATGAACTATAGGATATTTTTGGTTATTCTACAACAAGTGTCACAATTGCCAATGCAATGAGGTTCATTTAGTTGAATGTTCATCCATGATTTATAATGAACTTGTATTTAACTCTTAGTTCAGTTTTAGTACATTTTAATTTAACTTCTAATTAAGTTTTGGTTTAATTTTAGTTAACGTTTAGTTCATTTTAGTTAATTATTAATACACATTGAATTAATTTTTAATTTATTTTGAATTAACTAGTAATTCAATTATAGTTAACTCTAATTCACTTTTAGTTTAAATGCACATATGTTAATGCCATGAAATTTATTCATTTGAATGTTCATCCATAACTTGTAATGAACTTGAATTCAACTTTTAATTTAATTTTAGTTCACTTTTAATTAGTTTTTAGTTAAGTTGAAGTTCATTTTTAGTTAAATCCTAGTTCAATTCTATTTAATTCATTCATTTTCAATCCATTTCCAGTTAACCTTTAGTTCATTTTTAGTTCACTTCAATTAATTCTTAATTCACTTTTAATTAATTCTTAATAAATTTTCAATTCACTTTTAATTAAGTTTAAGTTCATTCTTAGTTGAATTTTAGTTCATTCATAGTGAACATACATGGGTACACATGGGGCACAAATGGGTGAATATGAGCCACATGTAGATTGGAAATTTCTTAATAAAATTTCTTGCGTTAAGTGCCCAATATGTATAAATAAAGGTAAAATTTTTCATTACTTTTAGTCTATTCAACACCAATTTAAGGTACATTTTCTTGTCATAACCTTATTTTGTTCATTATTTGCAATAAAATTTTGTTTGATTTTTGTTTTACACATGTCATGTTCTTATTTTTGTTTTTCTTGCTTCATTACCTGAATTTGAGATTAGGCATGACCTTGTTTTCATTTGGGTTAAAAAATCTTGTCATTTTGGTTGCTTTCATGCCTTTGATAATAAGTTATATTTGGTTAGTTTATCATAAGGTATTATTAGTTATTCTATTATAAATTATTATTAGTTATTGTAAATTATTTTTAGTTATTCTAAGTCATTATATTACAAATTATGTTAAGTTATGTTATCATAAGATATTATTATTATTTATTGTAAGGTATTATTGGTACTTTACTCTAGATTATTCCACTTTAAGTCATTATAAACAATTATTTTATGTGTTATTTTAACTCCGGTTATTTTATTCTATTCCATGTTATTTTACATTGTTATATTTTATGTTATTTTAAGTTCATATACTTTAGGATAAAATAACCTATAATAATATAGGGTATAATGACATTGAACAACTTAAGGTGTAATTTGAAATAACACGTAATAATTTATAATAACTTAAGGTATGATTTAGAATAACCTAAGGTAACTTAAAATAACATAGGGTATATTATAAAATAACATATGATATTTAAAATAACAACATAAAAATAAATGTATTTATTATAGTAAATTACTTTAATTAATGATTAATTATGTCAATTAGTAATGAAACATGATATTTACGTAGTGATCATATAATGAATGTCACAACCCTACCTTGAGAGAGTGTGAGGATGAAACTCACACTCCCAAAGTTGGAATTTTGGAGTCCCGGAGGATTCCCAAATTTTAGAGTTCGATTGTAGGGGTCAAAAAACCTCACATTAGGGTGTTCTTTATATTATTGAAAAGCCATCAAAGTGTAGATGTCGAAAATGGCCTCACATGGGCCATTTGGACTTTGCAACACAAGTTATGGCAAAAAGAAGGGCCAGGAGTCAAACTGGTAGTTTGATTTAAAATTCAAGAATCAACCTGACCCCGATGCGTGTAGGTGAATTGCGACACACCGTTCGAAAGCTCTCAAGGAAAGTTACATGTTTGCTTCAGACCTCATCCCAATCGGAGGTCTGAGCAAAAAGTTATGACCACGCAAAGTCTCGGGAGTCCAAATCGGGACAATTTCGAGACTCTTCCTTAGGAATCCCGGTACAAAAAGCCATTCGGATGTGGGTGCCACGGAGAGGCATAAAGTATACTATATGGGGGAAGGTGGTGGCTTTCCCCGAGTTTGGGCCATGGTGAGTCAAGTGAGTCTAGAGTTGCCTGTGGTTTGTCCTAACACCAAAGGTGCTCTAGAAAGTGAACTAACCAACTTATTGTTTGGTTTGATGCAGTTTTGAGTAAATGAATAGCTTGTTACTCTTCCTAGTCCCATCTCGAAGCTTTAGCACGCCCCTCTACCCCTTGTAATGCTGAGAGTTGGGAGCGTGCCCCAAGTTCCTCACAATTCCGTTGTGTGAAAAACATAGACCTGTTTTGGGTCTGACTAGGGACTTGGGAGCACATCAATGAAATAATTTTAATAGGTGAAATCATTAAGGTGGGTTGAACATATTTCATTTTTAATGATTTATGTTAGTGAATTACACCCACTTTTGTATTACTGAATAATCAAAAATATTTTTAAATAACTTAAAATGTAATAACTTAAAATAATTTAAGGTACAAGATCAAACATCATTTTTTTTCTACTATAATGAATTATGTTAATTAATAATGAAACATGATGTTTAAATAGTGACTTTATAAAAACTCAAAACATATGATAGATGATAAAGTCTTAGCGAAAGCTAAAACTAAAAATCAATGAAGTTAATTAAGGTGACAAATTTAAAAACAGTGAGGAACTATAAACATAAACCAAATCTAACATCTTATTTCAAGATAATGTTTTCCTTTTATTACAAACATTATCATATTCATTACTGTAAAAGTGGGGTGTAATTCATTAGCCTGAATCACTATGGGACTTCAAGAATGAAATAAGTTCATTTCATTTTAGTGATTTCACCGTGGTTAAAGTTATTTCACTATAATATCACTATGTAAACATCATGTTTCATTTCTAGTTGACATAATTCACTATTATAATTTACTAAGGTAAATGAATAAATTTATATATTATTTTAAATACTTTATATATGTTACATTCTGATATATTTTATATTATTTTAAGTTACCCTAAATATTCTAATTTATACACTATGTTATTATAAATAATTATACCCTAAATTATTATACATTATTCTACCTTAAAGTATCTTAGTTAGTTTATTATAAGCTTTTAAATTATTTTAAATTAAATTATTCAACTAACATTAAGTTATACCTTAGGGTATTTTATTTTAAATTAATACATGTTATATTTCAAATTATATTTAAAGTTTTCCAAAGTCATTATACTTTATGTTATTATAAATTACTTTATCTTAAGTATAATCAATTTAAATTATTTAAAATATAATAGAATTATCTAAGGTCAAATAGTCTAAAATAACCAATAATAGCTTAAATTTTTATTTTAAAAATTATAATAAAATAATTCCCAATAACTTATGATAATATAACTTAAAATATCCAACAATAATTTGTAATAGAAAAGTCACCAATAGTCGTAATATAATTTTAAAAAACCAACAATGGCCACCAATATTCATTAATATAATAACCACTAATATAATAGCCATTATAAAATAGACATAATAACCATGAATAAAATAACCACCAATAACCATTAATAGAATAACCACTAATAATCACTAATATAATAGCCATTATAAAATACGCATAATAGACATTAATAAAATAACCACCAATAGCCATTATAAAATAGGCATAATAGCCATTAATAAAATAACCACCAATAGCCATTATAAAATAACCATAATAACCATTAATAAAATAACCAACAACAACCATTATATAATAATTAAAATAGCCATTAATAAAATAGTCCCCAATAGCCATTAATAGCCTATGGTAATTTAACCTAAAATATCCATCAACAATCATCAATAAAATAATTACTAATAACCATTAATAAAATAGACATCAATAACCATTAATAATGGTAATTTAACCTAAAATAACCATCAATAACCATTAATAATGGTAATTTAACCTAAAATAACCATCAATAACCACTAATAAAATAGTTATTAGTAGCCATTAATGAAATAACCACTAATAACCATAATAGTCTATTATAATTTAACCTAAAATATCCATCAACAATCATCAATAAAATAATTATTAATAGGCATTAATGAAATAACCACCAATAACCATTAATAACCAATGGTAAATTAACCTAAAATATCCATTAATAACCACCAATAAAATAGTTACTAATAATCATTTATAAAATAACCACCAATAGCCACTCATAATGTATGGTAATTTAGTCTAAAATAATCACTAATCGTCACCAACATAATAACTATTAATAGCCATTAATAAAATAGCCAAGAATAAACATTAATAAAATAACCATTAATAATCATCAATAAAATAACCATTAATAGCCACCAATATAATAACTACTAATAACCATTAATAAAATAACCATTAATAGTCGCCAATAACCTCAATAAAATAGTAACCAATAGCCACCAATAACCATATATTAAAATTGTTTAAAATTGCCAAAAATAATATAAGAGTCATAAATAGCCATAAACAATGTAGGGTGAAATAATTTAAATTAATGAAAAGTAACCTTATAATAGTTGAAAGTAACCTAACATATGTAGTATTATTATATTAACAAAAAAATTATCCATTTTTTTAACATTTTTTTTTCAAAATAATGGTCATTGAAATGTTATTGAATAGTGATATTCGAAAAAAAAATTGTTCAAATGATTTTACACTTTCAAAAGGGAATAAATGTAATTATGTACATTATTGAAATTTTTAAAAAACAAACTCCAATCATTTCATTTGAACAAAGTCTTAATAAAATATGAATTTTCAAAGTTAATGTTTTTGTAATGTTTAAAATTAAGTATTTGATAAATAGAATGCAATGCAACATATTATCACAATTAATGGGGTGGCTTGGTGGTAGGGGTGTTTGGCTCCATTTTAAAGGTCAAGGGATCAAATTTCACAAGTGGTGTGTGTGTGGTCAATAGTGGTAAGTTGATTTAATATTCCTCTATTTAATTCCTTAGAGTAGGTGCCTAGGTTGATTATGTGGCCTACATACTTAAGCTAGGTTTTTAACTTGGCCTAGGTAGTGACACATGTTAATAACTCATAGGCTACAAATAATCAAATTATCAATAATATTACATATTAAATAATTTAAATTGAATTGATTTCTATGTTGTTTATTTAATTAACTAATCAGTAAATGATTTGGTAAATTTGTATTTCATTTGAGAATAACCTTGTTTCATTAAATATTAGTGAACCAATTTTGTTTATAACAACTGGTCCTTATTCACAAGGGGGTTGATTAATTTCACCATGTTAAAAATGTCCAAATTCATTCAAAATCTAATGAAACCCACAATGAACTAAGAGGCATTTTGGTGTAATGATTATTCAATCAATTTGAATTCCAAAGTTATGTTTAAAATGATCTTAACATTGATAACTTCCCAAAATAACAAAAATGTTACAAAAACATTTATTTTGCCATGTCAATTAACCTTCCATTTTTATTTTTTTTGGTGTTCATTCTTACATTTTGTAATGTGATTTATCCACAATCAAGTGGCAATTCAAAATTTTGCAATTGAATTAATCTAATATTTCCTTGTTTCATTTACTTACAAACTCAAGGTATTGATTTTTTAAAAAGTGGATTTGTTACCTATTTCAATCCACCAACCTTTACATGAAGAAAATGAACAACAAATCAAGTTTTTTTTTTCAAATTTCACCTTTTGTGCTTGCTAGTTTGCAAGCCCATATCAACAATTGAAAATATCATTAACCAAATGGTTAAGTTTAGTGAAGGGTAATGCCCTAGGTAGAGGGTGTTCCTAAAATAATTGCACTTGAAGCAAGAACCAAAGGTGGTTATTTCAAGAACTACTTATTTTAAAGGAATTACTTGACATAACACACACACAAATTGGGGTATATGATTGTGCAATTTTAAGGTATAAGGTGTAGTTTTTGGGTTCAAGGTTTTCAAGTTGAAGTTTTAGTCTTAAATGGATGTGGTAGAGAGGGATGGTAATGGAAAAAAAAAGGTTAGTAATAAAAAGAAAGATGGAAATGGTGGAGAGAGGAAAGAAAAAATGGCAGAAAGCGGAAAGAAAATAATGGTATAGAAAGGATAAATGCTAATGAAAAAAAAATGACAATGGTGGAGAAAGGGATGACAATTATGTGAGTAAAGGATAGATGGCAATAGAAGAGAATGTGGTGGGTTATTATTAATTTCAATGTACATTGGTCATCAATTTCAAATGGCAACACTTTTAAGGAACAACATTGTGGTCCACACCTTCCCCCAAGAGGATGTGGACAAGATGACCATTGTTCAATTTCATTTGTTATCACCAACAATAGGTTTGGCTTGCAATTCATGTGAAATGAATTTAAACCATGTACAACTAACATCGTTTATGACTCCCATCATAGATGCAACACATGAAATGGAAAAGAAATGACAAAATTGTGAAAGGAAAAAAAATTGAACAATTGAAGAACAAAAGTTGCTTAGGTTTACACTTGATTCATTTTCAAAAAAGTATGAATACATTCATGATTCCAACATGAAAAATGTCACAAATGGTTTCAAATTTTTGGAGGAGTTATGAGACAATTAAAAAATCAATATCCAATTTCTCGCTTTTGGCATCTTTTGATTTTTTTACCTTGAAAATTCAAGTGTTTAATTAACAATGTCCCAAAAACCCCATCATAGATTCCCCTTCAACTTCCATTAAAATTCATTTTCATGCTTCTTGTTGCACCATAACCATGGGATATTTCACCAATTGGTTGGTCTCCTAAAAGCTTACTCTATGGGGCACATAATCATTAATGAGTATCTTTAATGATCCAAGGAACAAACTCAAGAGTTTACTAATGTGGACTATTGTTAGTTCACGTGGAAATTGGGCATTGAAAATTTAGAAACATTAACAAAATGTCACACAAATCCATTCAAAAAGAGTGGAAAAAACTTAAAACCATAATGGAAAGAGTCAAAGACAAAATAAGCTATAACCCTAAGCAACCTGAAAGCACAATAGCATACCATGTCTAATAACATTGAAAAATGAAAATTGATATTAAGATAAAGTTTGAAGATTTCATCATGTTTTTAGTAATGAAACATGTGGCATCAAAATAGACATCCATTGCCAAATTTGCAAAAGCACATTTCCTTTTCCTTCAACTTTGTGAATTGAAAGAAAAAAAGAATGAAGTTAGGAATAAAAGACAATGGATATTAACACCATTTTTCTAACTATGAAGAGAATCAAGAAAATGTTTTTTTCTTCACTTAGAACTATAGGTCACTAAATTTGTATTGAAAGTTAAGAGGGCCTTGATTCCAACTTCACTTTTTGTCAAATTTTTTCAAACTCCATTACACTTGAGTAGGTAATGCAATGCATTTAAACCTTGAAGGAAGCAAAAAGGTAATTGGTTTAGGTTTAAGAATTTCATAATTTTTTTTGTTTTCTTTCAACACCATAGTCACAAGCATATTTTCAATACCTTTTGCACCAATTTGCATCTTGTTTCTTTTCAATTGAATTTGAATTTCATTGTTGATGTATTTGAATTCAATTTAAGAATTTGAATTCAATTCAAGTTGCATGCAATAAAAATGTTTGTGAAATCCCTTATAAAGGGGACTAGAACCCTTGTTTGGCAAAGATTAGGGATGAAACGTGAAACTAAATGCTCTTGATTTAAAAACAAAAATAATAGATCAATAAATTTGAATTTGCATAATTTTTTTTGTTTGGCCAATTTGGTCTTAAGTTGTCCTCTTTCCTTTTTGCAAGCTTTAGCAACTCAAGAACTTTTGCAATGTTTTCCCTTTGTTTTGGAAAACTTTGAGCATTCTCTTCTTTCTAACCTTGACATGAATGTGAAAGAAAAAACAAAGGATATGTGTTGTAAAATATCTAAAGAGATTTTGAAGTGGACATGATTAAGACATATTTTCATTTATTTTTTAATCTAGGAATCAACTAAACATATTTCAATTTGGAACTATCATTCAAAACGATGACTTATGGAACCTAAAGTTCCACTTAAACCAAGTTTGATGAATCATTCTCATTGGAATTCAGGGCTACCAAGGTGTAGCTATGGACAACTAAATTTTTTTGAGTAATTTTTTTTGTTTTGGAAAAAGTTCACCATTTTTTGACAAAAACACTAGGATTTGTTTTCGAAATTTTTGTTTTTTTAATGTAAATTTGACAAAATTTTCTAACTTTTGTTAAATTCTTTGAAAATTTTTGATACCAAAAAAAAAAGGAAAAGAATACTTTTGAAAGTAAATTGAATGGCCAAAGGACCCATGTGCTCCCTTCCTCCACCATGAAAAGAGACCATGATGCAAGGATAGGGCCTTACATTGAGTTACTAGAGTCTTGGAGTGGGTCAATTTCACATGTGGAATTTGAAGTTTAGTCCATTTTTTAAAAAATTGTGAAAAAAAAGTACACTTTCTCTTTTTCCATTCTTGAGGGGATGAATGGGCCTATTCTTTGATCTCCATAACAATGGTACTTTTCGATGGATGGACTTAAAACCTATCATTTGATTGGTCCATTTCGAAATACATTTATACCTATGGTTAACCATCCAAAAATAGTTCTTTAGTTCAACCAAATCATGTCCAACAAAAACAAAATTTGGACCAACTCAAAACCAAGGAACCATGCTAGATTGAAATCAGGGAAGATGCAACCATCTCATGCATGATTGCTTATACTTTACACTTTGGAAATGTGTCGATTGATGGTTTAAATTTTGTAAACAATGAATGGAAATAATGCACCCATGAATACTAGTTAGCTTATAGGGGGGTGAACTAGGTGGATGCCTAATTACATCATTGAATTGCTATTAAACCAGATAAACTAGAGTTTGAACATGTGCCCCGGGCTATAAACAAGTTATAGAATGAATGGGCAATGAACCATGAAGCTGATGGCGAGGTTGAAGGACCAACTCATGGCATTATAGGGAAGATGCCTTCAATCACATGTTTAGATTGGGCTAGCATAGAAATGTGTTTAATTTATTTTAAATAAAGCACCCAAGCAAGTCCTCTTCATAAATCACCTTAAGATGAGGAAGATAAATTCATTTTTGACTATAGCCAAACAAATAAAAGGTGGTTTAAGATGTTGAAAGTCATTGGTTGAGAAAGTGATAAAATATTCCTTGATTTACATTTGACAGAAATTTGGTGGTTTAGAGTTTAGACCAACATAACTACATTTTAGAGCATCTCCAGTGTAGCTCCTCAATATGTGACCCTCCAAAAATATTTCTGACATCCAAGTTTAGTTATTTACTTTTTTTTTGATTTTCTAACCCCACCCATAAAACTAAAACTGGGATTGCAAATAGGTGTGAGCCTACTAATAGTGAACATCAGAAACACCCAAAATCAGAAACATGGAGTAGTAGTCAGATCCTATGTATTACACTTTTATCTGGCAGGTGTTAGGCTTTGCTGTGGAGTTTGCTGGCCTCAGCAAATTGCACAACAATGGTAGGCCAAAACCATTTTGCTGAGCCAAACTGGCATGTTTTGACTTTTCTTGGGGGATTTGTAAGGTCGCGTATTGAGCACTGGTGAAGTTGCTCTTAAGACATCAATTTAGTTGGATGCACTACATTTTTACTGAATTTGGGATCGGTACAAGAAGATGGTGGAGTTGTCAATAGTTGATATCTCTCTGGATTTATCCAGAGTCTATGGTTTCAGGAGGGTCTATGTAATGGTGTAATTATATTATTCAAAATATTTTATTTAAATACCTTTTCAAAATCTTCACCTCCTTTGTCATTCTATTTATCTCTTTTTCATAACTACCTCACTCCTTTCCCCTACCCACTCACATGAAAAAGAAAAATATTATAATTATTTTTCAAATACCCTTTTAAAATCTCACCTCTTTTATCATTATTTTTATCTCATTCTCATATACCTTTTGAAAAATTCCCTTTCAAAGCGAAGCTTAAAATTTTAGTTAACTATTAAAATGTATTTCATAAATTTCTTTAAATGATTGTAGATCTCCACCTTCTTTATGATTATTCTTAACTATTTTTCATGCAAGTGAAGCTAAGTGATCATTAAAAAAATAAAAAATTATTAGAGTACATTCCATAAATCTAGATTTTTCCCCTCAGTACATAGTTTTAATCTTTGTTGCATGTCATTGAATTTGCAAAAACCATCAAGAAGTTTTCATCATTCATGCAAGCATCCTTGAAGATAGCTTGGAATTTGGGTCATGGTATTTCTATGAGTGTAGTAAGTACCCTAGATGTTCACTACAACTCAGATATTTTTTTGTCCGTGTTGTCTTGTTGTTGGTTGCAAAAGGAACAACATAGTACACTTCCCAGTGATGATTTCCTTGCCCAAGATTCACAAATGACTTACGAGGCAGGCCTACTTTTATAAAAGAATTTGCAGAATATTATTTCATTTCTAATAAGATATTTAACTCATAAGTGTTAGATATCAACTTCTTATCGAATTAAATTTATATCTTAAGTATTTGTGCTTCATGCATTTAACTTTTGAAATCAGAAAATACTCGAATTAAGTGTGGACAAAATATCTCATTCCACATGTGATGTTCAGCTCAGTAGTTGCGAAATTTAACCTGAGCATAGGATGATAACCTTGTGCACATGATATTAAGGAAAGTAACATTTGCATATGATATTCATTTTGTATTTAAAAATAGGGTAAAGTTTTACAAAGATGAATTGTAAAATTTGTAGCAATTTGTGTGATCTTAAAGTTGCGTGGAGAGCTCATAATAAACTAGCAGTTTTTTGCAACCCTATTATTCTTTCATTGTTTTGCTGTCAACTTTCCAGGAGTGAAGTGACTAATCAGTGGTGGTTCAAGTAAAGATAAGTTACAGCTTTGTGAGTGTTGAGTGTTGTACACCGGCATCTTGATGAGCTTTGTTGGGTGACTGCGCCATTTGTGCATTGCGTGTCTACTAATATCTTGCATATGTAAGACATATTTTAGCTTTCAGCAATATATATATCATTGTTACATGATTTACTGCCACCCACCCCCCCCCCCCCAAACACAACTAATAAAATACATTTAGTATATTTGAAAAGTATTTTTACTATATTTTTCTTTTTATTAAAAACAAAAGGA
>Ga0116231_10004635_pt1 | contig 27698 bp, 20 predicted proteins | sample S1TSphgellanicum_2_FD_89695 | JGI IMG/M metagenome (GOLD analysis project Ga0116231, IMG submission 89695) | Host-associated microbial communities from peat moss isolated from Minnesota, USA - S1T2_Fd - Sphagnum magellanicum MG | ecosystem: Host-associated > Plants > Peat moss > Unclassified... | reverse complement strand
CTGATTTTTGCTTAGAAGAGCAATCTAGTTTCTTCTTCTTACCAACAAAAAAAAGGAGATTCTTGCCTGGATTTCACGGAGAAATTTCTTGTTGTTGCAAATTCCTATCAAGGATTGCAGGTCTCTGAGTCCGAGTTTTTAGTCAAGCTTCCGGTTTTGGGTCGCAATGATTCCAATATAAAATTTTGCGGGAGCATAGAGAAAGGAGAGAGAGAGTTGGGTTTTGGATTGGATTTGGGTGTGGGTGAGGGTGGTGCGTTGGTTCCCAGAATGGCAGATTCATCAGACGGAGGAGCAAGGGTCTTAGAAAAGCCGAGCAGGAGTGAGGAGCAGCTGGATCTGTCAGCAGAAGAGCAAGAGAACAGAACAGAAGCAGTGCGCCAAAAGCTGGAAGCTCTCTTGCCTAAGAGACCATTGAAGCCAGCACGTAGTGAAGCCCAACAGTTAGCTGCTGCTGTCCAAGAGTCTGAAACTCCCCCCTCCTTGCATTCACCTGAGTTTCTACGATTCCAGGGTCTGCAAGACTCAGCATCTGTGAAACTGCCAGTAGATGGGTCTTCGGTGATTGTGGTGGAAGAGGAATACGTGGAGACCAAATACTACAATGATTTTGCTGCTTCTGAGGAGAAATTGCATCACACCACTGGCACAGGCTTCATCCCATTAGATCCACCAGAAACACCTCCATTCCATCTGTCTTCTGAGGATCAGCAAGAGTCAGCAGCAGGAGAAGCAGCAGCAATCCACCAAAAGAGGAGGGGGGGGAATCCAGCCACCAATGAGTGGGAGCCAAATCCTCAAACAGCCTCTTTTCCTCCTGTCTCTTCTTCCAAACCTGCACGAAGTGAGTCTGTGTGAAGTGTTTTCCAAAAGTTTGTTGTTCCGTTGGCCAAGGGTTTGCTACCAGATGCTTCAACTTCCATTGGTCCTTCTGGTGAGACATATGAAGCATCTGGGTACCTGAGTATAGAACTGTGGAAGTTGTGATGTGTATGGAGTTCTTTCTGCAGTGAAAGAAGAGGAGCAGCATGGAAAAGGTTTGAGACACTACAGGTTGATCAATAGGTAGCCAAGCAATTTCTTTCTGTGAACCTCACCTCAGAAGTCATCATGTATTATCGATCTTTCCTGAAGCAAAAGCTCATAATGTTGGCAAGAATTGAGCTCCTTTGTTTGTTGCAATCCATTTTGCTTCTTCACATTGGTCAAGCAATAGCTTTGCTTTGACTGCACAAAATCCTCCTGAAAACCAGCAGCAGCATAAAAGCTTTGCTCATCTGGCTTATGCACCTTTGATGTTACACATGCCTTGATGCACCTTGATGCTGCATGTTCCTTGATGCACCTTGATGCACCTTGCATCACTTGAAACATCAAGGCATGTGAAAATCAGAGCTCTCTTCTTCAACTTAAAACGGACAGAGGAAAAGAAGAATATTGAAGTTCAAGTACCAGAGCACAGAGGACACCAGAGGACACACATCAAAACATAAGCACTTCAACATCACATATATCTCACGAACTTCTGTTTATTTCAATCATCCATTCTTGCAAACTTTCCACCCACAGCATATTCAGCTCCTATAACATCCCCAGATAAATTCTCCAAACAACAGTACAAAGAAGCATTCTTCTCTGCAGAAGAAGAAACTGTCAGTGGTTTTAGAGATTCTACCGTGAGACTGAACTGATGGGTTCTGGAATACAAATGTCTGACAGCTCTTGGCCTGAGATGACCAGCATGAACAATACAGAAACAAAACCAAAACTGAAGACTTCAGGAACTTGATGCTTTGCTGCAACAATATCCTACAAAAAACACAAACAAAGAAAGGATTCCAACTTCTCAAATTCAATTTGAAGGGTAATTGACTGAGAGAAAAGTGCATCCATCATCTGAGGAGTTGTGTTGTTTTGAGAGCAGTAGACACACAGGGTTAATGTAATTATGTTGCTAGCGAAGGTCTTTCTTGAGTCTAAGAATGCTGACAAAGAAGTTTGGAATGTTGGTCATGAGCAGCCTCACTAGCTTCATGGACTCCATGAGTGTGTGATCTGATTGTGGAGTGTGTGTAGTACTATTTCAAAGATCACTGATCACCTCATTGATCTGGCATTTCATGTCTGGCTGTCTGATTCTTCATGAACCTGGATATGTGCTCAAAGGATTGCCTATATTGCGGGACAATTCACATAGTATGTTGATCTCAGTGATATCAATGATCAATGTCTACTTGTGGACTCCTTTGTTGATATTGCAAGTGTGGAGTGCAAGTAGACTTTCTGAATGGAAGTTGAAAACAGAATGCCCAGAATGCTGACAAGGTTGCCACTATTTGCAAGTCACATTCCACCCACCTTCACAATTAGGATGGGCAAATCACACACATGGACAGCTACCTGCAATCATCCCATCCTCAAAAGTAAACATTATGCTATGAAATCTTGGGGTTCTGTATGAACCAGACTATTATTATCATACAGCATCCAGCATTCTCCAATTCATGCCCCCACCCACATGTACAATAACATGTAACAGTAAAGTTCATGATGTGAATTCTTTGGGTTCTGTACGAACCAGACTATTATCATACAGCATCCAGCATTCTCCAAATCATGCCCACCCACAGGTACAATAACATGTAACAGTAGAGATACTGCTGTGAATTCTTTGGGTTCTGTACGAACCAGACTATTATCATACAGCATCCTGCATTCTCCAAATCATGCCCACCCACAGGTACATAACATGTAACAGTAGAGATACTGCTGTGAATTCTTTGGGTTCTGTATGAAACAGACTGCATCATACAGCATCCGACATTCTCCAAATCATGCCCCTGCCCACATGTACAATAACATGTAACCGTAAAGATGTGAATTCTTTGGGTTCTGTATGAACCAGACTATTCTCATATCTCCCAGAAGGTCTGATTCTGTGTGCCACCTAGTGCCAGGATGGAAACATTACATCTTATGTGAACTCTGAAACTATGCATCACAGGATGAAAACTATTCCTGGGAGGGGCAAGCTGCAAACATAACAGCCTCACAAAGAGGTACAGAAAGCCTGCTTAAATAAGAAGGCTAATAGTACCCTTGGTGGTTCCAAGGGAAGAGGTTCATAATCATGGTCATGCTTGCACCAGTGACCTTAGAGTCAACTGTTTTCTTTTGTTATTTCACTGGCCAGATCTACAAAATCCTCTTGAGAAGCTCATCATATTGTGAACCTCCAAATTGAAGCTTCTTGTTTGAGAAAAGTCTTTAGTATAATCTAGGTTGTCCAACACACCTATCCTTCTTCTGAAGGACTTCTGTTGTTAAATTCATTTCTGAAGGGTTCTGGGTTTTGCTATGCTATTACTACGGAAGTTTTCCCAATGTTTGATATCTCCCTCCACCATAAGAGCAAGTATCTCCATAGCTACTAGAGCAGGCTTTATAGGGTTTGCCCTGAAGGTCACTCACTGGATTCCTGGCCTAAACCCACCACTGACAACTGGGGTAGAAATTTCCTGCTCATTGAGAAGCAAGAACTATTGCTGAAGTCAATCATATCCAAGACATTAAAGGGCTTCAGGTTTTGCATCCCTCAGTGATTCAGGTGTTTTGTTATCTGCTGCTTGCTACTGGAAATTCTCAATGGAATAATACCCTAGTGGAAATCATTGACTACATTGTCCAGTGCATGTATCTTATGGTTCATCTCTTGATCTGTGGTGGGAGTTGCTTCTGGGCAGCCTGGGCTTGATAACATGCCTTCAATGCCTTCACTTCTGCTAACCCCAACACACATAAATCACCCATCAGCCCCTGGAGTGTTGAGCATTACTTTTAACTCCAAAATCAGTTGGTTGCAGACAAGGAAAACATCACAATTCCATGGGGTCTAGGTCTTTTAGGAAACTGGATTTTGTCCTCCACACCTACAACATTTCCAGGCCTTCAATGTTCATCTCGGTTCATGTTGAGTTCTGATAAGCGGTCATCACTTATGGTAAGGAGTTAGCCCATATTCTTCTTAGTCAAGGACTGTGCACATATATTTTTGCAGGAAAAAGGAAAGAAGGGATGATGGTCAACATATAACCCACCTGCTTGGCAAGCCTTCCAGTTCCTATCAGTATTTACCAAGCAATCCTGCACCCACCCATCATTAGCTCAGATCAGATGCATCCTAAAACCTAATAATCTGTCAGGAAAAAACCCGGGCAAAGTGTAATGGATTAGGGCACATTGCTGCCTTGGGAAGAAGAGGTGGCAACTTTGGATCCTTTTTGCTGCATGCAGGCGTGTTCTCAAAAACAACAAACCCAGGTGACGTTGGATCAGGTATCTAAAATGTGAAGAAAACTGAGGGTCCCAACTACAAAAAGATATAAATCAAGTTACAAACCCGAGAACTGGACAAAAAGCTTGCTCTTGTCATCCTCCAACAGAAGAAAAACATTCAATGACACCTTAACAACAACAGACAAACAAACAAACGAGTGGGTGGGTGGGTGAGTGAGTAAGTGAGCGAGCGAGCGAGCGAGCGAGTGCTTGGGCTGCTTCATGAATTCAGAAGAGAGTGAGGTAAGGAGGTTTGGGATTTTAGGGTTAGATAAACACCTCCAAGCTTTTGTAGAGAACAGCACAGTCGTGAAGCTGCTGCACTGCCGCATCGTCGTCATCTTCCTCCTCCTCCTCGTTGTTGCTGCTCTTGTGTGTCCTTGGATGTGCACTTGGGGAGCACCATGCAGTCGCCATCTCCTCTGCTCTCCTCTCCTCTCACAAACAGGATTCAAAAGGGGAAGTTGCGTTGTAGTTAGTAATTTGAACTCTGTTATTGGCATTTCTGAGCAGCCAGGGTCTGGCGATCGTATTTATACAGCAGTTTTTTTTTTTTTTCATTTGTATTATTTTTAGAACTGCTGAAAATTTCACAAACTACTTTTCTCAATGAACAAAATTTGGGTGAAGTTCGAAGAATCTTTTGGATAATGCGAAATAACTAAATAAATAAATAACTATAAACACAAATATTTTAATAAATGCAATCTTCAAATTAATTAATTAATTAATTATTCATTCAGCAGACATGTGGAGAAGCTGCCCCTGTGCTTTGGTTCCATGTTAAAACACCCATTTCATTTTCATATTATTATACCTCTCTTAATAAATTAAATGAGGGGCCTCCCAAATTCAATTTTATTTTATTTTATTTTAATTTTTTTTGCAATGAGCCAATTTGATTGGCCCATCACTCAAAAGAATTCAAACTATGGAGGCTCTCAAAAATAGAAGATTCTGTTTTGAAGTTTGCAGTTCCTACCCTTTGGCCCAGGTATATAGGTGAAAGGAGGACAACATTTGCCAAAGCATATGGGATAAAAGTGAGGTGCTTTAGAGAACATGTTGGGGAACACAATGGGAACTTGGGGAACATGTGTGAACTCATTGGGAACTTAGGGAAACATGGGGGAACACATTGGGAACAAGAGAAAAATGAAAAAAAAAAAAAATCCTTCTCCACCTCCACAATTTAAAAGGAAAAAAAGCAAGGCACCTTGAGCGCATGCTTGGGCCTTCCAATTGACTGCATGAAATTTCTCAACACAAAAGAGTTTATCACTATTTTTGGCCTGGACTAATACTCATTGCAAAGAACACCCTACCTATTGAATGATGATTCCTTGTAGGTATTATGGATTGAGCTCAATTGGCATTGGAGACAACAACATGCCCAAAGGAAATGAAGAGGATGTACCTATTCGGATTCCAATTTTAGGTTAGAGCCAATTCCAACTTATTTTGGGAGTGATTTGTAAGCTGATTTCTAAGCAATTTTGGGTTTTTTGGAATTTTGGTGTTCCCACAATGTTCACAAAAGGTTCCCATGATGTTTGTAAAAGTTCTCAATGAGTTCCCAAAATGTTCCTTGACATGTTCCCAAGAGGAATAGTTAGTCAACAATGCATCCACCCACATGGGCCCTATTTGGGCCTTTGTCTAACATAGGGAACAACCTAGAAACATCACAACATATTCATGTAAGAGTCATTTGAATGCTATCATTGAAGATGTTCTTATATATATTAAAAAAGCTTAAGGCCTTAGGCTTGTGACCCTAAAACCAGACATAGGACTCTAAAACCTAAAAATCTTAAACCTTATCTAAACCTAAGACCTAGCCCCTAAGTAACCCTAAGAACTAAACCTTGTAAAAATGTATTTATCACAATATTGAAAGCCATCAACATAAGCAATAGCCATTCTCCAACACCTTGTTCAATTTACAAATATAAAAAAACTTCCAAAGCTTTCCAATCCGCTTATCCATTGAATACCTAGAAGCTATTAAAAAAAAATGAAACATTAATTTTGAAACAATAAGTTCTTTATAAATATTAAGCAGCACCCTTGATAAGAAAGTGTCATACTCATTTCAACTCTCAACCTATGTATTCCAAAATCATGTATCAAGCATATTGGGTATAAGAAGGATATCATTGGATCAACATATGAGACAATAAGGATGTCATAAGAGTATTTCAACAAAGCTACACCAGTTTGGTCACAACAATATTAATATCACTCTCTATATGAGTTCCATTGATATATCTACTCAACATCGTACTCGAGTTTGAACTTATGAAGGTTATTTTTCCAAGGAAATATTTTTAACACAAAGGCAAGGTTTGGCATCAAAGATAAAAACCCAACATTATGCACACACACACACACAATATGCATGTCACATTTTTATGTGTTTATGTTATGATCATTCACGTGTCTAATGCTTAGTTTTCATCTAGGCCACACTTGAAAGGAACCCATCACACACACTTAAAGACTTGATTACATGCTTGCTCATGAACTCCACAAAAATTTCACTTTTGAACTTACAATTGTTCTAATTTCTAACATCTTATAGGTGTATGTTTATCCCATCACACAAAATACACTCTATGAAATCATGTATTGAATCAAAATTTGAAAGAAAATGGATTATTGATTCCCCCTTTTGTTCATGTGTAATACACACACATATAGTCCTTCATCAATACTTTCCATGAACATATTGAAGTTTGCAACTTATTAATATTTTAAGATGTCCATTCATCTAATGGATGAGATGTTTTCCTTCTTAACATCTTCATTTTCAAATCAAACATGTTTTTGGAACATGCAAGATCAACTTACTTCACTCCTATATGTGTTCAACAATTTCCTAGTATATTATAAATGAACTGACATTTGTCAAATTTAGAATTAACCAATATCAAGTCCTAATGATTTCAAAGATTTTACAATGGAAGGCCCATATTGTAATGTCATATATTATTATCAAATACTTTTTTTTTCCCCCTTATACAATACATTTTAGCACATATAAAATGGCATCCATACTTTGACCCACATAATTGTTTTTGGGAAATCATAGGTTTTGAATCAACCCCATAATCTATATTATTTGCTACATCAAAATGGAAATGTTTTAGAATTTTCATGATTGATCCTTTTTGAAAAATTCACAAGTGATATTGATAGGGGAAACTACGATTGCTCAATATGGCTCCAAAACATTTTGGAAATTATGGTTTTTTACAAAACCTTTCAATTGTGTTTTGCCATAAACAAGTCATTGCTTTTGGATTTTTTTCATTTTCTTTTCAAACACTATCTTTTGACATTTTTGTGCTCACTCAATCCTTTGTTAAACTTGCAATTGGTTTTGGTCCAATATTATAATTTTATATATTCTCTTGTGTTAGCATACCTTTTACTTTCAATAAATGCCATTACGCACAAGAAAGATCCACATATCATAACCATGGGTAATGTTTGACTTCATTCCATATGCTAGCCTAAAAGGTGTGAACTTTATGAACAATTTGAAGGTGAAATTTAACGGTTACATCACAATTTGTCACAATTGTGCCAATTAATTAATTTGTTGTGTGTTTTTGTCACTCAAGACATTACATGACACCTTATTTGTGCATTCCATCAAACTCTTTAGTTTGGTTAGCAAGTTGTACCATGAAATGGTCTAATTAATCAAGGATGTCCATGCCATTTTATGGCACTTTGGAAGGCATACATGTTTAAGGGAAGGAAGGGGAAGAGGTGTGTGGATAACCTTTTTTGCAACCTCCTTTTGTTTATGGGACAAAAATTGACCCATAACCCATTGCAAACTAGATGAACTATGCAACGAGGTGTTTACATTCCCAATTCAAAATGGTGGCACCATAGTGTTTAGTTGAATGAGGAGATGCAAAATGCACAAGGCACATAAATCATAAATATTTGTGGCAAAATATCACAAGTATTTGTGGCAAAATTGTGAGGATTTTTTCAATGGGCAATGGTGAAAGTTTGTGAAAATAAAGTCAAGTTGCGAATCAAAATCAAGCTCCTACCAATCTACAAGGAAGGTCCATGGATTGGATGTACCATTCTTCTTCCATTTAGGTCTTGGGTGGCAGATTATGTCACTTTCTTGACCACATTATATGACGTAATCTGCCAGTGACGAATCATACAATTGTAATAGTGATCACCAAACTGTGCATATTGGACATGTTCCATAGCATCTTGGCAACTTTGACACATGTTGGTCAATTAATTGATTAATTAATTAATTTTGAAATTCTTCATTTCAACATATAGAATATTCTTGAAGATTCTATATTTTCCTTCCCATAATTTTATTCTTTGGGGGAAAGAAAAAAAATTTGGTTGAAAATTCCAATATTTCTGAAAATAATATAATTATTTAGTGTTGCTATGGTATTTTTCTTTAAATCATTCAGAATCTGCCACCCAGATCTTAATGTCATGGAATGGCCTTGCGCAGCTTGTTATGTTGGGTGTGTTGCCTAGCTCGCCCTAGTACGCCCACCAGGCACCTTACTCAATATAATGGGCAGGGCTTGACCATTCCATACTACATTTTGTTTTATCTTTATAATATTATTAAAAATTTAATTTTTTTATTATTATTATTACTATTATTTATTTATTTATTTTTAATTTATTATTATTATTTTACCTTGCCCTTGCTTATGTGAAAACATGAAAGTATTGGAATTTGGTTTCATAGTTGGAATGTGAAAATTTGCATTAACCAAAAAACTGCAATGGAACTCCAGTTCCCCTGTTTTGCATCCACAAGAACTGGAACTGGGGTAACCGTCCCCTAACTGGACTGAAACCCAAAACCGGATTTAACTGGGTCGAGGACACCACAACTGAACCAGAAGTGGGCGTTACACCTGTCTCCTAACCAGGTCCAACCGGATACTGTCCAACGGCCCTTATACTGGATCCAAAGCTGCCTCATCATTCCTGTACTGGAACCAAACCGGACCGGGCTGTGAACGCAATGCGAACCGGAACCCCACTCTGATGTACTGGTACACCCGGGGCCCAACCCAGAACCGGCCCAACGCTGTAAACAAAACACACAGTGCACACACCCACAAAGCCTTTTTATTTGCTGGCTGTATATAGCCAAAAAGAGAAATTAAAAACCAAAAGTGCTAAAGTAAATTTTTTTGGCCTAAATTTTCAATTGCCATAATTAGAAAAAAAATTTGGACAAGTAGGTAGCCAGAAATATGGAAAGATGTTGTTAAAAATATTTTACTTTCATATTTTTCTTTTAGCCAAATCTGGCTAAATCTTCCTGCAGTTGATTGCCACTTGGCTACATCACAAAATTGACCCAAAAAAAAAACATTGCACCCACATGGCAACCACCAGTTTCGTACAACTGGTCCACGCCCTGAAAGTGGTCAACCAGTCGGGTAGGAGTACCAGTTGAAAGACAGAACCCGTACGTGCAGGGTTTTGTTTTTGTGGTTAGATTTAGCCAATTGGCTAAATTCTTTTTCAAAGTGGCTAAAAAGTATGTGTGTGTGTTTTTTTTTCTTTTTTTTTTTGGCTAGTCACCTGAAGTCTGATATTTTTATTTAATAGATTCTTAAAAAATGGCCATATTTCTCTAGGATATAGCCCAAAAATGTGAAAAGATGCTTATAATATTAGCTATATTAAAAATTAAAAGTGCTAAGTTGAAGTGTTGTTTAGGGAGTTTCAATAGCCATAATTCAACCAAATTTTTATTTGAATCGCCACCTTTCTATACAGTAGATAGTTCAAGTAGATAGCCAAAAAGAAAAAAAGAAAGTATTTTTAAACAAATCTTTCATATTTAAAGATTGGCTAAATCTATCTGTGGATCATCATCGCCATTTTGGCTACATCAGAAAATTGACCAAAAACAAACTGGTAGGTAGGTACTTTTAAAAAAACAGTCCATGCATTTTAGGGTTTGGGTTGGAGTCCAGGTTACCCCAGCTCCGGTGACCGGTTACTCCCGGTCGTCGTCGTCGTCGTCCTCCTCCTCCTCCTCCCTGCCTGCGCGGGTGCTGCGCAGTGCTGTGCGGTGCGGTGCGGTTGCGGTGCTTTGCCTCCCCTCCTCTCCACTCCCCTCGCCTCCCCTCTCTAGTGGGTTTTGTTTGTCGCCGTGTTGTTGTGTTGTGGAGGTGGAGTGCTTCCGGGCGGCGCATTTTCTCTGCGTGGGTATTATTCTTCTCTTGCAGGATCGGGCCCAGTTTCTAGAAAGCTTTTTTCGCAAAGCGCTTGGAAACAGGTGGGGTTTTTCTCGCACTAGATTCGCCACTTTGCAACAAAACACACGCACACACCAAAGTTTTTTAAAAGTCTCTCTGAAAGGATTAGTAGTACCTAGTGGGGTTTTTTGGGGGAAGAGGAGGACAAAATTCGAACCTTGGGTGGTGGTCCTTCAAACTTGCTGCTTTTTGTGAAGTTCTCAGATTTTCTCAAAACTCAGATTTTTGATGGCTCTGAGAGTATGTATTGTGCAACTAAGGTTTTTTTGCTTCTTGTTGTTTTTACTTCTCTGTTTGATCATGTCCATTATTGTGTCAGCTATTTGAGGAGTGGGTTCATGTGATGCCCAAGTGCTTTTCTGTGAGATTGTGTGTTTGGGTATTCTACAGTGTTCAAACCTGTATTCTAGTACTTTTGCAAAGATTTCTGTGAGCTGAGATCTTTGTCAAAACGTCCTCATCCTCCTTGGGCATTGTTTTTGTTTCTGAGTATTCCTATTCCTGGAGATTGTTTGGATTTGTTGAGAGCTGTACTACCTCTCTCTGTCTGTCACTTCCACTTTTGGTTTGTCCAAGTTTTTGGATTTGTGCAAGGGTACCCAGTACCCACATTCTGAATGTGTTTCTCCAGAGAGAGACTCTGAATATCTCACTTTTGATGATCACAACAACCTTGGCTTGATTTCCATCTGTGGTCTTTTGTGTCTTTCTTTCTTAATTGCAGCTCAAAAAAACATCTGGGTGTTTGCAGATTTTTTGGTGGGTTGAAGAAGGTAGGTTTTGGCTGCCATTCATTTTTTCTTGCCACTTCTTGAGAAGAACAGAGAATCTGCGAGAGGCAGAGAGAAAAGAGAGCTTTAAAAAACTATGGGTTTCGTCTCCTTCATCGGGCGTGTGCTGTTTTCAGCCATCTTTATCCTGGCTGCATGGCAGAAGTAAGTGTATCATGTAGCCAGAGTATTCAGTCACATCTCAGTATATAATTTTGTTGTTGGAATTCAAGGAGCTGCTTATATCCACCACTCCTCAGTTAAGAATTCTTGCATCAGATCGTCCTTGGTTAGTTGATTTGTAAGTGTCTCATAGTCAAAGCTGCTGCTAGTGTTCTGCACTGATGAACCATGCTACTTTCTTTCTTCCAGATTTAGGGATGAAGATTCAGGTGTCTATGTTGTGCTAGTTTTAATGCAATACCTGTGCCAGTTTGCACTAGTCCTGATCAGCTGAAGCCTGAAAGAATGATAGACATGAATACACTTTTGTGTGCAGGATTCAGGATTTTGGAGTAGATGGAGGTGGAGCCCTGAAATCTATGGAGCCAAAGATTGAGCTGTTTCGACAGCATGTACAGGAGACACTACACTTCTCACTACCAGTTGTTGAGGTACACACACTATCTGAGAAACATTCTGCTCATCAGACAGATTCTTCATTTGCTTGAGAGCTTAAAGGGTTGCAGAATTAGTGCACTCATATTTGCATCTGAGCAGATGAGAAGAGTTTAGCACACAATATGCATATGCTGAACATTAAAGCATTTGTTCTGGTGCGATCAGCCCTCCTAGCATATGTCTTTTATGGGTTTTGCCATTTTGCATGAAGATATGTTGAATTCAATTTGATGCATGGACTGTTTGAAACCTGGCAACAGCTGAAGTATTTATTGATGGTGGCGATTGGCTTGGAGGGTCTTGGTGGCTTGCTCTTCACATTCGGTAGCAGCTTGGGTGCCTATTTGCTGGTATGTAGTAGCCCTCTTCCTCTGTTGCATTTTGAAGCAATTGGGTTGTCTTTGGTTCAGGGCCCATCAACAAATCAATACAGTAGAACATGCTGTTGGTAATTTTTTGAGGCCTGATTTTTGGTTCAGTGAGTTGTCCTAACATTTAGCTCATGGTCTTGATTGTTGGTGTGATCTGAATGCTGGGTGTAGCTTATCTTCTTGGCTGCGGTAACACCAATCATGCATGATTTCTACAATTTTGATCTCACGAATCCAGAATATCTCTTCCAATTCAGCCAATTCTTGAAGGTAAAGGCTGCACTGTGACAAGATCTCATGCATCATCCTCTCATGGCCTTATGGTGGTAACCTTTGCCTTTTCTGCTTTATGACACCTACATCTTCCGTTGTCTACCCTTTATTCTTCATTTTTTTTTCTGGGTGCAGAATTTGTCACTCTTTGGCGCTCTCCTATTTTTCTTGGGAATGAAGAACTCGTCCTATCGCCAGATACGGAAGAAGCCACCTGTGAAGACAAAAGCTCAGTAAAACTTTCTTCAGATGCAACTCAATTGCACAGTTGCTGTTGTTAAATGCTCACAAAAAGGGCCTTTTGTTGTTTTGGCACTTCTTAGTTTGCAGAGTGAAGTCTGTACACAGTTTTGACGTTGAACTCTTTGGACACCCCACTGGGGCATCATGATTCTGTTGTGTTCAATTGCTCAACTGCATCTTAAGGTTTTTCTAATTGGTACGAACAACATATTGTGGAATTGTGGATACTTTGCTATGTGATGTAAACTACGCACACCACTTTGGTACATGGGAATATCTAATGATCTAGATGACGCTCCCCAACTGATATACTTAGAGCTACAGTGAAGGCATGCAAGGATCAACAACCCATATCTCTACATCATAAGATGGCACATAAATGCAAAATATGCAAACCTGTATGTTATGCAGCTGGGATGGTCAATTGGTGCTTGTAATCTGATCAGGTTCTGGGCTGTTGAGGGCTTAAAGCTCTTTCTTGCAATAGTTTGGACTGCATCTCCCAGCATGCACTCTTCTATTTGATGTAGACCTGTTGAAAAATCGGGTGGGCATCTGATATGATACTCATCTCAGCAAGTGGCTATTCCTGAGTACCATGCTTCTCAACTCCTGGGTCTGCATAGTATAGGGTGCACTTCTGTCTGGCATGTCTGAGAATGAATAAAATCTGCCATCATTTCCAAAATGGAAAAAGTATGAACTAGTAGCTATTGTTTGATCCATTTGTGGCAGAAAATTCTATGGTTACCTGAGGTTGGATGCTCAGCAGCAACAAGGGCCAAACCCAGTGTAGCTACAAATCCAAAACGTTCAAGTGGTGTATCTATCCTGCCCAAGTATGTGCCCCTTGCAATTTGCAAGCATTTCCACAAACTCCACAAACTCCACAAGGGTTTGGTGTTGCAGGTTTGTTGGAGTTCAAGTGCTACCCCCAACTGCTGAATAATCAGGGATGTCTTTCACTTGGCACTTTTGAACTGCAAGGAAAGGTCTGCAGGCAAAGGGTTGAACTGAACAAGATTCTCCCACCAACCCTGAGGCATAGTTATCCTTGCTACAACAGAGAGAAGACATGGAGGCAACAAAAGAACGCAATCACTGGTGGTGCAAAGAGCACGTTGTGTAAATTGCACACATCATAATCAGAATCAAAAGAATTAAGCACCTGACCTGAAACCATACACCCTGGAAACCAATAGCAAAGACCTGACAAGATGATTCTCTACAATGCTCACATACATGAGTCCCAGATACACACTTGGAGACAATGAGGATTGAACAAAAGTGATACTTGCATGCTGCTGCTCATGAATGATAGACAAAACATGTGACAGTTCGTGAGCAGCTCAAGAATCTGCATATGATTTCCTGTGGCATGTGGATCTACTTCGAGTTTCAAGTATATACAATAATGGATTGATTTAGTTCTAAACCTTGCTGGTTGTGCACCAGATTCATCCAGGGCTAAAAGAAGCAGTTCAATTCTGCTAGGGAAAATCCTTCATATAGTATTTGCACTCCAGATATGGCATGAGAAATGAAGAGTTGGGATCTTAACAAGGGAAGAAAGCAAACTCACCTGGAAGGATTTTTTCTTGCAGCAATTGAAAATAAACATGAGAATTTTTGTGAGTCTCTTCCTCCCTTCATTGTAGTATTGCCTTTTCCCCCAGGAAAATGACCACATGACATAAAAGGGCCTCCTACTGCACCACAGCTGCTGACCATAGCTGTGAGGATGGCATTTTTTCCCAGCAACAACAAGAGCTCATTTTCTACTGGGAGACTGAATTAGGGTTTGATTAGGGTTCGATGTCGAGCTGCAGCAAATCCTTTCGCCACACAAAGAGAGAGAGAGAGAGAGAGAGAGAGAGAAGAAAGACTCCCAGCAGAAATCCCGTCTCTGGGTTTTCCCGGCATCTGCAAGGAATCTACAAGGCCCATGGATGAATAGAATATACTTCCGATGTGAATCTCTCGAAAGTCTTTTTCTTGTTGTGGACGAGGAAACGGTCAGAAAAAGGAGTAGGAGGAAAAGCAGACTACCACCACCGGCAACGCCCAAGAGTTTGTTCCCTCGTCTCCTCTTCTCCACTACTTCTCTTCCTCAAGGACCAATCCAGAGCTGCTGCTGTAAACATCCTGCAAAAGAATACTCTCTAACCACTGGTGTGAAGTGAAACCCTAGACCTATTTCTCCATCTTCTTCCTACTGCTTTCTGTTGGATCTATCATTCAAGCTTTTGGGTTGTTAAATCTGCATGTGCTTTTGGGTTGTCAGAGAATGCTTGTAGGGTAACTTGCATCACATTGCCTTTTCTGAGGCACATTTTCTAACCTTCTTGTTCTTCAGCTCTGTTGGTCCTGGTCATTTACATCGAGCATTTCTTTGGTTTCATTTTTATGGGCATGTTTGCTTGAAGCAATCCCATCTTTTGACCTCTGCTTTTATGATGCATATTGGATCGCAGGGCTTTCTGGGACTTCAAGCAACACGGGGAATGTATCAGGCAAAGCATTTAGGTCTAAGAAGAGTCTGGGCCAAACAGGGCAAAGAGCAGAAGAGGTAGGAGGGCTACCTCTACAAAAGACAATACCAGCAATGTCGGATTCTCCAGTCACACCCACACCCCAAACCATGGTGCCAAAATTGGGCCTTGTGCAAGGTCCAAGAGTCACTCTTGATCTTCAAGCAGCAATTAGACAGCAAGACAGGAGCATGCAGAATGGGAATTCTGTGCCCTCATTGACTGCTTCTCAAGTCAGATTCTGTGAAGAAGCTCTCAAACAGATCACCCAGAAAATAAAGATCAGTGGAGCTCGAAGCCCGATCAGTTTGGAGTTTGATAGATTACAGGTACAATAACACTGTCCTTTGGAAATCATTCATGCTGCTGTTTGTGTTGGATCACCCTTCCCAATGTTTTATATCATGAGGAAAGTGGGATTTGGGCTAAAAACCTGATGAACTTCTAAATTTTTTTTACATGCAGGTTTGTGCAGTCTATAATGGGTTAGGGTTGTTTTGGGTGATGCAGTCTGAAAACACAAACTACAGAAATAGGCACTTGTCAACAGCAGCAGCACTTTCTGGTGTTAATAAGTCCAAGAATCGGTACACAGATGTTTTGGCTTGTATCCACAAAGCTTTCTTCACAGGAGGGACTTCTTTCATTGAAGGAGTTATGGGCATTTTTTTTCTCGTTTTAGAATTTGACTGATTCCAAGTTGATAGTTGGAGAACAATGATGTGAGGTTTCCAAAAGAGTTCAGAAGCTGTTGTGCAAGTGGTAACCAACAACTGAGATGAATCCACTTTGGTACAGATTTAGCTCTGTTGAATTGGATCTTCAGGTTGAAGTTGCTGTTACATGGGATAATGACTTGTGTTGAGGACGTTCTCTTTCATTTAAACTGGAATTGAGTCTTGACAAAAATGGGCAGATGATAATACAAGAGTGGTGCTGGATACCCAGAGCATGGAGCCTGGATCTTCAGACTACATCAATGCAAGCTTCATCCAGGTAACCATCTTCCTTTTTCCCTGAACCTAGTGCTTTACATCTGACTTTTTCCTGTACATACATACTGATGAGCACAAACTTGTTGCTCATGCTCTGGATTCACAAATTTTGCTGCTATAAACTCAGAGCTCACCACCAAATTGCATAATTTTGTTTTGTGGGGGGAGTGCAGGGCAGTGGGAATGCAGATCTGCCCAAGTACATAGCCACACAAGGGCCACTCCCAAGCACAGTGAAGGATCTGTGGAGTATGGTTCTCCAACAGCAATGCCCAGTCATTGTCATGCTCACCTGTATTGTCGTTGGTAACCAGGTACATTGTTTTTCCTCTAAAAAATTTCCAAAGCTTTTTACCCATGCAATTGGCCTGGCTTGGCCACTCGATCCACCAGGGTGGATCATGTGACAAGAGCATGAATGGTTTAGGGTTAGGTTTTAGATTCTACACATCTATCTGGATTTGACTCTAGACACTAGATACAATGAGTCAACTCTACTTAGTTCACATCTTGTTAAATCCACACCATACCTACATCTGGATGCATGTGTCAAATTGTATACATGTATGTGGATTTGATTCCTGTCACTAGAGACAAACTTTTCCTAATGAGTAGACTACCTGCAATTGAGTGGATGGAGTTTTTATGACAGAAAAAGTGTGCCCACTATTTTCCACCGGACACAGAACAAACTCAGGCTTATGGACACATTTTGGTGACCAATAAAAGCACCACCATGAATCAGTGTTCAATAGCCAGGCGCATACTTGAAGTTCAAGATATCAAGGTATTTTTCTCCAGCCTGTGTACATTTGTTTCCATTTCCTACTATGATAGACCAATCATTTGTGTTGTGAAGGCCACTCAGGCTATGCTATCACTGAAGGAGAAAATAAGATGGGTTTTAATCATGTCAAGGTTTCCCAAAGCGCAGAATCGTTAGGAGTAGAATCTTGTAACAAGTGACTCAGAGCTGCTCCTGAAAACAGGCATTTTTCACATGATTATGGTATGTGGTCCAAAGAGGAAGAAGAATTAGGGTTAGTAGTTAGTACCCTGAATGTGCAGTACTATGGTCGGGATACAAAATGCTTTGTTAGGCAGAACACCACCTACACTGTTATGTTGATTTTGTGTTCTCTTTATCTATTTCTTTTCTCAATGATATGAATCTTTAGCTCTGATGCGGGGATGAAGAACCTATGATGCAGTCAGCTGAACCCCCTATTACAGTGGTGCATTACGAGTACTTGGATTGGCCTGACACATCCACACCTTCCTCCACTCGTGCAGTCCGGGAGCTTGTAAGAGCTTTGTATTCCATTCCACCACAAGCAGGACCATTTGTTGTGCACTGCAGGTCTGATTTTCTCTCTCCAAACAAACCTCATACAATATTCTTCTTGTCACCACCAAATTTATTACTTGCAGTGATGGCCTTATCATGTGATTTTCTAGTACACACAAAGTTTTTTTTTTTTTCCCCCCTTCTTTTTTGGGGTTTCCTGAGAATCCTCTGCACTTTCTTTATGCAGTGCCGGCATTGGTAGAACTGGCACCTTTTGTACCATTGACCACACCTTACGTCGAATTTTAGCTGGAGACTTGACTGCCGTCAATATTGAAAACACAGTGCGGCAGTTCAGACTGCAACGAGATGGCATGGTGCAAACCCCGGTATTTATTTATTTATTTTTTAATTTTATTGCTGATCCAGTACCACATTTTAAGAACTTTCAGCCTTTCGTGTCCTTGATCTCAAATCTTTTTTGCTTGAAAAAATGTGAAATCCACAGCACTGATAATTTTCTTTGCATTGGCCCACACAGAAACAATATCGGTTCTGCTATGAGGCTGTTCTGGATGAGCTCAATGACTATGTCTCTGCTCGACAACAGCATTGATATTTCTTTCTGCATTTCCTGTTTTATGTATCGGCAAAAATCATCCATCCTCTTCCCCTCCGCTCCCCCAGATACAAACCCGGAGCTCAGTTTGGCTAATTTATTGTTATTTGAATCTGTTGTTTCGCTTAGTCTACTTGTACTAATGATTTCAAGTTCATTGAATCATGACTCTGGATTGATGCTGCTGAGACAATTGATCTTTCCTCCTTCAAATTGGGTGCAACTGAAATTGGGTGCAGCTGAAATTGGGTACTGCCAACAGCTTGTCAGTCAGGTCTGCTGTCTGGTCTGCTGTTGCAATCCAATAGAAAAGAAATTGGGTGCAATTGAAGAGTGATTCTGAGCGATCTTATGCCTATAGATCTTATGCCCCTTTAGGAGTAGGTTTAAGAATTCTCCCCTTCCTATACCTTGTGATCTATGTATGTTTAGGTTCATGATAACCTTCACCTTGTGCTTTATGATGATGGGTCAAGTCCCCCATGGGTGCGGGAGATTCCTTCCAAAATGCAGGGCTGGACTAGGCTATTGCCACATCCTACCAGGCCATTATTAGTTAGGAAATCTCCCCATCCTAGGGCTTTAAAAGTCTTGATGTTTTACACCTATTTTCCTCACTTTGTTTATTAACCCATGCCATATATGCAAGGTGTATACAAGGAGTCTTAATTGGTTATAGAAGACACCTATGTCAAAGTCATTTTGCACAAGAGTTCATATTGTTGTTATGACAAAATAATTGCACATAATTCTAATGACTTTGAAAAGGTGTGGAGGAACATTTTGGGCTGCAAAAATTTCATGAATTTTTTGAATTTGAGATTGAGTCAAAAGCTTTATTAAACTCCACAAAACTAATGAGGATATTTTGAACCCCTCTTGATTTCCTTTGTTTTACAAGTATGCATTCTGTTAATATGTGAGGTGTAGTCCATCTTTTCCCTTGGATGTACTCTTCTTTTTCGTTAATCCCTTGGATGATAATTGAGTTAATTTTATTCAGTTTTAAAGTATTCTTGCACATTAGATTAAATTATTTAGAATGCATATGACTGTCCACAAATTATATTACATTCAAAAAAATTAAAATTAAATTAAGCCAAAAATTGCACAAGAAGGAAGCGAAATGGGATACCAAACAAATTAATTAGAATAGAATTTTGAAACAAATGAAGTACAAAATAATTTGTCTTCTCTTACTCAAGTAGTGATCGTCCATAAGTATATTTTGCCAAATTTGGCGATATTCAAAACATGAAAATAGACAATCTTAAGCATTGCTTCACAATTTTTGGTGATTTTAAAATTAAAATGTGTTTTCTTGACAATTTAACCAAGAGGAAAAGTTCATTGTTTGCTTTTAATTTCCAACCCATATGATTTTCCAATTTATTTTTAAAACATTTAACCTTAGAACACAAGCAACAAAAATCGACTTCACAACATAAGTGTTGAACCAAATGACAAGAGGACTTCCCTCAAGAGAGGGCATAGAATAAAACCCTCTTATTGTGTTGTTGCATTCTTGCTTTCTTCATAGAGTTTATTTGGTGAAACTAAATTGTTGGTGAAATTGTAAGGCACACATGCAGACTCTTGGTCGGGAAAAATCCCTTGAAAATACAATTGTGAGAATTTATGAGAAGATTTGCAAAATGACAATGGGTGTTTTTTTTCAGTGTCTTTTACTTGTAGAAACAGAATTCCACCCACAAAAGCAGCTTGCAAAAAGTTTTGAGCGTAATGAGAGCTTGACTTGACTGACCTAATGTTCTCATCTAATCCTTCCTGTGTCCCACCCAAAATTAGCCTTCTTCAGATGGCAAGATGGTGATGATTTTGAGCACCCGCTTTTGAGAAGCAAATGGTGCAAGAGATTTTCAAAGAGAGTGGAAAAAGGAAAGATGATGGAGATGGACAAACTGCTGTTGACAAGACTCGGTAACTCGTTCATTGTTTGCTTTGTTTAACCCCTGCCCCCCAAGCTCTCTTGAACTAAATGCCACCACTAACCTTTGCACCCTTAGCCTATTTTTTCAGAAACTGAAAAGGGGCTAATAGGCAGCATAGAGGAAATAAGAGCCTGAGGTTTTGTGAAAAGCCTCTCCAGATTCCAAACAGCAAAACGTGGCGGATTGCCACCAAAATTGTGGGCCTTCCATTGGTAGGCTGAAAATCATTTACACAATCCTGTCATTCATTCAAACAGCTAGTTAGGTACATCCCATTTACATGAACTGAAAAACAAAATCAATCATGAGAATAGAGAATCTACAAGTTCAACATCAAAGTGTATATAATAAGCCTCAAAGATATTGCATTGCTTGGTACTTGTGTTTTTCTCTTCTGCTTCTACTGAGATTTGAAGCCAACTTCTGAGCTCATCATGCATAGAAGGAACATGATTGCTAAAAACACATTCACAAATTTCAAATCACATGCGGAATCCAGAAAAGCCATTGCACTAACTGCCACAGACCCATCTGGAGTTTTCATATCTTCAATTAGGGCAAATCAGTACACTGTGAAATCCATGGGATGAGTTTGTTTTGTGGTGGTACAAGAGAGAGAGATACAAACTGAGGGCAAGCAAGCGTCAAGAAACCATACCATCGTCAATGCTTGCTTGCTAGCATTTGTCTTTTTTTTCAGCCAGAGCCATCATGTATACGGGGTGATCCAAGTGGAGTGTTCTCATTGGATGCACGTTGCTCCTGCAAGAAGGGATGACCAGCTGAAAGCATCATGAGAGAAGGAAGTGGCACTCCTCGCTGCTGTGGCTGTCCAAACCTATTGAGATTCTGTTGGGAAGCATTGAAGAAGAGAGAGTTACACATCTGGTTCAATGTTGATGACCCATGCTGCTGCCCAACTCCTGAGAAATCAGGTGTGTCTACTAATTGAGGAGGCACTCGTCCGAAATCCAGGGGATCCAGACCTGATCTTCCACTGGCATAAAAATCTTGGGCAAACTCTCTTGCATCAAGTGTATCAGCACTGAAATAGGCTGCTCCTGTTGTTGTATATTCCTCCTTTATACCCGATGAGTCTCTATCTCTTCCATCTGAAGGCACCGCCTGAGCAGCAGCAGCACATGGCAAGAACCCACTAGGAAAGCCACCCCCAAGATTATAAGGGTTGTTTCCACCACCAGTGAGACGCACACTCGGAGCTCCCCCCTCACTCGACGCAGGAGAGGCAAAAGGGGAATTGGAAATGCAAGCAGAAGTCGGGTGGAGAAGAGACATGGATGATGTGCTCATGGCATGATGATGATGGCGGGGTGATGCTGTGGTGGAACAATTTCCTTCCCGCAGATCACTACCAACATCTGTCACCAACCCCGCTAAGGTGCAGTTGAAGGTATTGTTATTTAGGCTGCCACTTTGTGGGGGTAAAGTCAGCCTTGATGGCCCTTGCTGTCGCAGAGACAGCTGCTGCTGGTGGCTACTTGATGATGGCTGCTGCTGTAGAATACCCTGCCACATATCAGAACCCCGAGTCTGTGCCACTGCTTCTGCTCTTCTTGTCACTGCTCCCTGTAACAACAAATGGGTCACTGCAAGAATCAGAATGGAAAAACCACATAGAAACCAGATCCAATGGCCACTGCCAGTGTTTGGGTCTTTGGGTTTTGCATACAAGAATGTGTTTTAGAAGGAACGGTGAGCTGATTTTCTCTACTACCCATCAAAGAGAAAGGCATGTAAGCAAGGAGAAGGGGATTTGAGTACTTGGGTGCGGAAGGTATTGCCATCAGCTTCAACAGTCCAGCCGGCTTCAGCTGCCAAGGCCTTGAGGACATCGTTGATGTCAGCTCGTGGAGGCAAATTGTAGCCGCCGTATTTGCGAAGGCCTGCGAAGATTTTGGTTGTGATCGCTCGTCTTTGACGCTCTCTAAGCTTGGTTTTCTCCTTCTCACTAGCACTTAGCTTCGCCATGCTGCTTTTGCTCCTGCTGCTACTGTTGTTGCTGCTGCTTGTGTTGTCTGCTGCTGCCTCTTCTTCTTCTTCCTCCCCTTGATTATTGGCCTCTCCCTGCTGCTGCATCAGTCTCCTGCAATGCAATGCTCCTCTCACTCACACCATAGCTACTACACAACTCAACAACAACAAAACCCAAACGCTGTAATAAAAAAACACGCACACACAAACACACCCCTACAAAAACACAACAAAACTCCAAAACAAGACACAAATCTCACAACTGGAGCTCCTCCTCACTGACTGAGCTCATGCTCTCGTGAACAACACTTTTTCTAGTATCTCTCCCTCCTTGCATACAACAAATGCAAAACCCAACTCCAGCAAGTGAAAGAGCTGACTGATGACAGGAAGAAGGTGGCAATCAGAGCAGTCCACAAGCTCCAGAAAAAAAACCAAAATCCAAGACTAAATTTAGTGAAATGTGGAAGCCAAGGAGCAGCAGCAGCAGCAGCAGTTCCCAGCTCCTCAAGCTTCCAAGCCACAACAACAAACCAAAATTTCCCCCAAGGTTTCTTCAAAAATCCCAACACAACTCAAGGTTCCTGGCACAACCCAGAACCCCCACCAAAAATTCCCAAAAAGCTCCAAACCCAGCTAAGCTCCACTATCAGCAGCTCCAAGCTGAAGAACGAACTGAACTAAAAACCCACCACAACAACAACAACAACAACAACAACAAAAACAAAAAACCAAAAACTCTTGTTGAAGGAAAAAGAAAAATAAAAATTGCACTATAGTCAGTCACTCAGTCACTCAGTCACTCAACAAACTGAATGAGATGGGAGTCTAAAGGAAGAAGATGGAAACGAGTTTGAGCTTGTTGTTTGTTTGTTTGTTGTAATGTGTGGGACCAGGTAGGGGGGTACCACCACCACCCCCAACAACAACAACAACAACAAACCAACAAGCTGGGTGGGGTAAAAAGCCCGAGAAAACAGCAGCCAAAGTAAGTAAAGAAAGGAGAGAGAGAGAGAGAGAGAGTGGAGGTGGTTGCAGTGAGGGAGTAAGTAAGTAAGTAAGTAAGTAGTGACAGAAACAAGAGCAGCAGCAGCAGCAGCAGAGAGCAGTGAGCAACAGATGAGAGAAGAGGGAGAGGAATTGAGGAAAAGATGGGATCATAAATGGCAGATCTCATGTGTCAGGCACTCATATTTTAAGCACCCAGGTCCTCTCCCCCTCCCCTCCCCCTCTTCTCTTCTTGCTCTCACTGCACACTCTTTGTTGTTGTCTTGGCATGTTACCATTTACCACTCTTTGTTTTTTTAAAGCTATGTACCCAGTTTTGCTTTGTTTTAATTTCTTATTTCTTATTATTATATCACTTCTTTATTTAATTAATTTTTAAAAAATCTATTTTTTATCATCCTCTTGCACACCCAACTTCCCAATTCCCCTACTCCCTCCACCCACCCTTCCCTCCCTCCCTCCCCCCCCCCAACTACTTAACCAATTTCAAACTTACTTTGTTTGTTGTTGTTGTTGTCTAGATTAAGTACCTACTCTTCCCACCATAATTTTTTTAGGTACCCAGTTTTGCATTATTTTGTTTATTTTACTTATATATATAACTTCTTAATTAAGTAATGCTTTCTTTTTTCTCTTTGTACACTCCCAACTCCCCCAATTCCCTTTATTTCTTCCCCCTTCCCCAACTACTTAAGCATTTCAAAGCTTGTTTTTTACTCCCCTCTCTCTCTCTCTCTCCCTCTCCCTCTCTCCTCCTCCTGTTGGGAAGAAGAGACCCAACCTACTCCGTGATGTCCAACAACAATAAGCAAACCAATTTCTTTCTTTTCTCTCTCTCTGCATTGGAAAACTCACAAGGGTACCAAGTTCCAACTACTTAGTAAACAATTGCTTTTTTTACAATATTTATTATTATTATTATTATTATTTCTAGTTGGTGGTGGTGGCTTTTTAATATTCAATAGTTAGGTCTTTTTGCTAATAGTGGATCCTTTTGTCCTTTGCACATTTTTTAACACCATTTTGGTAGATTAATTTTGGCATGTTTAATTTTTCCGTTCATTTGTGGCTTTTTTAGTCTTTTGCATATGGTTTGGTTCTTTGTGGGTTTTTGAGTGACTAATAACTCGAGTTTTGCCATTACAATATGAGCTGAAAAACTATGCTCTTAGTAGTGTATGGGACAAGTTGTTTTAAATTCAATTGAACAACTTGAATTGATTTGCTAACTTACACTATCATTTGTAACTGGCTCATATAACTTCAAATTCCTTTTTTCCTTTAAAAGTTTTTTGGGTGGGTCCTTTTTGGATTTTGGGGGTGTTGAATGGTACTCCAATTGGACTAGACCGAAGGATAGAAGAAGGGTAAATGTTACCCGGCCATGGGTTCCAATGGGTTCCAAGTGTTGCTTTCTATACTTGCGGTGCTTGTTGTTGTTGTGGGTAAATGTCGTTTTCTCTCACAATTGTCCTACTTACCGAGGCATTTAGGAGGACCGGTTGGTCTAGGGACCTTATTTCAAGGACAACAAGACCAAGGAGGAGGAGGAGAAGCCCGGCCGTCCATCCCAACAATGTTGCACATATCCGTCCCATCCGGTCCTCCTAGAGTATATGAATGTAGGGTCCAATCAATAGCTTCCTTTCGCCTTTGCCTTTTCAAACTGTTAAGTATCTCTCTACCAAAAACGAAAAAAAGCAAAAAAGGTTAGTTAATCGAACAACAACACCCAAAAAAGCCGCACAAGAGCAAAACAAATCATATCTCCTCATATCTCCCCCTTTCGGTGGTGCAATTGGCAACCACAATAGGGCTAGCCCGTTGGAGCAATGACAAACATGCCAATGGATTGACGACACCACCACCATGATCGCGGTCTGCCTAACCTAAAATCCACCTTGCTTTCTTGTCTGAGAAAGCTCTTTCAAAAGAAAATTTTGCACGAAAAATCAAAACTTTCCAATCAAGCTTAGCTTTCTCGGACCAAAAAACTTTGCTTGGGTGGGTGGGATCAATATCGAGATTGTCTATTTGAGCCTCCGAATTTTCAGAACAAGAATTCTCCAGTTCGGCTCAGGCTTTTCAATAAATCAGACTGGGTTTCGTGCATAAATAAGTTGTGTGCGAGTCTCGTCTCAGTAAATAATTTGTCTGTGGACGACGACGGAGTTTCCCAAAACCAAGGGAAAAAAAATATTCCCTTGAGGGTGTTGTGTGTGTGTCCATTTGAATGTGTGAGGGTGGAAAAGGAAAAGATTTCAGGCAACCTAGAAAGCCATGAAAAACCTAAACCCATCATGAGGTTTTTGGGGAGCCTAAACTCAGCTGACAAAACACTGACTGGGGCTCCAGCTGACAGAAAAATCTGGAACTCAATGAATTTTTTCACCCTGAATGAATGAAGTCTGAAACCAAAGTTGGCTAACCAAGGAAGAAGCCTAGACAGACTTGCAGACCAGCGCAAAATTGCAACTAATTTTCGGATTTTTCCAATGAAAAGTTGGAATACAATCAACAACAATTAAGGATGGATTATGTTGCACCATCATCCATTGGAAACCTGTTATGATTCTCAGTTGTGGATGAACCACAACCCTAAGCCCTATGCACCATGGATGACCCAGTTTACTAAGGTTTCACCTTGGTAACCTATCTTGTAAACCCTTGTACGTAAGAGGGTACTACGTACCAGAGGTAAATAGGTAAGCAATGTAAGTGTGGTTTATTATGTAAGTAGATAAGGCCCTTGGTGGCTACTACATGGGTAGTTGTGTTGGTTTTATTGGTGAAATTTCATTGAAAATTTGAAATTTAAAATTTAAATTTTGAAAAAGAAATTATTTTTGATGTTTTCAAATTTTTAGAAGTGAGAGGGTGGTGGAGTGAGGGAGGGGGATTTTGCCAGATTTGTAGTATCTTTGGTTTTCATCATGTAGCCAAAAATATAGAAAGATGATCAAATATTTTATTTCTTGTGAGAGTTGGCTAAATCTTTCTAAAGATGATGGCCACTTTTACTACAACTTCTTACGGATGATTGCCACTTTGGCTACAAACAAAAATTCCTTAAAAAAAAGCAATGCTAAGTAGGTAGGTAGGTAGAGATGAATGTGAATGGTTAGTACAAAGCTAACCACTATGGTTAGTTGACTGTAATACAATGAAAAAATATTTCACATCCACACAACATCCATCCTACAAGGTCATCCATCTTTGTTCATTATTTATTTTTCGGAAAGGGTCAAACGGCACAGCCTCAATTCAGGCCAGTCCATTCTACCATGTAATCGTACTATTATACTATTATAAGCCCGTTATGGAGGGCGGGGGGACCGAATGGATGGATGGGCGGTCATAGTTGTGTTTTGAATGCCGATGAGTTGCTACTCATATCGAGTATGACTCCAAAGGAGTCAAGTGAGGTGTACATACGTACATACAAAATATTGTTATAAATGTTAATCCCGACATTTAAAGGTCGATAGTCAAGGTGACCATTCTGATGCTACTACTACTACTACTATTGCTTATTATTATTATTATTATTATTACTCCCTTCCCCATCTCTCTTGCCTTTTGAATGTCAGGCTTATTAGGTGCACCCTTTCATTTTAATATCTTGTTGAATAAATACTTAATTAGTTATTTTGTTTGATTTTTTTATACCCCAAGTTCCAATATTTACTTTTTTTAATTTTTAATTTTAATTTTTATTTAATGTTTATTTTTATTTTCCTCTTGTTGTTGTTGTCATTGCATTAACAGTTTACACCCACTTTACTTATCATATGCTACTATGGGTCCATAAAGATGTGTGGGACTTATGATGTGATAAATGTGTGTCAAAATCTTGCTTGATTGTACACAGATCCAAGACCCACTATGAACATTGATAGTCAATAACATTCTTGAGCATACCCGGGCCTTCACTACCCCCCACCCCCCACCCCCCAACAATTTTCCTTCAAAGCACAAGGCAACTTCCAAGACTAGGCTACCCCCCACAAAAAAATTCAATAATTTTTTATCAAATTTTCTTTAAAATTAAAAGAGATCAAATTTTCACTAGAAAATTTCCCAATTCTTTTTGGGTTGAAAAAATCCCCCCAAAAATCCTACAATCTTGGGGCCAAGTATTAGTGTTCTAAAAGAAATATAACAATGAAGGGTGCAAAGACTTTATAAAAATTGACCAAATTTGTTATTATTATTATTATTATTATGATTACTAGTATTAGTATTTTGTAGAGTACACTAAATTTGAGAAGCATGAGTTTTTCTGAATTTTCATATTCAACATATTTCCTTCATATTCTTTTTTTTTTTTTTTTTTTTGGGAATAAAAACCCAATTCAAAATTTTTACTTTTTTGTAATACACATGCAAAAAGTTTTTTAATAATTT
>Ga0116231_10004633_pt1 | contig 27700 bp, 12 predicted proteins | sample S1TSphgellanicum_2_FD_89695 | JGI IMG/M metagenome (GOLD analysis project Ga0116231, IMG submission 89695) | Host-associated microbial communities from peat moss isolated from Minnesota, USA - S1T2_Fd - Sphagnum magellanicum MG | ecosystem: Host-associated > Plants > Peat moss > Unclassified... | reverse complement strand
TTTTTTTTTTTTTTTTTTTTTTTTTTTTTGGGTGGCAATTGCCGGTAATACAAGGGTGGGGCAATGACTTATTAAGAATTTTTTTGGAAAAAAGTCTCTCAAAGTCGCCATATTTCAAATTCGCCATATTCTGAGGAAAAAAAAACAAAAACAGGTTTGAAATCGCCACATTTAGACCAAAGATTCTTGCATGTTGCCAGTATTTTAGTGGGGTTCCAAAAATAATAATAATAAATTTCCCTGACCTGTATCCAAATTTGGCTAAATCCCTCTAGTGGAATGCTCCCCAGCCAACCTACCTCACAAAATTACTCCTTAGGTACATTTATTTTCCTCTTCATGTTTTCCTCTCCTCAAAATGAAAATTTTAAATTAATTTTCTCCATTTTTAATAAATAAATAAATAAATTCTGTCACAAATTACCTGTTTATTTTGGAAAAAAAAAATCGCCAATTTTTTTTTATATAAATTTTAAAACGCCAAAAATCTTCACAATTGCCCACCATCATACACAAAAGGGTGCTTAAGATTTTTCTACTTTCATAATTTTATTATCACCAAATTTGGCTAAATATATTCATGGATTAATCCCCATTGGAGCAACATCATAAAATTAAAAGGAAAAAATTAAAATTAAAATGACACTGCCTCAAGGAAAAAAGTAGTTGAGTGTTGAGTATCCCCCCCCCAACCAAAATACGTATAATACATAAGATCATTCGTAGGTTACATTATACGTACATAACCGGTACAGGACCTTAGGTCTACTTATACGTACACGGCTATAGGGTTTTCGTCTCTTGCCGTCCCTCAAGCGTTTCTGGGGTCTCTCTTGTGCTGCCGTGTGTGTGTGTGTGTGTGTTTTTTTCCCGTCTTCGCCATCGCTGCAAAAATCTCTGCGATCTTCACCAAAACGCTTGTTTTCGAAGTCTCATTTTCGTCACTCGGATTGCAGATTCGATCTGCTTTCCAAAAAGTAAAAAAAAAGAAAAAAATTCGCACAATTCTCGTGGTTATTGATTATCGCTACCTCATTCTTCTTATTTTCGTGAATTTCGGGATATGTTGTAGCAGCTTCAACCGTTTGTCAGTTGCAATTGCTTCTCTTCTCTTCTCTTCTTCTTCTTCTGGTTCTTCCAGTTCTGCTTCTTCTGGTAGTCGAGGATAAGGAGCCGGAATTGTTGCTTACGTGCTTTTTGCATCGGATCTCTGTTTTTCGATTGTGAGATAGATCGGTCATCGTCTTTTGTCAGGTGCTCAAAGTATTATAGTGCGAACTGCAGTTCTGCATGGACATGGACTGGGATCGCATCTAGAGACTTTCTCCTTTGTTTTTCTTTTTTCTTTTTTCCTTTTTTTGCTCCCCAAGTTCGCTTTACTGCCGATGGTTTTGTCTAAGATCGCAAGAGACGAGAGGATTCGTAGTGGAGTGAAGAAGGAGATTGATCTGCTCTGGGGACGAGATCACTACTGCAGCGGATATTCACAGCGCCCTACCGCAATCTGGCCGCAGCATCAGTAGACACAGTAAGAATCCATTCTTCTTTCGTCCGTCCGGCCTGGAATCAGTTGGTTTTTGTGCAGTCAGTGAAAATAATTCTGTGCTGCGCCATGCGTTTAGAAGGGGAAACTGCGATGGTTTTGCATTGTATATACAATATACCTATGCTTCAGGAATGTGCGCAAACGTTATTCGAAATCAGAGCACGCAGTACTCTTGTGTGTCCCTGCTGCTGCATTGTTCCCTGTAGGTATTCACTGTCAGATTTGCAGATAGATTCGTAGATTTGTTGCAGCGAGACCTCGAGAACTTGAGCGGATCTGAATATATGCAGTAAGGTCCATAATGAAACGCTCTATTGCGGATCACTGCAGCCTGTCGCGCATCGTCTTCCCGGTAACGGATAGCAAAATTCTCTGCCGCGTTGCAGACTTGCCTTTTGTGGATCCACAAACATTCTCTCGCCCGAAATCCTCCTCACTGGTGGTGTTTTCTAGGAGGAAAAGTTCACAGCAGCAGATGCCAGTAAGGCACAATGTATAGCATTGTTCTTTCTTTTTGCAGCTTTTCTCCCAAAACCCATCCCATAGTCTGGACTCTCTGAGCAGGACAAACAGGAGAGTTTGCCACTGCAAAACTCTTTACAACGTCCATAGCAATGTAGATCTTGCTCATATTCTGTTCATGGCAAACCAATCTGCAGAACCTCTTTCCTTCACTGTCGTGACGTGGATGTCCTATGATGATGTATTCTGCAGAGAAGATGAGAACTTCAGAGCTGCTTTTGACTAGGTCTGGTAGATAGGTATTCCATGGCTGTATGAGTGCCATGTTCATTTGGTGGTCATTTTGGTTTGGTGTGTGTGTGCAAGTGAAGTTGTAGTTATGGCGGAGTCCAGAGCAGAAATTGATACGGCAGCTCCCTTTGCATCAGTCAAGGATGCTCTTAACATATTTGGCGAGGGTTCTTCCACCCGGGTGCAGCGCAACTTCACCATTGGTCCAAGCGCAGATCAGGCACTGATCCTGCTTACCCATATGCTTCAATTCTTGTCTGTTATGCAGGCCATGGCTAGGAAATTTTGTGGGGAATGTGAATGGAGGAACAGAATCACTACCCATCACTTTTGGAATCAACTTCTTGATCTTACATGATGACAGTTTTCTTGCAAACAACATATGGTGTTGCACATCACTCTGACAAAACAGTTCTGTGGGTGGGCTTTGTCTTGGGTTTGACAGAGAATGGCATCTCTGGAAGCTGAACTGCATCTTGCACACATTGAGCTAGCCAAGCTCAAGGAGCAGCTAGCAACTTCTGAGAACAACAAGGATCTTTGTACCTTGAATGAGCAGCTCCATGATGAGAGCACCTGCCACTTGGAAGAGAAGGAGAATTTACAGGAAGATTTATTTCCTGCAGCTGAGGATGGCATTGATTCCTGGCAGGCTCAGCTTGATGCAGCCTTGGAGCAGCAGCGTAATACTGATGACCAGGAGACTGTGAGGAAGGAGATAGAACTACTGCAGGCAGAGCTTGATGTAGTCAACAGGGAGTATGCGAGTACTGCTGCAGATATGGCCTGTGCTCTGAATGATATTCAGAGCCTTAGGGATGGTATGCAGGGGTTGATTGATGCCAAAGCTTTAGCAGAAGGACAAGCAGGGCATTTTAGTACATTGGCTGAGATGTCGGCAAAGAGAGTGGATGAGCTCACAAAGGATTTGTCTGCAATGGAGGAGTCTCTGTCGAAAGCTAACGAGTCCCGGATGGAGGCAGAAAGGGAATTTAGGACAACACTGGCTGCTGAATCAAAGAGATTGGCAGCTGTAGCTAACAATGCAGCTGCTGAGGTTGCAAATCTGGATGAGAAGGTGAAAGAGACAGAGGCTAAGCTTGTATCAGCCATTGCTGACCTGGAGAAGATGGAGCAAGAGCTTTCATCCACTAAGGAAAGGGAACAGAATGCACTTAAGGCAGAAGCGGCAGCAAACCTAAATCTGCAAAGGATGAAGATTGATGTTGAGGATGCAAAAGTTGCTACAGAGAAGGTACCAGACAAATCTGCCAGTCTAGGGCATACTGTTGTTGAGTGTCTCTGACTCATTGTCTCCTAAGTGAAGTTCCTCTACACAGAGTAATCCTCAAGGGGATGATCAGCCATTTGTCAGAATGGCCTCCTGTCAAGATTTGTTGTGATAATCCTTGATTGTCTGGAGGTTGCATATGCATACACTTTCTCACATCACTCCTGACAGACTGTTTTTCTCCCGCTGTCTGTCTGTTTTCGGTACTGTAGATTAGATGTCATGGTAATTCTCTACTGGTCTCCAGATCACCACAATGAACATTCCTTATGGAGGCATCAGCGTGAAGTGTCCCAAATACTTCTACTGGCTTTGATTTCTTGCAGTAAATTGATGAAACACAGGATGTGCAAATCTGGTGCTTATGACATTAAGCATTTGTCATGTCAGTAGCTTGTAATCCAATTCTGGCTTCGTCATTCTTGGGTAACTGGCAGCAGTACTTATTCAATTTAGCCTTTTGTAGGCTAGGGCCTCGGCTATTCAACTTGAAGATACAAATGCAAAGCTGAAAAAGGCTACCGAACAAGAGACTTGTCTTTTGGCCTCTTTGGCATCACTGAAGGCAGAGTTGAAAAACATGAGTGCTGAGCTTGTGAATGCAAAGAGAGAAACAGAAGATGCAAACGCCAGGGTGGAGGAGGTGAAAAATCAATCTTGTGCAGCATTGGAGACTGCTGCTCTTGAGGAGGCAAAGACCAAGGAGTCTCTATCAAGCTCAATGGCTGCCTTGCAGCAGGTCAAGATGATTACTCTTGTTCTTGTCTTTCCCTGAACATCAAGATGAAGGGAACATATGCTAGCTAGATGATGTTCTGTATGTTGATGGCTTGAACAACCAGCATGCTGTGTACTCGAGTCCTTGATTTTTCACTAGCAAATATGCGATTGTTCTCCATGCTGATATTCACTTGTGGACATATGCAGTGAAAAAATGTGTGTGGCTGTTTTTGGTTGTCATTTACCATGAGGTGGTTGTCAATTAAATGTGGAGTTGCAATGTCAAGTCAGGTGACTGCCCAAGCAGAAGAAGCAAAGGCTGCAGCAGCTGAAGCAATCAAAGATTCAGTGAAACTAAGACAAGAATTGGAGCAAGCCATGGCACATACCAGTACCCTAGAGAGCCGGCTGCAGGCTGCACTGATGGAGACAGAGGCAGCAAGAGCTTCTGAGGCTATGGCTCTTCAGGAGGTTTGTCTTAAACAACATTACTAAGTAACTGGCAATTTAAGGTTCATATTACATTGCGCTTCTCAGTTTGCACCTATCATGGCTCGTTCGATTAGCCTCAATCTCAGTTACTTGGAGGAAGAACGGTAATCCAAGGTCCAACATTGAGGGTGGGGGTTTCTTTCAGATTAAATACATTAAGGAGAAAGAAAGCACCAACAGGGACAATGTGCAAGCAGGACAAGAGGTTACACACTCCCACGAAGAGTATGAGGTGCTGACTAGAAAGATGCATGAAGCAGAGGAGTTGGCAAACAAAAGAGTGGCAGCAGCTATTGCCCAGGTTGGCTTTGAGTCTGAAATTCTTGAACTCCATACCTTTTGTCCTGGTCTACTTGTTTTCTGTATAACAGCTGTGCCTCTGCATCCTTTTTCTCACATCTAACCACTTTGGTAGTGGTTTGTCTAACTTCTTTATCTTCCTGGTATCCTTTATCAATTTGCCTGGCCGATGCAGGCTGATGCTGCAAAAGCTATGGAGAGAGAGATGCAGAGCAAGATGGATGCAGCAAGGAAATTGATTGAATTCAGCCAAACAGCAATGAGAGAGGCTATTGAAAGAGCTGAGGCAGCTGAGGCTGCAAAGTCAGCTGTTGAAGGGGAGCTTCGGAGATGGCGGGATGATGGTGAACAGCGACGCAAGGCTGCTGTTGAAGCAGTGATACAAGCAGTCAGCAGGAATGGTGCTGTGAAAAGCAATCTAGCAAATGGGAGCAGCAGGACCCTTGAGTCTACACGTTCTCTGTCATATGCTATGTCTCAGAATAGCAACTCCACAATCATCAAAGATCAGGAAGCACCAGAAACACTTGCTCAAGCTTTGCAACACAAGTTCCCTGGTGAAAATAAGGCCAAGAAGAACATCTTTGTGACCAAATTTGGGCCATACTTCTACAAGAAAGTCAAGTAGCTGTTCCTGAACAAACCATCTTACTGAAAGAGGCCAGCCTCATCATCTCAACAAACAGCGGAAGGTAATTAGAACAGCAACAAGGTAAGCTCTTGAACAACTGACAGAGAACCTGTCTGGTTCTAAGCTCCTGCCTAACATCTTGGCCCAGTTCATGACTAAAAAGCCTTCCTACTCACATGAAGAATGGCTTTGCAGAAGTTGATTCTTTCAACACCCTTTTTTTTTTCCTGTCACCAGCTTTGAACGACTGAATTCTCACCCAGCACCAGAGTATCAGAGTACACAGTAAATGAGCTTGCGAGTCCTGCCATATTCCTCACTGTAGTAAACCAGACACATTACATTATGTTCCATAGTATGAGTGAGGTTTGATCATCATGTATTTTTTTCAAAAAAATAACATTAGGAACTTTTTGTGTGTTGTTTAATCTTCATGATACACTTTATTAGAGGAAACTACTGATCCATGCAGTGGACAACTTGAACAGGAGTTTCGTGACATTTTTTCTGATCAAAACTCATCCTAGTGCTGATTCAAATAAGGGGCACTGTATACTGTCAATACCTTTATCTCCATTTTCTTTGCCCATCTCTAAATATTACCAGAGATGCTTGTACCCTGTGGGCATCTACATAAGGTGACCCCAATTCCAATTTGTGAAATGAAAGGAGGGATTTTGATAAATCCACTATGATTCTATATGGCATTAAGCATCCTACATTGAATGTGGTATTATCTTCTTCTCATATTATCACCTGGTGCACCTGATTACAGATGTATACCAACCCTATCATGGGGTTGATTCCTCCTATGGTATTGTACAGGGATGGGGCCAACATGTACCACATGGTATGTGGACAGACTCTGCTAATTCCCATTTGCAGATTATCACTCAGAGAACTTATTGTTTTCTGTCTTGCTTTCTATCACACCTTCTGTCTAGAAGTTTGAAAACAACCACATTGTGGAGAAAGGTCAGAGAAAGGAAAGCAGTTATGTGGTTATTGAAATCTCTATGTCTCAGTTAGAGTGCACATAGGCTCTCTTTCTCAATCTTTGTTATCTACCAAATACTCCTAGAAAGAAGTTGTTTGTAGCAAGTTCAAAACTTTGACAACCCTCATGTATCGGTACCTCCATACTGTCTCCCCTGATTTGGCCAAGAAATGTTTTTCCTTGGAGGTTGTTATCTTCACATTTGGTGCCCAGTGCTTACTGTGCATTAGTACTGGAGTGCTGCTTTCCAGCAGACCCTGTTGGTAAAAGATGTCAGAAAGGCTGTAATTATGTGTGCTGATGATGTCATGAACTGCTTATGTCTCTATAACCTACAGACAGGATTGTGCCTAAATCAAAAATAGAAGATTGCTGGAGACAGCAATGTGGAAGGTTGCAGATGTGCAGAAGACGAGCCCATCACCCAGACAGGTAGGCTCTCAGTTACCTTCATTCTTCATCTCATTTTAGTAAGAGCAAAGCATGATTATTGAGTTCAGGGTTTTAGGTTTTAATATACTAATATAAACTTATGGTGATGAGCACCTGTGGCTCCTTACCATTCTCTTCTTTTGATCCATCTCTTGGCAAAATATGTGTGCATTAACCTGTCTAATTCTGCAACAACTAATAGTGTTGCCAAAACAGGTAGCTGGTAGAAACCACTTTTTATGAGACATCCCAAATTTTGAATTTAGAGAAAAACCCATCTGGACACCCTAAAATCCATCAAACCAGCTGCATATCTCAAGTCCATAGGAGGGGGGCCCATTGAAGTAAGGTGGTTGGCTTTTCAAAATACCCTGCCCTTGGTGAAGGAAAAGTTACACTAAAAATTTTCGGAAGTGCTTTATGAGGCAAAAAATAAAATAAAATTCTAAAATACCTACATTTTACATATAATATATATATTATATGTGCTAGTTCTTTTTCATAGTTGGTGGTAATATGAGATTGTCATCTTTTTTAATTTTGTCGTCTCCTTGTTTCCTTTTCTTTTCACCTTTGGTTTCTTTCTCTTGGGATTCATGGGAACAAAAGTGAACAAAGGATTGGCACCAAACCTGATTTTCTTTTTTTGGGTGGGAATTTGATATTTTGAATGCAAGAGTATGAACATTGAATAGAAGTTAGAAAGTATAATTAAAGCTCTCCACTCAGCCAATTTAAGGTGTACATTAGGTGCTACAATTTTATGAGTCCAAGAGATCAAGAATTCAGTTGTTTTGCCTAGTCTTTTCTTCTCATTAAAATCATTTTTTTTGTTCTTGGGACATTCCTTGACTTTTTTAATTTTTAAGATTGAAATAGTCATCGTTTCCTAATCAAATGTTTGATTGTTTTATAGCATTCATTTCATCTAAATGTACCTATCTTTCAAGAAACATGTTAAATTTGGTAAATTTGGTACAAATAGGCAAAATGAGTCCTAATGATACTTGGAAATTACATAGGTCTAGGATTTTTTCACTTGTGACCTGCCTTTTCTGTAACTTTAATATGACCACCCAAGCTCATTTCTTAATCCTACTTTCGGTTGTCAACTATTGCCTTCTACAAGTATCACCTTAAAATAAAGCACTCCAAAACATCTAATGATACAATAATGTGCATTCTTTTTTAAAACCCTCTAGCATGGTTTTATCAAGTTTACCTCCCCTTTCTTTAGTTGATTTGCTTCATGCGAGTGGTGGAGGGTTTGGTTCTTAATGGTTCCCTTTCCTCCTTGTGACCCACCTTTGTTGGGTTGTTTGCTTGCTTGGACTATGGTCCTTGCCCCTTGTTTCCTTTTCTCTTCCTTTCTTGGGTGCTTTCTTTCTATAAAGTTTGGCAAGGTTTCATCTAGCATGACAAAAAGAATCAAAATTTAATGTTAGCTTAGGTCACTTATAAATTGAAATTTGTTGAGGACTTTTCAAGTCATGGAAGATCATTAGTGGCAATTTTTTTTGCAATGTTAGTTTAAGTCACTTATAATGTGAAATCTAGTGTAAGACTTTTGAAAGCTCTAAAAACCCATGTTAGATGTTGTAATACCTTTCAAATTACGGAAAGTATCTTTTTAATTTTAAAAAAATTTATGAGTTTTCGATCTTTGACTACCATTTCTTGATGAAAGGGAATCTTGTGTTTGTGCAAGGGAGAGGTTTATTTTTAATCTCCTTCAGAAGTTTTGACAAACCTACAATCGACTTGCTAGTTTCATGATTTGTGTTTCAAATCTCGAAATTTTTATATAGACTATTTTCTTAAACAAAATAATTGATATAACAACATCCTAAGTTGTGGATGCTCACCTTGCATAAATCTCCAAGGAGTTGGTAGTTGAGGTAGAATTTTCATTATGAGTTTTATCTACCTTCATCATCTAACTTCTAGTCATTCAACTTGGATTGAGGTTCTCTTCTTTTGTACTTCCACATGCTTTCCAAATTGGTTTTTTTACTATTTGCCAAGGTTACATCATCAATTGTTAAATAACACTAAATTGATAAGGGTTTGATTCCCACCATTAACATTCAAAAAGTGATCAAGTATGTCACACTTTTCATTGATTTGATCACATTGATTCCCAAGTGTCTAGTGTTTCTTTTTGGCCAAATTTCACCAAATTTTGATTTGAAAAATATGATTTTGACCTATACAAAAGATTGTCCATAAAAAATTGCTCAAAATTCACCAAATTTTGAAAAAAAAAAAGTTTCCAAATTGTAAAAAAATTATGATAAATTCCACTAGGTAACCAAGAATGTAAAAGGATTTTGGTTCTTTTCTCCTTTCATATTTAGTTTGTAGCCAAGTCTTATGGGTGATGACCATTTCAAGTACATCACAAAATTGAAAAAAAAAAAAACCTTGCAAATATCCCAACATTAACTTTCAAAAAACAATCATGTTATTTCATGGCCCCTAATTCATCCCATCGTATTTTTCTAACATTTGTGCAAAAGGACCTTTGACCAAACTTGATCGAAATATTATTACAAAGAGCATTTTTTCACATGTTGAAAATTCATATGTACATATTCTTTAAACACCTAACTTATAACATCTAATTCATCTCAATGCATTTTTAACTTGCACAAATCTAAATGCAAAAATGTTATGTGTAAATTCACATTGTGCACATACCTGCCCACACATGTGGAATAACTAATTCATGTATTTATACTAAGTGTCCCATATCATTTTGTAATTTGAATTAAATGGTTTCAAATAAAATATTGTTCTTAGTCCAAAACACACATTATTCTTTTCTTTGAAATCGATTATGTCCACACTTTTACATGTTTTCCTACACATTAATTTTATCATTGTGTTTTCTTCTTACAATTTATGTTTTTTAAAAACACCTTGTTCATTTTTTTAAAATTGCTTTAACCTTACCAATAGCAAAAATTCCTTCATTTTAATGTTCATCAACATCAAAAAAATGCCATCGAACATGTTGCCACAACCTTAAAACCATGATCACATTTGGTAAAAGAAAATCCTTGGAAAACATTTAATGCAAACCTTTAAAGATCTTCCAAAACACCTAAACTTAATGTATTATGATATTAAAATGTATTAATTTATCCAAAAAAATATTATCCTAATACATAGGTGGTTTTGCACTAATGTGTTGAACAAAAAATACATTTTAAAATTTGGGTTTCGCATTTTTTTGCATTGCCAATGATGATCAATTAACATAATGCTATAATATTAATATGTTTCAAATTAATTTAAATAAATTATCTAAAAGATAATTGATTACCAAACATTAGTAATTCATGATCATGTAAATTGTCGATGAGATTGTTTTCACTTCCATTGATTTTAGATTATGAAATTTAATTTTCACCTACTAAAACATTAACTACACCTGTGATGTCCTTTTTGGCACCCCTTGTTGCATCAAAAAAAATTATTGTGAAGTCTTTTCCAATATCCCCAAATGTCCTTCCTACCATGCTTCCCAATGACCCTTAGTTTGAAAAAATATAAAATATAAAATAGTTTTTAATGTGCTGAATAATTAATATATTTTAAATTTTGAACTTTGACATATGAATTTTAATTCTAATTTTTTGGCAAGTAAGAAATATGATTATTAAAAACACAACAATTTTCATAAGTTTATTATTGTCATTATGGCTAGATGATTCACAATTAGTACATTTGAATGTATTAGGCAAAGGTTTGAATCTAATTGCCTTCAAATATGGCTTTTATAATTTTGATTGCATTTTTTAAAAAAATTGACATGGCTAATAAGTTTAATAAAATTTGGAAAAATAAAAATGATAATTTATGTTGAACCCATGTACTACAATAATATTATATTATTGCCAAAAAAAATATTTTCATATTCATTTATGCGTTACATCATGTCATCAATATTCTAACATACCAATTATTATTATTTTCATAAATCTCTCACATCAAATGATCATGTAGTTTATTATGTCTTGTGTGAACATGAAATGTAGGATTCCATAATGGAAGTTTGATGTGTTAGTTGTTATATTCATATATGACAATCATATTTTATATGTGGATGTCTGCATTGGCCAAAAGTGGAAGAAGTCAAGTTGTTTACATTCAAGGTTTAGATGTTGACCATTATAACATGTTTTTAACTTTGGTAAAAGACATTATTACAATTAATTACTTTAGCTCATCACTATATTTTTTGACATTAATGTGTAACCACATGTAAAATGCTTAGCATCATTAACACAACCAACCAAAAGTGCAACATAAAATTTGTGCGACCTTATATTTTTGTACATAATATTTTGGTTAATATGTTTCATGAAATAAACTTATCTCCTTTTTCAACATAATTTTCATTAAAGTATTGATTGTGGTAGATATCCTCACCAAAGTACACCTAGCCCATGTTACCACCATGATTGTTGCGTTTGACATATGAATCAAGACCCATTATACATTTCACATAATAAAAAGTCTAATTATTATAACAATTCCATTGCATTTGTAATGTTTAACCTAGTACAAATTAATGTTTGGCATTGGAGTCATTTACTATAAATAATAAATATTTAGGATAAATAATACCCTTTAAATGGTTGGTAAATGTTTATTGTGGCACTTTTAATTTTCCTACACAACTAATAGATATTTAAAAGCGTGTTTGCTTAATAGTATTTGAAATTACATTTATGGAAAGGAAGGTGATTATTTGAGATGAGTAAAAAAAATCTATATGCATGAATCAATTTATAACATATATGCACTTCCCATATCTTTCAATGCACATAGTTTCAAAATTAATTTATTCCAATAATGGTGTATAATTTATAAAAAAAACATTGCTTTTAACATTTTATTTCCATGCATTGTACTATATGTTTACCATGTATTAACAAAGGTGTTGAGTGGGTTAACTTCATTTATGTTTATTTTTTCTTTTAAAATTTTTGTTAAATTTCATGCATTCATGTTTGTGATGTTAACTATCCATTTAATTTATTTTCTTATTTGCCAATATGTCATACTTGTCACATTTTATAACTTCAATGATTGATCCAATTATAGCTAAAGCCTAATTGACATTAAAGATGCCATGCCATGAAAGGTGGAATTTCATTGGTGAAGAACAATAAAATGTCAACAATGTTCATAATACATGCATTACTAAACAATATATATTACACCTTAGGTTTATATATACCATGACATTGTAAGAATTGTTGTAACCAATGTTGGTCGATTCAAGCTTTTTTAAAGAAGCTATTAAGTCTAGGTCTAGTGTTTTTTATAAAATGAATGACTTGTCACACTAAATCAAAACATGGTTTTCATTATTAACACATTTTACGATTAGTGTCCAAACTTAAGGCCTAGAAAAGGTCGCCTAACCTTATTTGACTAGGCTATGACTACCACATGGCATGACATAATTGGCCTAAAATTTTCAATTCTTAGCTATAGATTGCCATATGACAACTTGTAAATGGTGTATAAATTCTTTAATTTGCATAACTTACCACATGACAACACATTATTAACATTTAGGTCTAGGCTACCTAGGCCAACCACCTAGTAACAAGGAATTAATGAAGAATATTATAGATTGATTGTTTTAGACACGCTACAAGTTGGCATGTTAGCAAGCATGTGCATTATGTGCCATGAACCCTTTGAAATTGGGCTTTGTAAGACCAAACCTAAGCATCACCTGGTTCAATTTGGAGGACATGAAAGAACCATGTTAAAAACCAAACATATAAAACAAGCATTTTTCAAGGATTCTTGCGTTCCCAAAATCATCAACTAAGATCATAAGGTCAACCTTGCCTTTAGCATAAAATGTTGCCATTTCCAATCACAAATTACAAATTGTTAGAAAGAAAAGTAAAAGAGTATAAAACTAAGAAGACAACAAGGAATTTTTTTAAAAACTACATAACCACAATTTAGTTCACCACCATGAACATTGAACATGTCAAAGAATGTTGCAAGAAGAAGAAAACATCAGGGAAAAAGGTGAAAAAGTAAATTCCAATGACAATTAATTAGAACTGTTATCTGTGGGAATTTTTGGAATCCTCCGTAAGGTCATCCATAGACCATTCCAAAAAGAATTCCAAAATAAATTGCCTCATTTTCAAGCTTAAATACGATGTTTTTTTCTTAATAACTACTTCCCTTTCTTCATAACTTTTTTAACGACTATTTCTTACATTTCTTAATAACTACCTCCATTTTATTGTTAGCTCATCTTTTTCCTTCTCCATCAACATGTGTCTTTTCATTTACATGATTTGAAGTCACTAGTAGTGCATAGCGATGTGGGGTTCAAAAAAATTATAAGGATATTTTGTCACAACGTAAAGTTTATTAATGTAATGACCCTTGCACTGTGAACAATTTCAACAAAATTATTTTTTTATAAAAAAATATTAACAATTGACAAATAAGACCGACGGATAGGTTGGAATGAAACAACTCATAAATGCACATTTAACTAATTATGTTAAATGAAAAAGGTAGGATAGTGCACAAGATCCAATAAGATGTCAGATTGAATGTTGCAAATTTAAAACCTTCTAAATTACAGTGTTATGTAAATGGTAAGTCCCTACTATTATTGTGTGAGCATTGAAGGTAGAACTTGGTTGTGTCTACACAATAATTCCCTGATAGCAGGGATTTACATTATGTAACAACCGAAGTAATCAATGTTTTACAAAGTAATTTTCTCCTTTACAAAATAATTCCCTCACTTTCAAAGATTTGATTGGGTTATGTTTTCCATCCTTTGGATCTTAAAACCTTATGATATCTACCTCATGGAACATTTTGAGAGCCTAATTACAAAAAAAAAATCTACCCTCCAAATTCATTAGTGATTTTATTGAAAGTTGTCACGTAATTATGTAGCAATTCGACGAGCCATGACAAAATTTCCAAAACAAATGTTCATATGTATAAATATGGAAATATCTAGGTATAATGAATATGGGACAATTGAACAAACATAAATAGTTATTGTCATTATGAGTATAATCCAAGAATGTTATAACAATCCTTTTTTTACACATTTAGCCCATTCCAATCCATCAAATAAAATAGAATATGTTTGGTAGCAATGGGAACCTCCAAAAATGGAATTAATGGCTAATGTACTTTCTAGCCCCATTGTTTTGTAAAAGATTATATGAAACTAAGAGGGGTACATTGAAGTTACTCTATAAATAAAAGGAGAATGAGGGCACATTCAAGACAATAAAGGTAAGGACAAAATATGAATATTATCACAACCCTAACCTTGGGCTTACGACCAAGGCAAGGGCCTGCAAAGGTGCGGGCCAAAAGTGAAGCCCAAAAGTCACATTTCATGTTCCTGGGAGTGTAGGAAAATGCGAGGGAATGAACCACCACACTCCCAATTGAACCTCCACTTTGGGAATTAGAGTTTGGATAGATTTCCAAATCTTCAGAGGGCGATCGCAGGGGTCAAAATTCATTGGATTAAAAAGTTCCTTATATCACTAGAAAGATCTTGGAACTTAGATGTCTAAAATGGGATTGCATGGCCGATATGAGTACTTAAAACACAAGTTATGGCCAAAAGAATGGTTGGGAATCAAATTGCCAATTTGGCAATTTAACTCCTGACCACTAAAAATAAAAAATTTCCCTAATTTCCTTGTGTGTAGGTGTGGTGCCACATAATGTTGGAAAGCTCTCAACAAGGGCTACAACTTTTCTTTAGATTTCATTTTAATTTGAGGTCTATGCATAAAGTTATGGGCTTCCAAAGTTGTGAGGGTCCCAATTTCGGGAATTTAAAAAATCCCAAGTTGGGAGTCTCGGGAGAAAATGACATTTGCATGCTGACCCCATGGCCAGGCACAAAGAATACTATAAGGGGGAAGGTGGTGGCTTCCCCCAAGTCCAAACCGTGGTGAATCTTGTGAGTCCGTGTTTGCTCGTGGTTCATCTATGCACCAAAAATGTTCTAACTACGCACTAACCAACTTGTTGTTTGGTTTGTGTAGGTTTGTGTGAGTGATTGAATTGCTTGTCACTATTCTTAGTCGCCATCTCGGAATTCCAGCACACCCCTTTACCCTAAAAATGTTACGAGCTAGGGAACGTGCCCCAACTCCTTATCCTTCCGCTATTTTCACCTTAGACTCACATTTGATTTATCAAGGAGCTTGGGAGTGTCATACTAGCTTCCACCACATGGTCCTCCCATTCTCTTGACATTCCATTGTGGCAACCAAGATCTCATCTTGGACCTGGCCCTTGGAGTATGAAACAATTATTAAGTCCATTCACAAAGTGTGTTTACATTACATTTTTTTCCCCTTTACAACATAGTTCTAACAAATTTTCTTGGATGCATTAACTTTTTTCTTTTTTTTGTGTAGATGAATCTTAATGGCAAGGTTCAACTTGTCTTTCCAGACGTTCTAGGAAACTTCCCTATTCCTCTCATGTCCAAGAACCCAAATGACATTCCTGCATGGAACAAGAAGGTTGATGAGTACATTATTGGAGTTTTTTTATTTTGCCTAGATTTTTTTGGCCTTTGATGGGGTTGTTTTGTTATTTCACCCGAATGACTTCAGAGTTTAAAAAAAGGTCGAGTTTTATCTTGAGACTTATGGCTTTTAGATACAAATGAAATGGGTTTTGGTGAACTCATTACCATTGACAAGCAATGAAGACCCATCTTTCAAAGTTCCATCTCAATCCACTAAGCTCTATTTGTTTTTTTTTTTTTTTTTAATTATTTGAAATATCTCTTTAATGTTGCAGACTCTCCTCACCTGTGTAACTATTCTTGTTAGGGTCCCCAATGCAAGCTCCTTGGGCATTGGGAGATTTGTCTTTTTCTCACCATTAGATGAATTTCTGAACAACTCTATTGATGTTTAGAATGAGGACGTATTGTATAACTGGATGGATAAAACATCTATGTCTATATCCAAGGCCAGCAGACCTTTCAGGGTTGCAAAGGAAATGCATCCTCCTACTATTCTAGCCTTGATCGATGTTTACTCCAAAACAAAATCCTTTGTTGCAGATTTATCTACATCCACATGTATGTGTTCCTTTTCAAAAATTTCATTCACAATCCCTACATCAAAAAAAAATTCTGACCATCTTTCACCTTGCTGGTAACATAGTTAGGGCATGCCAAAGCCTTGGGCGCACCACATCCTAGCTTTGGAATCAAATATGAAGGTTTTTACGAAGGTGTTGGAACTTCTCATTGAAATGGCCACGCTTGAACCTGACACCGAACATGTTCATAATTTCGATATTGATTATCTTATCAAGAAACACTCTGGGAGGTTGTTTGATTGTGAGTAAGTTGTCCACTTGCATCAATATTATGCATTCCTTCAATTCTTTATGTTACATACCTCACATTTTCCTTTCTCTTTATTTGTAAAGTGTCGTCTTCACTAAGGAGCTTCCTTTCATTCAAGGAGGATGAGATGCTCTGAGATCCTACCATTTTTTTATGCTACCATCATATGCCAAGGCTCAAGCCCTAGTTCTGGAATCCTTGGCTTCACCTCCTTCACGAATAATTTCCCAAGGTTACCATCCAAGAGTTAAAGCTTTCATCGATGATGAAGCATTAGAAGATGTTTAGGATTTGTTTTTGAGCTCAAGGGTGGATCATTGGGTTTTTGAATTTGTTGGGTGGTCTCAAGGTTGGGTGGAAGCTCTAATGATGTTTTTATGTTTTGCCTTAGACTTTCTTTTTATGTATGTTTTCATTCAAATCTCCTTTTAAGTCACCTCCTTAGAACACTTGTAGTGTTTGTGTTGAAGCTTGTACATACCACAATGTTGGAAAAAACTTTGTCAAACAAGATTGAAAGTATAATGTCATTTGTTGAAATGCCCTCTCCAATTTGAATCCTACTTTTGGGATCAGTTATATATTCTACCCATACAATTCCATGTTCTCTAGGTGTTATTTTTTTTTGCATAAGTTTCCACATTAAATAATTTGGGTTGTAAAAATAACCTCTACCTTGTGATTAAAGCACGCATCAAGGAAAATCCAAAGTTTCATAAATTGTCCCTACAAAAAAAATAAAATTCTCTGAGATAAAATTTAAAATTTATTTTAAAAATAATTTGATATATCATTGCTTTCAAAATGATTTCAAACTTTATATGATTCTTGGGAATGCTCAATCAAGCCATCCTTTTCATCTGTGAAATTCTGTAAGAGAATTGGGTTCTATACAATTGGAATTCCCTATTGGCTTGTACACATTATATGGATGCCAAATAAAGATTATATGTTTTCTTCCTTTTTTCAATGTTGCATTTATGTTTGAGAATATTTCTATCCAAAGTTTCAATGTACATGTTTTTTGGAAACATATTTCAAATTATAAAATTGGAGATTTTCAAAAATAACTTATGTTGATGTTGCTTATAGATCAAATGGTTTTGTTGGGATTTGATCAATCCTTTCAATTTTATCAATTTAGCAACCTAACACACAAATTTATATAATTATTCATATTGTAAATATGAATAATGATTATTGTGCCTTGTAGTGGGGAATTATACCTAACAATACCTAAACAATATCTAAACAATATATATCAATACATAATAATTTTCCAATAAATTTTGTGGTTACTTGATAATAAATTTCACTTGTCTCCCATTACAACGACCAAGATGGCAACAACCATGAATGATGTGACAATATAAAATATGTTTCTATTGATAAATAATAATTTGCCACATAAAACATGTCTAAAACCAGGGGGCATGATTATTAATAAAGGTGTTAAAAACATTTTTTTTGCTTCAACACATGGCGCACCAACGTTAATACATTTTTATACTTATGTTGAATTGAACAAAGACAATATGTTGAATGTCCACATGAGTCAATGGCATATAAAGCAGTAAGAGTGGAATAAATGTAAAGACGTGGTAGAGGTAAAAAGGATTCAACTAAGTAGTAAGGGTGGAGTAAATGCAACTTCAAGTATAGATTAAAAAAATTAATAGTAGAAGGGGGGAAAATGCAATTTGATTTGTTGCCAATGTTCATTTGAAAGTTCATCCATTTTATTTATCATCCATTTTTTTCATCCAAAAAAATCATTCATCCATGACATGTGGCAAAATGTTCCTCCATGTCACCAAATATTTCGTCCTTTGTGTCAAATAATATTATGTTGACTTCAGTAAGATGTTCCTAAAAAGATTCCCTTGGGCTCGCTAATTCACACTCATGTGCTCATTGCTCACGAAGTAGCATCCTTGAAAAAAAAGTACAAGCCATTGGAAAAGTATGCCATGGCAACATAAATTTTCTTAACAATATGACAAATCTCGCAAACTGCTAAACCAATTTTTCAAGATTCCCATAAGTTGGGTGATGATTAGGGTTTAGTACTTGATTTTAGAAGCAACTTTCCCATGGAAGATAATGATGAAATGGAGGAAATGGAACCCAACAAAAAGGCTCAAACAAAACCTATAAAGTGGTGCTACAGTTGGGAGCTTAATGTTTTCCCTTAAATCTACTTTTTCTTTGGGGAGAAAATGTGGAAAACTTTTTTCATCTACCTATGTTGTATCATCTTTTTGCCCAGTGCTGCTCTTCCTAAACCCTTCCTCTTCTTTAGATTTTTTATGGCAAGACCCCATGAAAAACTCACAATTATTGTATTATCATTTGAGTGTTTGGAAGAAACATTACCTTGATTAAAAAACAGAATAATGGCAGTGTTGGGAAAATCATGTTTACTAGTTGTTAGCCATTCTTGTTGGTTGAACAATCTCCAATTCCCAACTATCAAAATTGACAAAATATACAAAATTATCACCGATAGTGCTTGTAACAACAATTCCTATGGTAGTTGCACATATTCATCTATTTAACAAAACCCTATCTTTGGTGTTGAACCTCAATGACTAGTAAAATGGCTGAGGAAAGTGAACCTTGATTCTTTGTTCTCAAGCAAATGATTACACAACAAAAGAAAATGGAGCATTGGAATGGTTAAAGTAGGTAAATTTTGTCATTTGTTTGCTACTTATGTAATTTCATTATTTCTATTGCCATTTCCCTTGGGTTGTCTACTTTCTCTAAGCAACTAAACCTCTTTAAATGATGTAAATGACCAATATGCACTAGAAAAATAGGCTGGCTTCAATTCTAAAATCAAAAATTTCAATATTGTTTTTTTATTTCTTAGTCGACATTGGTTAGAAAACTAGTGCAATTAAGGATTGAAGTTTAGTTGTCAACTTTAGGGTGTACACAAGTCAACCTATGGTGCTAAAGCTAAGGAAAAATTGGCCTTTGGAGCAACTCTTTAGTTAGGAAGAACAATGCAAATTGTACACCATCCAACAAATATTAATGTTGGGTAACTTATGGCAAAAGAGATCGTGATAGGATTGTTGAATGGAGTTTGGGCATAAGCATGCTAAAGTAGGCCAATTGGTGATCCTTGCTCAAAAAGTAAAAATAGGTGAAAAGTAGAGTTTGTTTTTTTGAATTTTAAGGCTTTTAATAATGCTACAAATTTTAGAATGTACTTGTTATATTGAATAAACCATTTATGGTCATATTTCATGTATTTTATTACTTTCATATTTATTTATTTATCACAAGTTAATGTCTAATACTTTTTCAAAATCAAACTATTCAAATGTTGTGATATTGATGTTTGATTTATCATGCATATTGATACATTATTTTTGAAACTTGAATATTTCAATTATGATAATGTGAAGCTTTTTTAAAGTAGTTTTCCAAATTAGCAAAATTATGTGTCTAAAACATGATTTTCTATATGAACCCAAACATTAATACTTGCATATACTATGTCAAAACAATCCTCTGACAATCTGAAAGTAGGATATATGAATTTTTTGGTCAAATGATAATTAATTAATATACTTTTATGTTACTTTGTGCAATACGGGACAATAGTGTAAATTTGGAAAGTAGATTGAAAACATGTTGAAAAAAAGGAAACACAAAATCTTAAGTTTTAAAAACATATCCATACCATCCTACATACATTCATGTAGTTTTTTTGTATGTTTTTAAAAATTAAGTGAATTACTTTCTATGTTTCAAAGTTGACAATTTTGTGTTTTCTACTTGCAAAGTATACTTTTTGGCCTACTTTTGTATGTTTGCACCCATTACGAGAGAAGTTGCAAGTTGAAAGCGAATTACAAAGTCATGAGAGACTTGCGAAAGAAGGAACTTTTGAGGATTTCTAGTTTCAGCCCATTTGGGAAGGATATTTTAAACCTTGGATAGAAGTTGTGGTTTGTGCTAATGTACTTAAAGAAGGTGAAATGACTACAAGGAAGGAATCGAAGGAAAAAAAATAGTGGTAGATGAAGAAGGAAGTACATCATTAGAACCCATACCCAATTTAAAAACACATCAAATAGTGAAAGAAAGAAAGTGTGCATATGTGTTTCGAGATGGGGTAGCTTGAGAAATTGTAAATAAAAATATTGTTCAATCTTGTTTGATTTTTAAAAATAAAAATGAATGCAAAAAAGATCAATTTTTTTGTAAAAAAAAATGTTTATGTGCTTGTTGAACTAATTCAATAAATGGTTTGAGGGACTTAAGGTTTAACATGGTTTAGCATGGAATATTCCATAAATTGTAAACTATTTCTCAAGGCCTTGAAAAAAACCATATAAAAAGTCAAACATCCTCAATATAGGTTAAGAAGACTCTAAGGTCCATGTTTTTTTGGGATGACACATATTTACTGGAATGATCACTTAATTATATTATACTTTTAAACCATCAACAACTTAATTTCTAATGAATCACATTGTGCTTGTTTTTGCTTTTTAATAATATTAATATTATACTTTTAAACTTTGTTCAAATAAGCTCCACAACACACATATTTGTTGTTATGATGTATTATGTGATTCTTGGGTATTAACTACATTTTGTTTGTGACCAACCTTTTTTTGCAAGTGAGATTTTGGGAATTTTATTTTCATTTAATTCTTATTTCAAAAATTGACTAAAGTTTTCAATTTTAATTATTGATTTTTTTAATCAATATTAAATATAACAAAATCAACACATATTTTTCATCAATCCATCATCACTGGTAATGTGAACTAATGCAAAGATGGACCTGACGTAACATATTACATTATGAAATATACAACCAAAAATTAAAATGAGTTTGAGAATCTAGTTACCTTCCATTTAAGTGTATTTGATAACTAGGTTAGTCAAGAGTCTAACCTTCCTAAAGATGTAGCTATTAACATAAAAAAATGCCAAAGGATATCAAACATGATATGTTCTTTGTCATATAAGCCAAAATTTGTAGTTATTGGCATCCACCCAATATTGGAATGGGAATATAAAATAACATTTGTTCTAGTGAGTTATACAAATCAATCAACCAAGATTGTTAATGGACAATGATAAAACTCAAATGGTGATTGATGTAAAGAAAATAAAACTTTATGAACTACAACCTAAATTCAAAACCTTGGAAACTAAATGTTATGACTTGTTGACAATTCAAATTCATTTGACACAATAAATTAATGAGACTTATGATGAAAATATAATTAAAAAAAAACAATTTTGATAGAAAAAACAAGACAAAAACTTGAAACAAATATCATCATTTTTTGCAAATATCATCATTAGGTTCTTAAATGTCTTTTCCTTGTGATGAAGTTGATGCACTAAACATAACAAGTTTTTGAGCAAATTATATCATAACGACATATTTTGGGTTTTGTGATTAACCTTTACAATTACATATTAATTAGAAAGGACATATGCAACTAGTGACTACTGAGTTGTTGAACCCATGTTGTTTTACCCATTTAGTGGTAATGGATGTTCAATTGCAAAATCCAATTATTTTAATGATTAGGATTAATTTTTTTATATAATGAAATTTCAAGTCATCATTAACCTTGGTATGACATGTAAAATGTATGTCATCTCAACTTAATTATTTTATTGAACTAAATATTACAAAAAACATTTTGATGAATGGCTGACATGTGTCAAAAATTTGCAAACATGTTATGAATCATTGCACATGACCAAAAGTCAACCTAGTTTAGCCCATGTAATTAGCATAGCCAAAAATCAACTTAACATAACCTAGTTAAGGTAGGCAGCTTAGTCTAGTTCACCTAGCCAAAAGTCAACCTAACAAAACCTAGTTAAGGTAGGCAACTTAGCTTAGTTCGCCTAGGCTGCCTAGCCAAAAGTCAACCTAACTTAACATATTTAGGTTAACTATTTATGTAAGGCTATTTAAACTACCTAACCTAAGTTAGATAGCCTAGATTAAAAACAAATATTGAATTCTTAGCCCAAAAAGCCTAAATATCATAAGTTGCAAGAATGAAGATTGAACCCCTCAGCTTCATTTTGGGGTTCAAATCTTCATCCATTACACTACCACATTTTTTAATATTAATTATATTTAACACAAAGTTATAAAACTCAAAATTTTTAGCCTTGAATTAACCTTGGGCACCTTAGGTTGATTTAGGTCAACCTACTTATTACCTACCAACCTAGCCTATACCAACCTCCCTAGGTTGACTTAAGATGAATTAGTTTGTCAACCTATACTATTTATTAACCTAGCCTAAGTTAACCTAAACATTTTTAGGCTAAATTAAAAACTATGATAATTATGTCACATCATGTTGCATTTAGTTGCATCATAATTGCATTAATTGCACAAACTTGAGGTGGTTACAAACTTGATAAAATATCTTATAATGAGGTTGCCTAAGTTAATTTGGTAAAAAACCTAAAGCTAGGTTCCTAAATAAACATACTCAGGTTAACCTATTAATAGGGTAACCTATTATTGGTATATTTAAACATGTTAAATGTAGTAAATTTTGTATGTTTATTTAAGTAATTTACAAGGTAGCCTATATTACAAAATAGGCTTTACTAAGTAGCCTACATACATAGGTTAACTTAATAGGTATATTAACCTAGGCTAATGTGTTAAGTAGTTAAAAAATCAAAGAGTGACGTGTCACCTTTTTCAAAATGACTATTAATATTATAGTCATAATTATAAGTTAACAACAAATTGTTTAATACACATACACATGCATGTGAATTTATGATTCAAAAATCTTATGGCACACAAAATTATGGCATGTCATGACAAATATTAGTGCCATAAATTCAAAACACACAAAAACTTATGGTGTCACAAAAAATCATGGATTACCATGAAAATTTGTGACAATTTGTTACCAAATGGCATGCCATGTCATCAATGTATGGAAGACCCATGAATTGTTATTAATTGCGAAGGATAACAATATTTTCAACTAGTTAATAAATGAAATTAATTCACAAAATCAATGACATGAATCATGATGTGAAATTAGTGTCACAAGTCATGAGGTGTTGCGACTTCGAGTCAATTTTGTTGCCATGTGGCATGTGACATCGTTAACATCACATGACCATAAGTTGTTATTATTCATGAAAAGTTGCAAGAATTAATGAAAAAAATTTATTACCTAATTTTGGATGATTAAAAATACATTAAAAATACATTTTTGAAACTTTGATAATTGTGTAGAAACCATCAAGTCGTGATATTGACTATAGTTGCAAAACCATAATGCCATGTGGCACCACAATGTCCTTTACAACTACACAGTCATTAACATCAACTTGTAGTTACAATTGTAGTTTTTTTAAAAAATAGTCATTTAAAAAATTGGTTGTAAAACCCAAGATGTGTTGTTGTGTATGTGACATGCCCTTAAGCTTGTCCTATGAGGTATGGTGGTAATTATTTGAAGTGACATATTAGTGAAAGGTAAGAAGAACCAAAGGCATGTTCCCTAGTTTCACATAATAAGACAAGAGGGGTATGTGGGAACTTTGGGATGGAATTATAAAAAAATCACAATTTTGCTTGTTCATGAATACTGCATGGTTATTTCACCTATATAAGCTACACAATGCAAGTGGTTAGTGCAATTAGAACCAATTTTTGTCATAAATTTGTTTTGGTTCACCTAAATTCACACAACCCATGCTTGGGAAAAAACACCACCATTTTCCTTACATTATAGTTTAAATTTGTCATGGGGATTACATTGAAATGGCAAAAGTTTTTTGGACTCCCAAAGTGGGCATTTGTTTTTTGAATGGAACAATTTTTGACAAACTAATGTGGTAATTAATATTTTAAAATACCAATTTTAAAATATCTAAATTTAGCTAAATCATAGCTATCTTTCGTGTGACCATTGATAAATTAGATTGGTGCAACTATTGTATGATTAATTCAAATAATAAATAAATAAATGAGTGTTATATATATTGTACCAAATACAATGAAAAGTGGTGGCCCTAATGAACATAAAAAGATATTTTTTTAGGTGCACAAAAAGTGACATTTCATTGCATTTTTCACATCTCAAAAGTTCCCTATTATATGTAAATTAACCAACAAAATAATCAAAAATGCATTTATTATCATTTTATTAAATAATACTAATTGATCCCAATTGGATGAAACCTTTTCAAAGTTTTCGTTTGAAAACATAATGTCTAATACCCCATGGACAAGATTTTTCCCCCACAAATATATTTGTGCAACCACTTTAATTAAATTCCATGATAATTCATTAGTATGCCCTTCTTGTTTTGGATTATAAGATTTTCATTTTGCAAGAGAAAATTTCTTGTGATTGTTAATATTTCACATATTCATAGACAAGAAAAAAATACCCTTTAGATGGTATTTTACGTCCATTCAAGTTAGTACCCAAATGATAGTCTCAAAACTAGGACAATATTCCTATATATTTGGAACATCAAAAGCCTTCAAAATAAATATGTTTTGAATATGTGAACCCATTTCTTTATAACCTTTGTTGAGATCTTTCAAATGGCAAAAGTATTTATGGATTTGAAGGTGATTTGATTTTAAAAATCGTTACCTAGAAACATTTGAATATCTTAGAAAATCCCGATTCCCAAACCAAGGAATTTCACCTTAGAGTTATAAAGATGTTTTTCCATTGATTCCCATAAACTTCCCATCTCTTATAGGAATTTTTTTCATTATAATTAATTCATATAATGTTTTAGTTTGCTCCCAAACTCATTTCATGTAATGCCCCTAGCCTTAATCATCAACTTTTAACCTTTATTATATAACCCTTAAAGCTATGGTTGTGACACTTGAAATATCAAGTAAATAAGGCATGTTAGCCAAGATGCTATCACTTTCAAAGATTTCAAGAGTTGCACACATGAGAAAAAACATAGCAAGTTGTTTGAATTGTTGAGTTTTGAAACCCATTTTAGTGACAATTTTTGGACATTGTACACTATAACCCCTAAATCTTAATTACAATTAACTTTTACTTCACAACAACCAAACATGATGCAAGGATGGAAATTGGTTGATTATTTTTGTGCTTATGATTGCTTGCATCCCTCATAAGCTTTTCAACTAGAATGTTCCCTTGGGTGAGTTTTTCATGATGTCACACCCAAGAAACTTTTTTAAATGTTAAAAAAATGTGTGCAACCTTGATGACACAAGGTGCAAGTGGCCAACAAAAGGTAGCTCAAGCTTGCATTGCCTTTTGCAACACTCATTTCATTTGTCATGCCAACACATATCAACACAAGATCACATTTTCCATGGTGGGTGAAAACAAATTCACTTGTTTCAGTTTTTCATCCATTGCAAAACAATGAATCCAAAATTGAACTTGCCCAAATGGGAACATTGTGTGCATTGCACATGCATATTATCACATTATAAACTATTGTCACATTGGAACTCAACCCCATGAGGAAAATGCAAGATAAATTGAACTATTTTGTAAAAAAATCCTCATAACAAACCAATGTTTAGTTGTTCAAAATGGTTTAAAAGCCTTGGACTCATGCACATCTCCCATATTATCTTCTACAAACTATAAACATACATCACAACAATAAAACAACAAACAACCTTACACACTAATAGAAATTATATTGTTTGCAACCAATCACTATGTAATTACTATCATTTATAATTAGATCGATCATGTTTACAATTACAATATTGATACAATATAATTTTTGGGCCATATGATTGTGTATGTAATTGACATACAATTAAATGTGTATAAAATAAACATTTGTCATAGAAAGAATGATTTAATTAATACGTACCTAAATTAATATACCCAATAAATTTACACAGGTTATGTATGTAATATTATATCTTTAGTACTAAAGCTAAACCTATCCTAATTAAAATTAAACCTAGGATAGCTAAAGTTGAACATCAACTAAACATAAGTTAAATTAATCATGGTTAAATTAATTAAAAAGGTAAACTAACTATGTTTAAATTAATTAAGAGGTTAAATTTATGATGGTTTGATTGACCTAAACAAAACTAACCATTGTTAAACTAATTAAAAAGTTAAAATAAATCATGACTAAACCAATTAGGAGGTTAAATTAAGGATGGTTGAATTAATTTTGACAAAATTAACTTCAATTAAACTAACTAAAAGGCTCAATTTACCATGATTAAATTAATGAAGAAGCTAATTTAACTATGGCTAATTTAACCATAATTAAATTAACCATGGCTAAACCAAATAAAAGACTAAATTAATGATGAGTAAGCTAACTTATCAAAACTAATCATGGTTAAAATAATTAGGAAGCTAAATTCTTCATGACTAAATGAATTAAAATGCTAAATTAACCATGGTGAAATTAATAAGGAAACTAATTTAACCATGGTTAAATTAATCATTAATTTTGGTTAGTTAACCATAGTTAAACTAGTTAGAAAAATCTATTAACCATATGGATTACATATGTGTACAAAAGAAATAAAAAAATTTAAGATTTTGATGAGATTTATTTGGGAAAATAAAATATTAATTTATTTTCAATATTTATTCAATAACTAAAAATAATATTATATATATAATTTTTTATTTCCAAATATATTTAAATAAAATATTCAAATATTGGTAAATAAAACCTTTTAAAGACATGTTTTATTCAGGAATTTTATTTAGCAAATGCCCCACATTCTTTGGTGATATAATAATTATTAATAAATTAATATTATATAGTATTATCATGATAATTTCTAGTTGTTAATATTAATATCAATTATGCTAGCTTGCCTTTGATCAATATATTACATTAAGACCTATAAATATCTTAGGGTAGGTTACCTACTAACTTAAACTAAGTATAATAATAATAATACATTAATAAAATTTAAACTATTTATAGGCATGCATAAATATACACTTTTTATTAAAATAATGAAATATTATAATTGGTATTAATTTATTATTATACTTCATATAATTCAGTATTATTTTTATTTTTCAGTAATTATAGTCATAAATAGAAATAATATTGATTATTGAATAATATTAATTTAAACA
>Ga0116231_10004632_pt1 | contig 27701 bp, 21 predicted proteins | sample S1TSphgellanicum_2_FD_89695 | JGI IMG/M metagenome (GOLD analysis project Ga0116231, IMG submission 89695) | Host-associated microbial communities from peat moss isolated from Minnesota, USA - S1T2_Fd - Sphagnum magellanicum MG | ecosystem: Host-associated > Plants > Peat moss > Unclassified... | reverse complement strand
ACAGGACTTTGTCCCCTACACCACCATGAAAACGGCCACCCCCCCCCCCGCCCGCTCCCCCCAGCCCCCCAAATCCCCTGGCCTCTTTACCCACCCATCCTCCACCGCTTAGGCGGATAGTCTGACCGAAATAACTAGTTATGGGGAATAATGCCAAGGAGTTTTCATTGTGGTTGGGGACACGACAATCGGCTGCTGGCTGGGGGAGCAGTTAGTTGGTAGCACTGCAGTTGAATTTGTGTACGTTGTGATACCACCTTCTGTGTTGCAGCATCCGCATTTGGACATACTTATATATATGGCACCGGATTGCATGATCTGTTCATGTTCAGTGGGGCCCTTGGCCCCCTCCCCTCTCTCCTCTTGTTGTTTTTGTGGGTTGTTTTGGGGGGACCGTGGGGGTTGGATTTGTTGCCTTTAAACTTGCCAACACTTCTTCTACACACAAACACACAAAATTGCGTCTAATAAGGATTTGATCAATGAAGATGATGAAAATCACCCCTGGTGGTGGTGGTGGCGGTGGTGGTGATTCTTCTTACACATGTCCCAAATGACACAATTGACCAAGGGTTTGTTCAATGATGACCAAGGGTTTGTGCATCTCTTACACATGCTCAACACACAATTGGCTCTTAGGGATTGATCGATGATGACCCATTGTGATGAAACTCTTTATTTACACAAAAAAAAACACACACACACACACACACTCACAATTGTGTCTAAGGATGGATTGATGATGGCCCATAGCCTAGAGACTCTCCCATACAAGCACACCAATTGGGTGTACGGATTGATGAAAACCAAATTGGTTCATATTGATGAGACTCTTATACCCATTTGGTTGAAGGATTATTGATGATTTGATTTCTTAAATCCTAGTTAAGGAGGAGGGAGGTTTGCATTTTTGGACTAGGATATATATCTCTAAGCGTAGCAAGGGATTGCATTAGTTGGATTTCCTCTCCACCCTACCCCACCCCACCCCATCGCAAAGGAAATGAGAAAAACCTTGAGGACATGAAGCCAAGTATCGTACTTGGCAAGCCAAATACGTTTAGTTTTCAATGGATTGTTTTATGTCATATGGTGGGTTTGCAAGTTGATTTTTTAATACCCCATAATGATATGTTGAAAAAGCACATGCATTTGAGTAGGTTTTGGTATTTTAAAATGGGAATCAAAAGCTTGCAATTTTCACATGTGTTTTGAAACACATCTTGAGTCGTTGTTTTCATCCATTAGGTCACCATCTTATTTTCATCCATTTTTGTGTCAATTTTTTTAATCATGGCCTAATCAAAATTTGACTTGTAAACACAACAAAAATTTAACTCGGAAAACCAATAAAACACCAAAATCAAGTTTTTTTAAGAACCAAGAGCTTCTAAAGGGTATGCATCTCTTACTTTGATAGGATTTAAAACAGAACTCAATTTATCCTATGACATTCACGAGAGGGAGCTTGTGTACTATGGTCACATGAACTAGCATGGCCTATGCCATTAGCCCAAGTGTGAACACGACCTTGATGATAGAGCTCAATTGTGAAAATAATATTTCAAATTATTCTTTAATGACAAAATTACTCGAAATTCAATATTTCCCTAACCTTATGTCTATAAATTATGAAATAAAAAATTCCAAGAAACCCCACTCACCAAAGGATTTCCAATAGCCCAAAGAGCTCACCCCAATCATCCTGAATTATTTAATTTTTATTTAAAGATTTTTTTTGACAAATTAATTCAATATTCAAAAACTCTTGCATCATAGGTCTAAAAACTACCAAAGCACCTTTGTTTGGGAGATCTCAACCTGAAAAACATATAAAAGAAAGAAAGTGTTGCATGTGTTGTTGAGCTAAGTGTGAACTATTTAATCAACTTATTTTTCCTTTCAAAATCATTTTTTGTAATTTTAATTGAGTTTCCAATGACAAAAACTATTCAAAATTGAATATCTCTTACACCTTGGGTCTAAAACTTTCCAAATCACTTTCAATAAATCGTACTCATTAAAGACTTTCCAAGAATACCAAGGGCATGCCCAAATTCCCCTATTCTTTTTTGTTCTGATGTAAATAATTTTCCAATCAAATTTTGTTCAATATTTAATAATTTCTTCAATTGGAGGTCAAAACATCTGATGAATTTGTCATCAAATTTTGCCAAATTTTGCACCAACAAAAATGACTGAAACAAAGAATGCATTTCCATGAGAAAATATAGAGAAAAAATCACTTTCTGAAGGCTATTTTGGAAAAGCTTTGCATCTAAATCTCTGAAGTATCATGCCAAGTAAGAGGAGATCTTTTTGGTAACATGCCATCTTATCAAAAGCAAGTACCTCTAGATTTTTGTATGGCATGTAATTTGCAAGAATTAGGTTTCATGGAATCATTATGAAGTCTCCCGTAAATTTCTTTGGTGGTATTGCTTTGGGGGCTCACTCGACCTTAGACTATTTTGAGACAAGGATGCATGACTTTGGAGTTCATGTGGGAACTAGTGTGTACACCTTAGGCTAGACCCATCATTGGGAACTAAAAAGAATGAACAAGTTTTGGTTTTGTCACTTTGCTTCAAAGGTTCAAAACCATATCCTTATTTAAAGTAAGCATTCTTGGGATTTGCACTTAGCCAAATTACTAACCAATCTCCCAACATTATTGGAACCATGTCCATAAAGGAATTAAGAACATGGAGTAATGAACTACAAATCATTTTTTTTTAATCAACCAAAATCAAATTTTAAAATGACCTAATGTTTATGCCAAACAAGTGTTAACAATGTGTCTATTCGTCGTGAGCACTCTAGTTGTGTTAAATGTCCCCTTGAAACATGGAAGGTTTTTTAACCATTCAAATGTGATTAGTATGATTGGCCATGTTTCTTGAATGCATTGAAAAATCAATAGGCTCCACAATATTTGGATCATTGGTTTATAGTTGGTTTGCATGGGAATATGATTAGCTTCAATCCTAGAAAAGCTCGCATAAAGAGGCAATGAATATTTAGGTTCTTATGTGTAGGGTAAAACCCCAATTTGGGATTGTTCCCACAATAAGGGGCCTCCAACAATGAGGTGATAGTAGAGTCCGGCATTACATTTTGGGAACATCCCCCATAAGTGGGCTTTATCAACCCTAAACCATGAGTTAAGGTTATCATGAACCTGAATAATCTTCGCCTAAACATACATAGATTATTGGCTATGGGTAAGGCTCTTTACCACCCAATTTTAAGATCCCACCCAATCCCACTCCTATACTTATAAGTAGGTATAAGATCTCCCCTACTCTTAAAGATCGGGCTTAATATCACTCCTCTTTTCTAAGAGGAATATTAATCAATGTACTATGCCCTATAAATATACTTGGAAATTTCTCGTAGTGCTTTATGGTTTTCAATTCAAAGGATCAAAAAAACAATAATCTTCAGTTTGGTTGCTCCAAAGACAAATTATTGCGATTGCTACTGCAACATCATTAAAGTTGTATTGAGGTTGATTGGGGGTGTTAAGACTTAAGACACCATGAGAGCTGAATTATGATGATAAATGAGTTTGATTGGAGATGATTATGGCCATAAGTATGCTGATACAAGTTTACACAAGTTAAGGGCATGGTTAATAATAGGTTATGGATGTACTAAAATCAATTAGGATTCGTTTACCGTGTATTGAAATCAAATACATATTGAAAACATATCTTCATCCACCTTCTAATTCTATATAGGTTTTAAAAATACATGTTGATAAAAAAAATACATTTCAACAAAATCAAGAAGTGATAGTTAAAATCAAAATACATTTCATAACAACATGCAATGAAAGTTTGTAAGGAGCATTTGTAACACGAGATCTCCTATGTTTTACGAGTTCAAAGTTCTTTGCTAACGTCAAAGAGTTGTTACCTTTGCTTTTTCCTCTAATTGCTCTTTTAGTTGGGGACAAAAGAACTTGTACCCAACAAGCCCCAATTTCACAAAGCAAAACTACATTGCATTCCAGATTTGCATCGTAATTGAAAGTGCAAACAAAATAAATACAAAATTTACTCATCACTCTTTTTCTTTTGGAGAAGACAAAGAAAACCGACCTCTTGATTGTTCTCATCTCATTATTTAGGCAGCTTTTTAAGTACCATGCAAACGGGTGATCAACAAAGGTGATCAACAATATAATTTGTTGATCAATATCACACAACCAGCTTTGCTTTTGGTTGTGATTGTCTTCACTTTGGAGGCCGGCCGGCCGGTGGAGTGAACCAGCACCAACCAGCCCACCATGGAGGATGGATGGTGTATGTGGACAGAAAGCACTTTTTCATTGTATTACCTATTGTCCCATAGCTAACCCCGGTGGTTAACTGCGTACCCACTACTAACCATTTTGCATGTATCTACTCCATATTAACCTACCTAGTAACCAAGTAAGTAAATGCATTGCCTACTCATTTGTCCATAAGTAAAATAGGTGGGAAATATTACCCCATCTTGCACACCCTAAAACATAAATCCCATTTTGGGTTTGAAAGTGTACATTTAACTAAAGATGGATAGGTATGATTTAAAATTTATTTTTTTCTCGTATTGTTCAATCTAAACATTTTCCCTAAACAATTTTATTGCAATTTTACATAACAAGTCAGCACACATGAAGACAAACCGAGTGATTCCTATCTATAAAACCAAACAAGCAAATGAATCAAAATGAGCCCCCATTAAAAAGGGTGGAAATGAGGACCAGAAATACATGGGCCCTACCCATGCAAAGGATAGTAATGAACATAACATGAAGTCAGTTAGTCAGTTCCCCTACCCTCCTTGGGGTGGGGTGGGGGTGGGGTGGGGGGGGCCAAAAGGCCAATTTCATTTTTGAGGAATGTTTTTATTTTTACTCTATCCAAAAATGCAAATTCATCATATGTGAAATAAATTTTCTTCATGTGCACAAAGAGTACAAAAATTGAATTGGGGTAATGATCGATCACCTGGTCCATTTGGGGTAGAAAAAGGTTTGGTGAAGTAGATGGTGTAGCCAAAATGGAGTAAATGAGTCCCCATGTGCAAAGACAACAAGTGGAGGAGCCAAATGAAGTTATAAATTCTTTTCAACTATTTTGGGTCAAAATGAAACAACACTCACCAGATGGATAGATGGATGGATGGATGGATGAATTATTGCAATGATAGCTAGTTTTCAATTTTGATACCAGCTTGACATCCATATTAGTTTATTATCAATTAAATTCATCACATATTATTGTTTATTATCAATTAAACCCATCACATATCAATTAGTGTTTTTTTTTTGGGGCAAGGAAAAAAAAAAGGAAGGTGCAAAAGTCACAAAAAGATTTTTTTAGGAGAAAAATTGACCCAAGGCCCTCACATTGTGTGGGATTTTATTTTTTCTAAAATCACCATATTTAGAAAATAAGTTCTAACAAGTTGCCAAATAGGAGGAAGAATCCTAAATTTTTCTAATCTCTACCCAAAAATTTCAAGTCCTCTTGTGCATGATCACCAACCCACCTACTTGACATATTTGATAATGAACACAAGAGGCATACCTTCATTGAGAAACCATATTACCAAAGAGCTTTCAAAGAACACACCCCTAGTGATGGAAGCTTGAAGTTCCAACATGAAGTTGGCTAGCTGCATTTTATAATAGTACTTAAGGTGCATTCACACTTGATGTTAGGGACTCTAGTATTGAGTCCCCCTAACACCATGCTAGTCATTTAGGACTTACACCTACTTACCATGAACATTTTATGTTAAGCTACCATTCACTTAACATTAATTAAGCTATCGTTCATTTAACGTTGGATGCCACCTAGGATGCCATCTAGATTTTCATTTAACCCTCACATAACATCAAGTGTGAATGCACCATAATACTCCACTTCCAACTCCATATTCAATCCATTCCATATTTGAAGTTAGCAATGTTCCATTACAATGTAATGAACACTTCAAATCTGTAACTCCCATTTATCAATGGTTAACACTTAACTGCAAGTGAATGTGTTGAGGTAAACTTTGTGGTTTCATCCATTACCAATGTAATATACTACTTTTTTGAGTAATGAAAAATTCATTTATTGTCCTCATTTGTTCGTTCATCCATCCATCCATCCATCCATCCGGTCTCTGCAACATATTGCACCTGGGGGTTTGTCGTCTTACCCTGACGGAGGTTACTCCAACCTGACAGCAGGGCATAATCACATGAAGGCCTATTGGCATTGATCATAGTCCTTAGGTGACTGTTCAAGTCCCTTTTATAGGCCCTGTGAGAGGGGTCATGGGCCAGGGGATTAAGGGCCTGTTAGAGTCCTATTATAGGCCCTTTGAGAAGGACTGTGGGCTTCAGAGACTATTCAAGTCCCTTTTATGGGCCCTGTGAGAGGGGCTGTGGGCTTGAGGGCCTAAAAAAAGTTCAAGTCATATCGTAGGCCCTCGAAGTGGGCCATGGGGTTTAGAACCTAATTCAAGTCCTCTTATAGGCACTATGAGAGGGCTGTGGGATTAAGAGCCTATTTGAATCCTTTTATAGGCGCTGTCGGAGAGGTCATGGGTGTAAGGGTCGATTTGAGTCCTATATAGACGTCTGAGTGGGCCGTGGGCTTCAGAGTCTATTCAAGTCCCTTATGTAGGCACTGTAAGAGGGTCCATGGAGATTAAGGGCCTATTCGACTCCTTTCGTAGGACCTGTTATAGGGGCGGTGGGCGTAAGGACCTATTGGAGCCCTATTATATTCCCTATGAGAGGGTGTGTGCGTGTCGGCTTGCTCTTCGGGTCTGCTGTTGTGCAAATCGTTGTTGCGAGCGGGCGAGCTTTCTGTGCAACGTGCTTGCTTCTGGTTCTGCTCAGTCATCCTGGAGGCAAAGGGATACAGGAACGCTGAGGATCTGGGGAAGAGGCCGGCGGTCCAGGAGGAGATTAGAAATTTGGAGTCATCTGGTGCTCTTTATTACGGGGACTTGGACTCCTGGAGTCTTTCGTGTCAGATTTCGTCGTCATTGCGGTCTGTCCTGCGAATCTACGCAGTGTCGGGCGGGGCCTGTTACACGTAAGAGCTTTGGTTTTTGTTTTGTTTTGTTCTTTTGTTGCAGTCTTTTCTCTTTTTGTTTTTCAAATCGCCAAACTGCTTTCGCAACTTAAGGTACTGCTTTCTTGTTGTATCTAGAGGGGCTTAATAAGCACAAAACGACGTGAAAAAGCTCCCAGAGGCTGAGATCAGCGTAGATCCGTCATTCTCTCTCTCTCTCTCTCTCGTCAGGTTTATTCTAGAGGTGCATTCAAGTTTTGGCCGTTGAAAACATCCCGAAAACGTGTACTATGTAGCACGAATTCACGTCAAGTTTCTGTCTCATTTGTTCGCAGATCGATACTGTAGAAATATGATGACCGATTCGCAAGCTTTGGTGGAACTTTGCAAAGGAACCGACTGCTGCGAACAATATCAGCTGCTGTTGTCGTTGTCCTCTCATGCTTGCTTCACGTTAATAGTTTTTGAGCGCGAAGCCAGGGCTGCGTACATCGTAGCTTTTTCTGCTTCCCGGATAGAGATGATAATGGCACATTTCTCCCGTTACTTTCAGGTTCTGCATGCATGATTCTATATTTTCTCTGTTTCTTGTAATCCATCCGACTTTGCTGGTGCTTCTCAGAAAAGTTGCCTTTCAGAAATAGCATGTTTTTGGTCTAGCTTGTGTCACAAATACCTGTTTTAGCATCAGCTTGATTTTGCTCTGAACAACACTTTTCTTGATGGACATAAAATGTTTCCCTTTGCAAAAGATACATACTCTCCCATCTTCTGTTCCTGATGACATTCTCGGAAGTACCTCAAACCCTAAGTGTGTATCCTCAATATTGAACTTGAATTTTCTTCCTATGTTGCAGCAGGTTGCTAATCCATCATAGGCATGTGAATGCTATTGGATCCATGCACAAAACTCTTTGCCCTGGTGGATGGCCTTAAATTGAGCTGAATGTGTGCTATAGCTGATAGTAGTAGAAGTGCCTTTCAGTAGTTGTAACTTGTCGATGTTTGTGAAGATTTCTGAAAATAGAAAAATGGTATCTTTCTCAGTTGAGAGTCTAGAGTATATATGAACATTGTTGAAGATGGCACCAGCTTACTGAGCTTTGTGAAATTGGCAGGTTATATTTCTGAAGAACAGATATGGCTTTGTGCAGGTTGAAATTGAAGTGGCTGCACTCCTATGGTGGCTTCTTTCTGCTTTGGCCAAGTATGTGATTCACCTATATTATGTAATTAGCATGGAGCTTGACAGAGGACACAAAAATTATGCCATTTGCATCCCTAAGACCTCAAAATCAATTCAGACTTGGAATTGGTGATAGCTACAGCCTGCAGCTCTGAACTTGTTATGTGAATGAACAAAGATGTTTGCAGTTGGAATTACAAGAATCTCAATGAAATTTCATTGCACAGAGCATGACATCAAATTGTGCTGGACACTGGAGGCCTGCCAACAGATCATTTACAAGGTATTGGATGAATCACATTATGCAACAGTAGTGAAACATGATTTTGGTCAATTACTAGCTGCTGGATTCATCAGACTGGTTGAACAAGCTTAGACCTAGAAATCAGTAGTCCCAAAGAGAATGGAAAGTTGCAAATTTGCAATGATTTCTGATACCCTCTACCACGGACAGATGAAGTACTGGACACTATGGCCAGACATGGAGTATACTCATTCTTCGATGGATTCTGTGGTTACCACCAAATTTTGAACAGATGAACACTATCCAGTGCACTGGCAGTGAACATAAGCTTCATGATGTGAATGATGCTATACCTGCCACTGACACCTTGTCCAGCTCTGCATTCTCCAGAGTCTCCACAGCTTGAAATGCCAGCTACTGGAGCTTGTCTCTGCCCTGAAGATTGCAATCAGGCATGGAATCCACGAACCCTCTCCAAGTATATTGTAATTGTTGTATATTATTGAAATTATCCCACTACAGATCTTGCTCATATTTTATAGACGATATATTTCACCATCCCTCCGGAGAAATTCATTAAACTATGAAAAAGAAATAGGCTTATATATTTGTCCATATATTCATTAAGGGAAAAATATCAAGTGTATCTTGTAGCATCCAAAACAAGTATATGATTTCAATATCTTAGTCTCTTAACAACCATGCATGTCTAGGATTAGCTTACATTCTAAAGTCTTACTAGCAAATTAGAAGTGGATATGGATGCCAAAGTTGTTACAGTTGTTTGGCAAATGCAAGATATGTCAGAGCTATCAGGGACCTGTTATCCGGATGGGTGTGATAGCCACAATCTGCCACCACTCATGCCTTCTCACTATCTTCTTGTGCAAATTCCACTGCCACAAATTGTACCCTCACCTAACATCCAGTTTCACAATTGCATTTTGCAGTATGAGCTTTTGGAGTGCATGTCACAACACTTGGGAAGAAGAAGAAAGGTGTTGCACCTTTGGATCTTTAACAGTCTACGATGGAGACAGGTCACAATGCCAAGGAGGCAAAGGAGTACACCACACCCAGAAGCTGGATGACCTGAATCCAAGTGTGACTGGTTTGTCTCTTCAAACCTTGTTACTTTGTCTGCCATTCAACATTTTCATGAGATCCTCTGTTGGAAGCAGGAGCAGTGGCATCCATGTTTGATAGCATCACAAAGTCTGCAAAATTTTCAGGTTCCTGTTTGAGAACTCATGTATCATGTGTTCTCCCAACTCCACATTCCCATCAGTTCTGCAAGAGCTGAGTAAATGCATGCCACATCCTCCAAGTATGGCATTCCAAGAAGAGCTCAAATTGTCTTCTCATGTTGCCCAGCCTTAACATAGCTTGCAAGCCTTCTATTCCATGAAAAATTGTGCAATTGTACAGCTGCTGGTGCCATGGCAGACACCAACCATGGAGGGTTTTATTGGTCTTCAAAAGCCAGGTTCCATCCTGTGTCTTCTTTGGCTTGAAATCCAGGTACCTTACATTCATCTTCTCTGGTCTACAATCCCACCACTCCCAAGGGCACCTAGGTAATTTCTCCAATTGTTTTACATGTAATGGAAGGTTCCAAGGTGGGGAGCATCCCCCCGTACTAAGGTGTGAGAGGCTTCCTGTTGGCAGAAGGTACCTCTTGTGTTCTTTTTTTTTTGGGAACACAATAACAGACCAGACTGACAAGTGGTTGGTAGGACTCTCAAATTAGGCCCAATGGTAGTAGAGGACATGACAAGGCTTTTCACCTCCTTGCCTGTGGGTTTGAACAATTGAACCCCAGACCTTTGTGGTATTAGAAGGGTTGTAGCTTTGAGCCATCACCCTAGGAGCATTCTGTATTTGTTATTGAAGAGGTATTACTTACATGTCTATAATGTGACTCCAAGTACCACAGGTTATTTGTTGAAATTTCTCTAAGTAGCTGTTGTAGGTGGGAGATTCTTGAGTTGAAGCTGAATGTGATCAAATATATAGGGTCCCATGGGATTACTTCTTCTTTGCTTTGACACAATCGTTTGAAATGTTTTGAGAGCCTTCTCACTAGATTTTATCTTTATCCAATTTTGTGATGCATTCAAATTGGCAATCATCCATAAGAAGATTTAGCCAAATTTTTGTTTCTAAGGAAAATATAAAAAATAATAGGTACATGTGACCTAATGAAACCTCATAGGAAAAAATAGCAGTTCTTTTTGTTTTCAAAATCAAAATATGGCAATTAAAACTCTTGAAAGCACTTGTATTTTAAATTTTTAATTCACCAAAAAAAATCTCACTTGCATTTTTCCAAATCTTCTCAAACTTTGCTCATATGTGTTTTTTAAAATGTAAAGTGAATTATTTTGAATTTTGAACACTTAAAATTTAAGAACCTTGATTTTTCCAGTTAACGAATGTACAAGTTTAGAACTGTTTGAATGGATAAATGTCTCAATGCAAAGGATATGATCCAACAAAATAAGTTGTAGCAATCAAATGCATTTTTATTATGTTGTTTGTGTTTGATGAGAAATAAAGAACAATATCTTTTTCGAACATCCCAACATCTGAATTCGATTTGTGTTTAAATCTATTGTTGGTGGCAATCAAATGCCAATCACTATCAAATCCATTATTCAATCAATCTTCATGATTTGGAATTACAATGTACGAAATCTAAGTTCATTGTCGAATGTTTTGAAAAGGTATCCAATATTGTCTTCAACATGAAATTTTAACATGGTGAGGACATTATACAACTTGTGTTGAAGTCATACCATCTCATCCTCTTTTCTTATGCATCAAGCCAAACCAATATGCTATACAGTTGGTAATATTTGCCATCTTCTATGTGGTTGTGGGTTCAATTCATCATTAGATTATGCCAAACCAACCCACCTATACTAGAAGATAACAAGGGAAAATTGGTCACTTTAAATAAATGAAGGCTACATAATGATGGAAATTTTGGCCAAGAAAGATCAAATAATTGTGTAATTAACAAAAAAAAAGTTCATAATTGGATGCTTATCATGACACATGTCATCTTCATGGACTAGGTAATTGGTGAGAATGCACATGTCACCATGAATAGTCAATTTGCATGAGTGTCAAGATTATTCATGGAAACCTACTCACTTGATCCAATTAGTGGATGTAACCATCCTTCATGAGAATCAAGATGCCCTCTTTTCATCAACATAAATAGTGGTTATGAAATCTTCATTTAAGCAACAATAGATTACCAAATCATTGGGAACCTAAGGTGACACATGTTCTCCTTATCAATAGGAGGCTAATGTGACAGAGCTAGAAGGTTATGGGTCATAACTCTCAATTTGACAACCAATAAGAGCATCAAGAGATTTTCGTGAGTGATATTTATGTGTATTTGGAGTAGATTTTTAGATCAACAATTTTATGACAAATGAAATGATTAAATAACCTATTTAGATTAGACATTTAGATTAAAAATTTTGTAACAAAAGAAAATTAAACTATTAAATAAAAAGTAAATATATCTAGATTACACATTTAAGTCAATCTTTTATATTACACAAAAAAAATATGAGTGAAAATAAATTTAATTAAATAAATCTTGAATAGGAGCAACATTTTTTTTGGAATTTTTTTTGCAACTTAATCACAAGAAAAAAATGCCATGTAATTGGGCCCATGTGTTTTGGACCACTTAATTTGGCAAAAATTGCCTTGAGTTGAATTTGAACATTTTGACAAAGATGGGAGCCATCCCCTTAACAAACAATGTGGATTTGGTGTTGTCAATGTTGATATGCCTTGGGCATCAAATGCCCAATGTTTTCCCCAATGTCTCATGCATTCGCAACCTCATGGTTTTGAAGCTCCTTGCCAGCATTCACAATTATGCACCAATGAAATACAAATTGCCAACTTCATGGACCAAATTTTTTGTGTGGGAATCATGTTAATAAGATGAGTTTTTTTGTTTTTTGAAGTAGAAATTTTAGATTTTTGACTTTTGATTTTTGATTTAGTTCTTGCTTTGATTTGTTGCATCCATAATTAGGATTTCTTTTGTAATATGTGTGTTTAATGTCATATTTTGGGGAACTAGGTCGACACAAAATGCAAAGGAAGAGTAGGTTTGGAAGCAAGATCTCGATCAAAGTACACAATATCCTTTTTTATTTTAATGTCTGCTTCAATTATTACTTGGGTGTAAGTTTTTAATCAAACATGCTTGTATGCATACTTGTATTTCAAATTCATTTAGTTCTAAAGCTTTGTTCTTGTGCATTTGTGTTAGATTTCTCCTATGCTTGTGTGCACATTTTTAAAGTTAAACTTCAACTAAAGATTATTGTATTTAAAGATTTTTATTTTGTGCATAAGTTTCTTTTGTGTTGCATTTTTTTTTACATTATGACTTTTTCATTTTATCCTTTGATTAAATTGTGTATTATGCAGTTGAAAGGTCAATGATGAATTGTTTCCCTTTTGCCAAGTTTGTTACTTAAAGTCGAAACCTTACCCCTTCTTTGGTTTTTTTTTGTTAAGTTTGTAGGTTGTAATTTGAACTTTGAAAGTCATTGTTTTGTCTTATGTGTTTTTCTCAAATTCATTTTCTAAACTTAAAACCTTCATTGGATTTGTTTAGCACTATAGAAAAATGTTTTTTTTACCAAAAAAATTGGTCACGGAAAATCAATTGTGACATTTGGCGAGTTGACCAATCAATCATACTAGACAAGTGTATTTTAACATGTCCAAGTTGATTGCTAATCATATTGACAATCTTTCTTACCAATGGTTTTTTCATAATTGTTAGTCTTTTTTATTGATCATATATCAACTAGTCAACTTTGCCTACTCTCATTTTGACTAAATTTAATCAAAATGAATAATAAGTTGACTTAATATGTAGGTAAGGCCTAGGTAGGTAGGTAAACCTAGCCTTGTTTAAGCATTAGGCTAGGCATCTAAATTTAAAACTTAGGCTAACCTAGGAGCTTAGTTTAACCACTTAACTTAATATTAGGGGTGAAAACACATTACTCAGGTGGGACTTGGACAATAAAATGTAATTTTTGTAGTACATTATATTATTTTGGGGGTAGTTTTTCTTTTATTTCATCTAGTGTTTTGAAAAACACATAAAATGGATTTTTGACACAAGTCCTTTAGCACAATTATTGTTACTTTTCAAAAGTGAATAATCAACAATTTTTTTACTTTTCATACATTTATGTTCATTTGAATGAGAAACTTCATTTAAATGTTATTTGTGAAATCACATGAGTGGAACCTTTCATATTGAATTGAAATGATATAATCAATTCATATTAAATATATGACTAGGTAATTCATCAAATTTGGTAATCATTTGAATTTTTTTATAAATATATTTTTATTTTGCGTATTATTTTGTTACGAACATTTTACATTTTCATGAATGTACTCCTTAATCATTTAATATCAATAAAATAAATAAATCTTTTGACAATTTTATTTTTTGGGTTTTGAATTACCTTATTATGAATATGATTTATGAGAATTTTTAAAAATATTGGCTTGGTCAAAGTTCAAACACACATAATTTTGAAAAATAATATTTGTGACAACATTTTTGTTCACCATAGTGTGCTTTCCCCCATGTGTTCAAAATGTAAATGTATCTTATGTTGGTGTTACTTCATGTGTGTTATTAACAATGAAATTTTTTTCTAACCTAAACTAAGGATTAACAATGTCTATGGATTGGATTGGATTGAATATGTTAAAAGTTGAAAACGGTGTGATAAAAAGGTTGCAATGATACTTCCAAACTTGGTGGAACATGGCTTTAGTTATTTGGCCTTCAATGAAAAGCAAGTCATGAATATCTTTTGACTCTTGGCATAGGTTTGAAAATTGTTTGACTTTGCTTGATTTGATTATTATTCCAAGTTTTGTTTATGTTAGGGTGCATTTTTGCAAGTAGCTTGGTGGTGTTTCCATCATATGTAGGTAAGAAACAAAGATGCTTTCATTTAAAGATAGTAAAATTCAAGCTCTTTGCTATCAAAGTAGATTGTGTATACTCAATGGAGATTTATAAAAAAACATATGTGCATGCTCTACACATGGACATTCTTTCTTCTCTATTTAGTGAATGATGAATAAGGTTCTAACTAATGTGTTGATGGTTTGTGTAAACTATTTATCAAAAGCATCAAACCACTACAACAAATTGTGTTTTCTAAATTATCTTTTATGACAATTTTTAGTCAAATCAAACCCCTAGATAAGTTGATCCTATATCAAAAAATACTAATCATTTACGAGAGGCATAATGGACATTTGTATTGGTAGTTTAGGCATTTGGACATGATTAGGTGTCTAGTTGTGTTCACCTTGTCATGTCTATTTTGATTGAAATTAATAAGTGTTAGTTGATGTGATTTGTTTATTTTGATTAACAACCTAGGCAATTTTGTTACATTTATTTTGATTGAAAACTAATAAGTGATAGTTGATGTGGCTTGTTTATTTTGACTATAAAAAAATTGCACTTTTAAAGTTATAATTAAACATTTAAATTTATTGAAAAAGTAGGTAGGTAAAAATAATTAGCTTGCCTAGCTTAGTTAAATACCTATTTAACCTAACTTGGCCTAGCTACCTATCTAGTTTAGCCTAGCCCCTTAGGCATGTATTTATAAGTTGTTTTGTATAAAAAGTTGAACTTGTAACCTTCATAAGGATAAACCAAGTCCTTAACCAATGTATCACTTTCATAAAGATGTCAACAATTGTCAATAATTATTATGAACATATTTATTTCACATAGTTTTACATTAAGTTTATGTAGGTAAATAAAAAGTTATAAGGTAGATAAGTTATAAATAACTAAATGGTCAATATTTTGATACATTTACCTATCTATTTACCTATTATATACTTACTCCCTATCTACCTACCATTTACTTATTAATTACTTATTACCAAACTACCTACTTATATACTGACAACTTATTTACCCACCTAAAATTCTAAATTAAATTTAGCAAAATATGACACATAAACCACATTGTGTTTAAAATGACATATAAATCATTATATTATATGTACTTACATCACATTAACACCATACATGCCATGTGTAAATTGTAATGTTTGATATGACTAAAAATAAATGACAATTTAGTCAAATTGCATGTACCTATTCTTGAAGGGGTGAAAATGAACAAAATTTACCCTCTTTGATCATGTCAAACAAGTAGCTAAATCATGTATGTAATTGTAATCACAATGCTAGAGACATAAAATACATGTTTTGTAATTATGAACAAAACTTGATGGTGAGTGAGTTTCATGCACCCACTTGTTTATTGTTAGATCAATTATATATGTATAGATCATCAACCTAAGGTTTAATTACCATTAAAATGGTTCCTCCAAGACAAAAATGATGTTTCTTCTTCTTGTTTTTGTCACTGCTTTGTCAAATGAAACATTGGGTTTATTTAAACGTTACATGTAGTTTAAATTGTTGTGATTTTGGGAAATTGCAACTATTAGAAAGAATTGATGGGCGTTGGAAAAATATACCATATTTTGAAAATAATTGTGCATCCATATGTGTCAAGGTATGACATCATGTGTTTTTCAAGATCTTGAGTTCTAGAAATATAGAAAGACTTTATTTGGTATGCAACAACAAAAAAAAATTTCAATATTAGATTCATCTTTTAACAAGAATTATGTGTCCAAGTCCATGAACGAATTATGGGTGAGTGTAAATTCTGCAAATGAATCATACTTGTTTATCACCATTGTTTATCACACATTTGGTTTGTGTAACAACGACAACAACATTGGTGAACAAATACAATTCAAATGAACTTATTTCAAGTGTTTTTAGTTGACAATTGGTTTTTGTTTTGACAAATGAAAATTTTTGACAATTAATTTTCATATAAGTTGGTAGCCCAAAAACTATTTTGCTCAAGATTTTGTTTCTACATGCTTTACTTTATTTAAAACCCTAAACCCTTGTACTTGCACACAAAACAAAATGGTTGTCATCTAAACTTAAAACATTCACTAGGCTTTCACCACCAAGTTGTGACTAATGTTGGGTGGGTATCATAAAATAGTTGAAATTTTTAGGTGAGTTTTTTTTAAAAAAAAAAATAAATTCCATTTAGTTTCAAGTTTCAAAACTGTTTTCTTGTTTGTAAAATTTTGTTTTGAGTTTCTTTTGTGGGTTTGTTGTGTGTATTCAAACACACATCTATCCAAAAAAAATAAAAAAATTCTTATTTATCTTGCATCTTACTTTTTTTTTGGATGATGAAGATAGGGGACATAAGTAAGTACTATTTCATAATTATAAATGTTTGTAAATTCTTTGATTTGATTTTCATAACATAGTTGAGATAATTAAAACCGAACCCATTATTTTGGCAAAAAAAAAAATTTGTTTATGATATTTCCTCAATTTTAGGTAGTTTTCTTGTAAAGTTTTGGTGACAAATGGAGTCCAAACAAAATGAAAAATATAGTAGCCATTGAAAATGAAATGAAACTAAATGTCAATGAAATGAATATTCAGGAGGAAATTGTGGGGACATAAAATGTTGGACAATTGTATTTCATTTTCTCACATTCTTGTGAATTTTTTAAAAAATAAAATAAAATAAAATTATAGGTTTGAAATAAGATAACTTTTGAAAATCGGTATGTGAAAATTGAAAATTACCTTTAAATATTGACAGGTCTAAAATGTGTGAGATTTGGCACTTTGAAATTGGGTGAAAATGTTTTTCCTAAATATTTGAAACCTTGCCTGGGTTTAGAGTTTAGGGATAAATTAAAAAAACAAACATTGAATAGGAGAACCTTAAGATGGCAATTTAGCAATTGAAGATGGCAAATAGTAATTAGTTTAAAAGAATAACAAAGGGTCTAAATCTATGTTGGAAAAAAAAAAGATTTTACTCTTCTCATTCAAAGTGCCATAGTACCTTATTTCTCTAAGGTCAACTAATTAATATTTTATTTTTAAAAATAAAATTTGGCAATAAAATATATATATTTGTGAAATTTTCAGCTTGATACTAATGTTAAAATAAAATATTCAACAATGTTGATTGATCATCATCAAATTTAATTTCCCTGAAAAAATCTCATTAAAAAAAGAAGAAGTATTTATTATAAGATTTACTCTCCTCATCATAGTTTATTCAATTATCTAGAACACTGCACTGAGAACTGGGAACTGGGAACAGCGTCTGTGTTTTTTTTTGGGGCCGGGTCGGGCGGGGTTGGGACGGGCAGGACGGGCAGGGCGGAGGATACGATGTTGGTGCCGGGCGGTTGTTGAAGACTACGCTGATTGCGCTCTTGCGTCGTCTCTGCTGTTGCACAGCACAGTTGTTGCTGTCGCTGCTGCTGCTCTTGTCCTTCCCCTTCCCTCCCGGCTCGCTAGGTCACTGGTGTTTGCATTCATGTGCGTCGTCTTCTTCCTCTTGAACCACGGAGCATGTAGTCTTTACTGTTTGTTCCGGTTTTTTTTTTTTCCAGCTCTCGATAGATTGTTGGTAATGTGTAGGTTGTTGACAGTGTAGCGCGGGGGTGCAGCTTGCTGGCTGTGCGGTCACATTTTTGTTGTTGGATCGTTTTGGTCGTAAATGAGGTGAGAGCGAGAACACTGGACGGCAGGTGAAGGAAACGGAAAGGAGTCGCCATGAGGTGCTGGCATTGTCGAGGTGGTGGCGGCGGCGGCGGCGGCGGCAACGATGATAACAGCAGCAAAAACAGCAGCAGCAGGAGTAGCGGCCTGGCATTGTCTTCCTGTTGTTACTTTTTGTATGCGGGATCGTGGAGCTTAGCGGCGTCGGGATCGTGACAAGCGCTTTATGAAAGGCGCGGGCGGTATAATGGCGTCTGTTTGCTTTGGCGGCGGTAGCAGCAGCTTGCAGAGGCGTATCTTGCTTTTTCTTCTTCTGCCCCGTAAGTCTTGATCTCTCGCGGACTTCTGTTTGGCTGCCTGGAGTCATGTTTTAGCATTTGGATCTCAAGGTAGGAATTTAGAGCTGGACTGGCAGAAGAGAGAGTGACAGAACACAACTACAATCTGGTGTAGTTTGGAATAGCTGCAAATCAGTTTTGGTACTTCTTCACAGCTGCATGCTTGTGCTCGGCATCACTATGCTCGGCCCATGCTGTCCATTTGCATCGTCGTACCACAGGTGAGAGCGACTAGTGAAGGAAACTTGTTGAGTAGAAAACTTCAACACTCAAAAAAAGACGTTTCTGTGATGCTGCCGAAGATAGGGAAATATGTACGTCGGTAAAAAAAATGCAGAGCCGGTAGCTGCACGAGTTCGATCCTTATCCCCTTGCACTGTGCAAGTTATCACCATGAAAGCGCCTGTTTTTGCAGCCCTAAGGCCATGAATATTGAAATGGAGCACAGTTGACTCTGCTAACTGTTTGCTGGAACGACGTTCTTTACTGACCTGCACACATTTCTTTGAGATTGCAAAACCTAGGCTTTTGCTGTGAATATTACTTGCAAGAGCTTCCCAAGGGATTGATATCAATGATCTAAAGGAACCAGTCTATGCATGCTTACAATGCAGCTCTCAGAGTTGTGTCACTCAGTCTGTTTAAAAACTGAATCCTCTGTGGAAGGAGGGAGATGTGAAGCCACAACCATTCTGGAAGACAGCACCATACAGAATGATGCCAGGCATCTCTGAGCAGTTATCCTTTCTCATGGGACTTGCAGGAGGAGTTTTGTGACCTTGGCCATTTCCCAGGTTCTGATCAGCAATTGCAATCTTTCCCAATTGTTTTTGATGGGCCCTGTAGTACAGCCTCATCACAATGATTCTAATCAGGAAGCAAGTGCAACTGATATTTGGTGCTCTTTAGATGTGCCTGTATTTTGAAGTTTTTCATGGTATGTGTGCTGAGAGGAAAATTCATGCTGCTGATCTCTGGAAGGACCATTTGTCACAAGGTGAAACTGTCTTGATTACAATAGGAATTATGTAATGGTAGCAGACAGACCATGTAGAACCTAGCTCATATGAATCTCAACATGTCTTTTGTGTATGCAGGGTTACTATGCCAGGTTGGATGCTTGGCAGGCCACCATTCCCTATTGAGAGCTTCACACCAACTGAGCAGTAGTCCTTCCTTTGAACCAACCTGGCCACCCTCTTTGTCCCCTAGTTCACCAAGTGCTGCAGACTCAAGCCCTCCCTCTCCTTTTGCATTACCACCAAGCTATGTACCGAGTGAAGGGCCCTCACAACTTTTTCCCTTCATGGCTCCATCTCCTCTGGTTGTGCCTGTTATTGGCAATCCATCTCCACCAATGCTAACAGGTATGTTGGTTAATGCTTTTTCCACTTTCAACAGTCTGCCTTATCTGTTTCTTCTGACTGAGGTTGAATTCACTGGAAAGATATTTGCCCCTTGGAGTCTACATAGGATTGGAATCATGAATTTTCAGGCAATATGGATTCATTGTCTTTCTCAGTGTAAGAAATCAGCACTTCATAATTACCTTGAGAGCTTCTGCCAAGTACAGGTCAAATACTGGTTCTGCCTGCTGAGTGGACAGAAAGAGTGGTATGTAAGACACAAATTCTCAATTTAGAGTTCTTTTACTGGGGATAATTAAGAAAAGGGGCTGGACAGTAGAAATTTATAGTAAAGCCTATTCCTTTGCTTTGTGTGTTATAGAGATTGATGCAGGGCTCATACAATGTGATGTGTTGTGCAGGTCACTGCCCATTGAACTTTTCAACAGTGGAGGAGACACTTATACGCACAGCTGGTGATTGTCCAGCACCTTTAGCTCGTTATGTGGGGAGTGTTATTTGCTGCCCACAACTTGAGACTCTTATGCGGATCACTCTTGGTCAGCACAGCCTGGTGTCAGGCACTTTAGCCCTCAATAGTACTGACGCCAACTTTTGTTTCTCAGATACTCTAAGCCTTTTGATCAGTTTGGGTGCCAACAGTAGTCTGGCAAAGCTCTGTTCAGTTCAACCTGCAAATCTCACTGGAGGTTTGTGCCCTGTAAGAACAGTGCATGACTTTGTGCAGTTAGTTAACACATCTCATTTCTTGGAGGCATGCCAGTCAATTGATCCTTTGAAAGAGTGCACTGAGGAACCGGTTTGCCAGCCAGTTTTGAATAACATAGGAATTCAAATGGCTGGGAGCCTGGTGAATGGCTCAGGCCAAGTGAATCAGACCCTTACACCAGGACAGCAGCAAGTGGTGAATGACTGCCAAAATGTTGCACTCTCATGGCTCACAAGTCGGTTGGGTCCTGAAAAGGCTAATTCGATGCTTCGGAACCTTATTAGTTGCAAGGTCAATACAGGTGCTTGTCTTTCCTCTTCCTCTTCCAAAATGTTTTGATTTAATGTTCTTTAATGGTCATGATTTACTTATCTGCACCCACTGTCAGGAGCTGATGAAGTCAGTGGAGACTAATGGCAGTTCATTGCTGCTATTTAGGATGATGGTGGTGGTCTGACATTTTGTGAGTGACACTCATAAGGCTATGACTGCACTCCATCTTGTGGTGTTGGTTTTTGATATTGTTGGAACTGATAGAACAGCTACCTTCAGAGTGTTGTTGTGGAGTTTTGTCTGGATTCTCCTAGATATATCATTTACCTTCACTGTCAGGATTACCTTTTCAATCCTGCTAAACATGCTGCCTCTATAGTTACCTGTGTTACATTTCCATGAAGAACCTGTGATTTATGTTTGCTATAAATTTTTGTGAACAAAAGATTTTTTTTGGATCAATGAAGTATAATTGCTATCCTAGTTGGGCACTAAATACTTGGTTGAAGGGCGTCCAACATCTACTAAGCTTGCTTGTTCTTTTTTCTGTCTGTCAAGCTACCTTTCTTTTTATGTTCACATGTTGGATGCTGTTTGTGCAGAGTGCCCTTTGGTGTTCAATGAGCCAATTGCAGTAGCTAAAGCATGTGACTGTACTGATGCACCATCCAACATCACTTGTTGCACTGCTCTGAACAGCTATTTGTCAGACTTGCAGCAGCAGATGTTGATAACCAATTTGCAAGCTCTACACTGTGTCACTTATCTGGCCTCTGTTCTTCAGAATATGTCTGTGTCTGCAGACATATACTCTCTTTGCCAAATTGAACTCAATGCCTTTTCACTTCAAGGCAAGTTTTTGCTTGTACAATATGTTTGTGCCCCTCTTTTTACCCTGGTTGTGTGAACTGCAATCAACAGGAACAACTATATGTATGTCCTGTAAACCTTCAGCTGTGGTCATGCTGAGGTTTATTTTTGTCCTTTGCTTGGACTAGAATCACAGCTGTGAATTGACTCTCTTTCAGCAAGAACTGATGCAACATCTACTAGTTACTCATTCCTTTGGTTGGGTTTGTTTCTGTCTGTACATCTTTGTTGACTTTGTGCAGGAGCTGGAGCAGGAGGACAAGGTACATGGCTGTGACACCTTATTTGTGGATTGTGGAATTTAAGTTTGCAAACAGTCCATGTATAGAAGAAGTGGTTCCCCTTTAATAAACACACTGGAGAGTGCTATCAAGTGCCAATCCCCATTGGATACAGATTTTGTGCATTGCACAAAACTGAAAATGATCTCCTGGTCCTTCAACCAAAAGGAAAAGTCTTGGGATGTGGCATTTGTTTACATGCATCCTAGAGTGGGAAAGCAGTTATAGAGGTTGCATGGGAGCACTGTAGTTATAACACTGACTTTTGTTTTCAAAGTGACCCCCTAATCTGTCATATGGGGGGCTGATTGTTGCAGGGTGCCTGCTGTCAAGCTTGCCATCAGATATAGAAAGCAATGTTTCAAGCATTGACTTCACTTGTGACTTGAATGACAATATTGCAGCACCTTGGCCTCAAACTGCTTTTGATACCCTTTCACGCTGTAGTAAACGTGAGTGCTAAAGTGTAGCTTTCCTGTGCATGTTTACCAACACAAATTGATAGAAGTTTCTTTTTGATTATTTCCATCTCCTGGATGCATATTTGTGTATGCAAGTGACAGGTTGTAGTGTTTGCTATGATATCACAAAACTATATCTGTGAATAAGTGGTACTTCAGGCATTCTGTAACACATTGCTGCCAGATTGATTGAAATGATTGTAGTGTGTTTTTGGACAATAAATTCTGAATTAGTTGTTTGGGTGGGTGGAGGGCAGCCCCAGTAGCACTGCCAGCCCTGCCAGAAACAAATGGAGCTTCTGTATGCAGAGGTAAGGATTTCTCTTTAATGCAAGCTCATTGAAGTTGAAGGTCATGATTTGGTTCGTCTTGTCTATGAGTAGAAATACTCTTGTTGTTGTTGAGAAGCTCGAGATCATGGAGCAGTTGGTTTGTATAATGAACATCAACCACAATGAAGGACGTATGCTAGCCAGTTTGTAACCTTGTATGAGAGAAGCAAAGCTGAAACTATTGGCTGACTCTTGAAATTGGTTGGTGTCTTTCCAGCAGGGTTGCAACAAGGAAGCTTACTTCTGCTGGCACTTTTCCTCTTTATGATTGTTCATACATGCTGAAGAACCTGCATTTGACCTCTACCCTGTGTACTCCTAGTTTCCCATCATGGTTGGTCCTGTTTTATATCTTTTATTTAAGCAGGGTGCACCTTTGGGAGGTTGAATTGCTGTGAAGTAGTGCTGTTGTCACTCTGATGAATCCTCAGGATATATTCAATTAGTGGCAAACTCAAACCAAGGAAATTTGACTCATATCAAGCACAAGGGCATTAATTGTTAGTGTCTTTGTCAGGAATGTTCCTGGTAGAACAGTCTGTTCTACCATAATTATCAAATCAGGCTTCCACCCTAGGGCTATTGGAGTTAAAAGACAGATTTCGTCAAGTCCATGGCCATGAGTCCTGAAAAGCCAGTTGCATCAAGCTTGAGAGTTTTATCTGCAGGGAATATTAATAAATGTGATATGTAGAAATTCACTGTGGTCTTGGTGGACAATGTGTGGTATGTGGCTCCGAGTTGCTTGCTGGACAACTGATGGACAATTTGTGGGGTGGTGCTCCAAATAACCTGTTGTCATGCCGAGAATATACCTGGCTTGTTTTGCTTTGAATTCTCCTAGCTATTCCATGGGAGAATATATCACCGGAGTCTTAAGTTTGTGACAGTTTGATATTGCCTTATGTAATGCCACAAAGGGAGCTGATTGCGTATGCACTTCAAACAAGAATGCCACAGGAAGAAAGGAGACAATGATTTGATTACTGAGAGGTAAATTACTTCTTAAGCCTACCTCTTGCTTTTCCTAATCGACAAACTGCATGTAGATTGCCCTAGGTAATGAGGAGCCGAAGGTATTGACGGCATGATTGGTGCTTCAGTCTTTCAAGCTATTGAGTTGTTTCGACGTTCTTTTTTGCTGCCTCTGATACATGCATGTCTTTGCACAGTTCAGATTTCTTCTGCATCATCTTCCTTGGTGCCTCACTCTTGATTTAATCTCCATGTCCATGTCCATCTTTCAGCATGTTCATTTTTCACAACTAAAAAGTTTGGTCTCTTGGCTACTACAGACATTGAATATTGTCTCCTCTACATTGAGTATTGTTGTGTCTTCGGTCATTTCGTCTTTGATCTTTGTCTATATGGTTTTTGTGAAATATAGTTCTACAACTTTCGGTAAAGGTTAGAACCATGGGAGACCCCAGCAATCTATGATATGTGAGCTGGTGTTACAAATGCATTGAGAATCTTGTGGGGAGAGAATTTAGGCTTCAGAGGTTGAAGCTGGCAACTTTAGGCTAGAAAACCATTCTGCTCTGTTCATTGCACGAAAGTGAAATGACAAAACGCCCAAATGATCCCCAAGTTCACTTATCTAATTAGGTGAACAACGGGAATAGCGTTGCCATAAATTTGATTGTGTTTCAAGTTTTGAATAGTTAATGAAAGTTAGGAGGAAGACGCAGCAACCAAAGAAATTGGGGGCATTGCCTAGAAACAAATTGTGATTTGTGGTATTCACAAACATGTTATTTTCTTCCATGAAGTTGTTTCCTACCATAAATGGGTCTAATGGACACAATGGAGCAACATGTGAATCAATTTGGAGGCAATCTTCCAACAGAAGGCAATGTCATGGTATTATTGATGAGTTCTTAGAAGAATTTTGAATTTGTCATTAAATTTCTAGAGTTGTGGGTGTGTGAGCAAATGAACATGGTTGAACATGTCAATGTGAAGGCAGACGAGAGTAGAAGAGTAAAGAGTCTTTTTTAGTCGGATGTTGATTCATTGCTGATTACTTGTTACAAGAAGTTCCAGAATAATTCAACTTCAAATGTAAATTGGAAAGTGGAGGTGTAAATGTTGCAGGAATAGGAGCATTTTAAGATGATGAATAGGTTACAAATCCATGATTTCTGCAAGCAAAAATTATCATGTCAAATCAATGTCTTTTGACCTATGATTTGAAGTGGTGTTATATCATTAGCAAATGAATGTCTTGGCAAATTTTCGTTAGAAATATTATACACTATAATAATGGCCTTTTATATATGTCCCCAAAATGTCTTTTTGAACCAGGTTTGAATTTCACATGACATCTTCCATATCTTCATGCAAAACACTTTTCATGTAGAAATCAAAGAGTTGGAGTATGTGAACAATGACATTAAGTGTGTCATGAGTTTACATGTCTACCACCATGTTTGAGAGCGAGTGCTTCTTCACCAAATTCCTATTCCACATTAGTATTGTGTAAAGAATTTAGCAATCAATATGCAAGGTTGATTGTCTTCCACACTTTGCAAGTCTTCCACGCTTGAAGAAAGTTTCTCATTGATCATAATAGGGTTTTAGGGTTAACTATGGGAAAATAGTGAATAGGTAGTACCAACAAGTAGGTTTCAAAATCCATACAAGTTTTTGAAGTTGTGATGTTTCCATATCCAAAATGGGTATTAAATTGAATGTGGTCAAAAGATACATACTTCAGATTGTTTTGCTTGCACTATCTCCTCTTCTATGACACATTATCCTATGGCATATCAACAAAGACTACTCATGATTGTTAAGAAAAGGACAAAAAGTTGCCCCATTCAAAGCATTTCAATTTCTCTTAATATGCTTCATGCCCAAATGGTAGCTTGAAATCCTTTTAGCTATCATGAAAAGAGGCACAAAAACCTAAAAGTAGTTCCTTCAGTAAATTGCTATTCAAATTGAAAAGTCAAGAGTTTAAAAATCAAATTGACTTAATATTGCTTGTTTTTAACTTTTCTAAATGTAGTTCAAGAGTGATCAACCATAGGATTTGAAATTGTATGGCTCATGCATGACAATTTGTAACAATAGTTTCAAATTGAAGTTTTTGTTCTCCTTGAACAGCCCTTGCCAAAATTGGCCATAATTTGTTGGTGCATCCAAAACTAGGACGCCATTTTTGAAAATGGACAACAAATTGCAAATAATAGTGGGTCCCATTTTGCCTGGTGCCTAAGTTCCAAAAAATGATTTTTTTTTGTAATTACAATTACTTGATATAAGAGCAAAGAAAACATTAACTTTGTATCGTAATAAAATGATTAAAACAAGAGAAAATTACATATCTTACAGTCTCTAAAGACTACAATTTTGATTGAAGGAGCACATTCAAATAGAATTTGAACTTTTAAACATTCTTTTTCACTTAATAAAAATAGTGACCAGAACAAAAGCAAAAGGGAATCCATATAATAAAAAAATTATGTATGTTTGCATATTTTAGGATTCCATATCTACCTTCAAACCTATTTTATCCCTGTGCAAACATATTTACGAACTTAACCCTTTTCCCCTTACAAACTTACCAACCTTTCTCTTCTTTGAAATGGTTGAAAAATTATTTATTTGAAATTTGATCACAAGGTTTACATTCACCATAGAATGTTAATTATTTGCCCCATCCCCACCCATAAACATGAACATGCAATTGATATAAAATGATCTAGACTATTTCAATGTCCCCACCTGATTCAATTATTATGGTTGGTGAATGAAAATGATTAATATTTATTTATTAGTTGTATCCTTAGTAGCAACTCCAATAGTTCCCTTATAGCCCCAACCAATCACTATAACTAGCCAACCAAAAAGTGATCATTTTTTTTCCAAGGTCTTTTGACACCCACAAGATCCTATTTGTTTTTACAAGAGTTGGCTTCATTTTCATATCCATGTGGTATTAATTCCATCCAAAATTTGTAGCAAAAGCTATTTTTATGACCATTGGAGGCACTCTTATAGGTTGAAATTGAGTTTCACACTATTTTGATTGTAATATTTCATCCAAAATATAGTGTACAATATGCCATTTGATTGATATAGGTGAGTGAAAATGTCTCAACCTATGCAAATATATAAGTCCAACCCAATGTTGGCCAGTTATTACTTTGTTCATAACCAACTAGTTATCAATATTTTTAAAAATTGAAAACAATAGAACTATCGGGTTTTAATTTCAATGTTCGAAATAATAACCCCAATTATCAATTTAATCATTTTTTTGGTAATAACAATCAATTATGCATATGGGTTGGTTCTCAAATATTCAATTGAGAACCATCAGTTACATTCCCAGTTATTAGGGTATTTAAAAAAATTAATTGTAATTGAAAATTTCTTTGTTTTGTTTTTCTGGTTTTGTATTAAACATGTTTAGTGTTTTAAAGGTAGATAACCTACCTGATGATAAGTGGGTCAGCTGGGTAGGTGTATAATCCAACTAACCTTAAAATCCTCTTACCCCCAACTTTGGGGCTGTAGAAAATCCCTTTATTTCTCCCTGTCCTACTTTTTCCCTCACTGGCCTACCCCCTGGACCTCTTTTTCAGCAACAGTCCACTCAAGTGGCCTGTTACTCCACAGTCCACAAAAGGGGACTGTTACTCCCCTTCACAATTTTGCTCCCAATTCCACAGAGCTGTTCTCTTGGAGTTTGGGGTCTTGGACGCGCCTTCTCCAACCCACTCCGTCCTCTCCAACTCATTCTTGGCCAGAGTGAACCAGCAGCCACCAATGCACCAGTTGGCCGTTCTGTCCACTGGATGGGCTGCGTTTTTTCATTCCGCGCCAGATGGTTGTCATCACAGTCCATTTCTTTTTGCTGCTGACCACTGTACCTTTTTTT
>Ga0116231_10004631_pt1 | contig 27702 bp, 7 predicted proteins | sample S1TSphgellanicum_2_FD_89695 | JGI IMG/M metagenome (GOLD analysis project Ga0116231, IMG submission 89695) | Host-associated microbial communities from peat moss isolated from Minnesota, USA - S1T2_Fd - Sphagnum magellanicum MG | ecosystem: Host-associated > Plants > Peat moss > Unclassified... | reverse complement strand
AAATTATAGATCAACCAGTGTAATTTGGTAAACATTCGCGGGTAAAGAATGTTATGACAAGGTGCTAAATGAAGAATTTTAAAGAATTTTAATGTGCAAAATGAAGAATGTCATAACTATGGTAAACATGTAGAAAGTTGACGGCTATTGAAAAGAATCAAACAAAAAAACAAAACCCTAAAACTCATTGTGTTCACACTATTAGAGTGACCTTCTGTCTGATCACACCTTGTCACATTTTTGCACTTACGACAAAAAGACCATAAAGTATTACATTTAATGATAAATTTTCTATGAAATAATACACATACATAAAAGAAACCATAAAAAAAATCTTTCCCATCAAAGTCTTCAATTTTTTTTAAAGTCATGGAATTTAGATAAGATGGTTTTAAAGTGTTCATTAGTCCATTATGGTATGATAATGTTGATGATTATGATTTTTTTAGGTTGAAAAATGTTTTTCCATTGAAACTTTACTTGGGCTAAATGTTTTTTAAATCATTTGACAAAAATAAAATGAAGTTTAAGATTTTTTTAAAATGGAAAATTGATGTCAAATAATGGTTGAAGAGGTATACTTGTGAATAATATTTTTTTTGAAATACACATTTGACATTTTTTTTCATAAAAGCAAATTTTAAGCAAAATTGAATAAGGATTTATGAATGTTTATAAGACAATATACGTGTAAAATGTCATTTCATCATTCTTACAAAATTATGTACATAATATGAATAAATAAACTAAAATAATTTTGTGCATGTCTTGTGACAAAGTCAATGGTTACTAACAATTTATTGGGATAATAACATGTTTGACAAATCAAATTTTCCCATCATAAATATATAGAAAATCTTTTACATGAATATTCTATTGAATTAAAAAATCTTTTTATATATATTCACGATGTATGAAATTTTTGATAGTTTCATAGTTTTTTTGAACATTCATTAATTGAAAATTCAATTTGGAACATCATTAATTGTATGGGTTGATGATTAACATTGTCCTCATTACAAATGTCATTGTTTGACGATAAATCTTAATAAACTTATAATTTTAAAATTAATGATTTGTTATTTTATGGATTTAAAATATCATTACAACTTATGAATTTTTTAAAACTATTATATTTGACCTTGTAGAAGATGTAAATGTTGCCATAAGTCAAACATAACTTGATGAATCAAATGGTTTATATATTTATTAAATTTCATTGGTGGTCCTTGTCCATTATGCAAACATGACCTATTAAAAAAAAAAAATCCATTTTTTAACTACATAATTTATTGTATGTGATGTCATTATTATATTTACATTTTATTTGTTACCATAATACCTTGGCATATTAGACACTAATTATATAATTTGTAAATAAACTATAATTTTAAAAAAAGATTCAAAGAAAAAAAATTGTGAAAGAAAATATCATCTCTTGGAATATTCAAAAATTATTTTAAGTGTTGACATGAAATATTTCAAATTTCATTCATTATTTTACACACATGTGTTGAAGTTGCCTTTGTATTACATTAATCAAATGTAATTAAGCAATTTTGAAAATATTATGATTTTATTAAATCACACGTGTGATTTTTATATTCCATAAATATGTTGGAGGGGTTGCCACTTTCTCTCAATGTGTGTTATTCATTGAATCAAATGCATGGATGATGAATGCTTTGTTGCAATAGAAGTTTAAAAAAAACAAAAAAAGAAGGGGGGAAAAAAAATTTAAAAGGAAAAAAAACGTGATTTAGATTTTATTAATACACCAATGCTTGCCAATTGGATGCAAATTGAAATGAAAAAGAACTTTAAACCATACAAGTTTATCACAATAATTTTATTTATGTATAGTTATACACTATTTTTTTTGGATTTCATATATTTGAAACATGTTGAAAGTTTGGCTCTTGATTTAAATTCTATATCACTCAAAGATTTGATATTTTGACCAAATTGATTGGACGTTAATCACAAATCAAAATTCTCTCAACTTATTGTCACTATGCATCACACCAAGGTTTTGAAAACCTTGACATTCCTTCGTGCATGTTGGTATTTAAAAGAGCATGATTCACATTCAAGTGCATTTATGTTTCACATTTTCATTCAACAACTACACTTTTAGGATTAATGATCTATCTTATTTATGTTTTGAAACATGAATCTTAAATTATAATTAAGGTGATTGACCTACAAATTCTGATTGTAAATTGTTCCAATTGTTTTAGATTTCAATATTTTGTTTCATACGAAAGGAACAAAATATGTTGGTGTATTTTAAACAATTAAAACACACTTTATATCTCTACATTCTTTAATGGATTTGATATTGATTAAATTTCATAATTTTCATAGCTCCAATAAATGGTAACATTGAATTTCACACGACAATAATTTTTGGTTTGTATTCAAAGTCAAAATTATAAATAAACTTGTACCATATTCCATGATAATTACAAATTGTAAACCAAAATTACTGAATATTTAAAATACTTAATATTTAAATTTTAATAATGGGAATTTAAAATAATATAATAAATCTACATTAATCACATTTTATTAATTAAGTAAAATATATAGACATAAAATAATTAAATATAAACTTAATCTTATTGTAATATTTTAGTGCACACCTTTTAATCAAAATTAATGACATATTTAAGTCAACATTGAAAATGAAATATCATCAAAAATTTTGATAAAAGTTGACAAGTTTACATTATTTTTATGAATGTTATGTTTATGAAATTAATTAAACATAATAAATTCATTTTAAACATGAAATTCGTTCATATTTTGTGGAAAGTGGCAAATGGGATGTTGTTTTAACAATTTTTTTCAAATACAAACATTGTTAGTAAATCAAAATTCAAGTAATGGGACACTTTGGTTCAAGACAACTTACCTGGTCAAAAACGAAAACACATCTAAATAGTGCCACCGATGACAAAAGACAAGGAACAACAAATAAACAAGAGTGTAAAAAAAGAACAACAAAATGATAACACATAATAATAAAAGGGTAGAAAATGCATATTAGAAACACCATAGGTGTTAGGTTGAAGATGAATTTTTAAATTTTTGAATAATAAAAAGCACCAAGACATTAAGGGTTGATGGTGTTGGATATGATGTCGAGGCCCTCACAAGCACCAACAAGCACATAGGGGAACGCTATAACCATTATGGTAAACTATATTTTATATTATATATTCTTTCACATTGGGGGCCATTGGGAAGCTTGATAGGAAGGATGTTTGGGGGACATTAGAAAGTCCCCCCAAAAAAAATGTTTTACAAGCAATGAGGAACACAAAAAAAATACATCACAAGTGCCAAAAATGTTAATGGTTCAATAGGTGAAAATTCAATTTCATATTTTTAAAAATTAATGAAAGTGAAAATGATTTCATGGACAATTTACATGATCGTGGATTACTAATGTTTAGTAATTAATTATTTAAAAAATAACCCATCCAAACTATTGAAGTTTAACAACCTTAACAATGGGCAATCTACCAAAACAATAATGAACTTGAATGTGAAAGTTATGAATGTGTAACAAACACATGTAGTCCCCAAAGGCCATTCAATTGAAAACCCTAAACCTTAACCTTAAAACCTTAGTATTGTGTTAGAAAAAAATTAATTCAATGCCTATGGAACATATATCAAAAACTCAATACTCAAAGGAATATTTAGATGATGTGGGTAACTAAAATCTACCCAACGTGAGAAATTGAAGATGATTTGGAAATGGAAGAAAGGACATAGTACAATAATAGGTGGGACATCAAACTCCAGTATCAATTTCCCACATAAGCTCTGTTTAAAACTAAATGCTTCTGGTTCCCTTTTGGGGGAGGGTGGGGGTGTTGGATATTTGTTGTGCCCAATGTGTTCCCAATATGTTATCATCAAGTTCCTAATGGGTTTTCAACATATTCCTTGACAAATTCCCAATAACTTTCACTTTATCCCATATTTTTTGTCCTAAATTCTACTATTGTAATATATATTGCAATTACTTTTGGGTAGCTTTTAGGGGCGTGCTAGTACTTTTGTTGGGTAGCAAAGGAGAAGCTACCTTTTCCAGTCAAGTTTTCTAAAAGTTTATGAACACCAACAACAATGTTGGATGTGCCAATAAGAAGGCCCACCAATGGCACCATCAAAGTGGTTGGAAAACAATTTTTTGTTGGGTTCCAATTCCTTAGCTAACCATGGTACTTAGTTTAGTTGTTGTTTTACTACCTACTTCTAACAACCTACAAGTAGGGTAGTAAATAGGTAGTAAAAAAAACAACCCTTATCTATGTATAAAGTATAAACCATCTTCCTACTTACATAGTTGTTATTTATTTTCCTACCTACCTACCTATATATGATCTACTTTTTAACTCAATGGATAATTAAGGTGAAACTAGATATTAATTTAGTTTGAAGTTATTCATCCACAACCAAAGCATAATGGGCATCAAGTGGATGGTACACTAGTGGGTGTGGGTTCACTCTAGCCAATAGGAAGTTATACTTGGAGAAAAAGATATTAGTAATATTTTCTGACTTCTTCACAATTTCCTACCTTTTTTGTTGCATCATATTATTATTTATTATTTATCCACATTTTTTTTGGCTTGAATGTTCACCTAATTATTTCAAAAAATTGGTTTTAGTAACACCCCTAGTTTGAATATTCCACAATAAGATTAGAAGGTCCAACATATTTACACAATAATTTGTACATAGTGAGAAGGCATGGTTAATACTATAAGTCTTGTCTATAATTGTTTTGAAGTCCCATTGTTTAAAAACCTTCATACTTACATTAAATATACAAAGTTTTCTTTCCAAGAGGTAAAATGAGCTAGAATGAACCAACGTTCACCATACAAGATGGATGGTGTGTAGATTAAACTAACCATCCACATCCATCCACCTACCTAGAAACCAACAAGTGCCTTACCTACCTACATAATAATCATTAACATTCCTTAGCTACTTAACTATGACATTTCCCCACTTATGGAAGTAGGTACCTTGGGAGTGGGTTTTGGAAAGTCAAAAGGTTTACAAAATAAGTTACCAAGCTAGAATTGTGGTAACTCATCAACAAACTAGAATTGAGTCATTTTCAACACTTAGAGAAATTTCATACAATATTTGGAAGGCACCTTATATATGTGAATATTCTTTGTAAAAAAGATGGGTTATACGACTATCCTTAAGAATGGGAAAGAAATTGTGCCTACTCGTAGGTGTAAGATCCTTCCCAATCTTAAGGAGTAGGTGTAAGGACCTTCCATGCCTTGTGCTTATGATCTACATATGTTTAGGTTCACAATAATCTCTACCTTGTGACTTAAAATGGGAAATGCCCAAGGGTGGGGCAAAATTCCAAAAATGCAAGGCTAATTCAAACTTAGCCATTGCATTATTCAAGGCCCCTTATTTTGGGAACACCCCCCACCTTAAGGTTTTACCATACATGCAATGGGTTTCAAATGGATGATGCATTAATGGGTTTTGGGTCACATAATTTAGTAAGATGCACTCCTAAGAAGGGGTTCCACCTATATTCCTTATTTGCGCCTCTAGCAATATTTATGACATCCAACATAGAGATAAACCCCACCTATAAACATGAAAAAATATACCTTTTATTTGGGCCTCTAGCAACATTTCTCACATCCAAGATAAATAAAACATGTTAATTGTTTCTTGATCCCTATCCATTTATTTATGAAAGAAGGTTGTTTGTTTGTTTTGCTTGTCATGTTGGGATTTCCCAAACCATAAAACCTTTTGCTACACTCTTGGTACCATTGAAAAAACCCTTGTTGAATAAGGTGCATCAAGTTGGTTCTATAATGTTTTGACTTATAGTGGAGAAATTATTGAATATTGAACAAAATTTTCACTAAAAATTCATATAAATCAAAAAAATAATCTATAGGGGAATTTGGGCACATTCTTAGTGTTTTTGGAAAGCCTTTGATGAATAAGATTTAATCAAGGCAATTTGGAAATTTTTTAATTTGAGGTGCAAAAGATATTGAATTTTGAGTAGCTTTGTCATTGGAAATTCAATTAAATTACAAACCATGATTTTGAAAAGAAAAGTGAATTGAGTAGCTAGTTGACACTTGGGCCAACAATACAAAGTACATTAACAACATTTTTTTATGTTGTATTTGCCTTTTGCAAATTGTGAAAGTTGGAATTACCATTCCTTCAAGTTCCATTTATGTTTGAGGTCCATTTATCTTATGTGCTTGTAGGTTTGTGCTTTCAATGTACTCATTTTTTAATTTTCATTTTGTAGCTTAATGGGATTGGTCATTTTAGTTTTTAAGATATGGAAAAGGTAGATTCACAAAATGGTGGAGGTGATTTCAATGTTGAAGAACCTTGCATGGCTAAAAATAATTAGCCCCTACCTCATTGAATTTTTAGGATGCTTGTGATCGCCATTGCAATTTGATTTTACAACTTGAAAGCTCCATCCTAGTTCTTAAACTATGATTAATCAAAACTTGTAAGTCTATAGTTTCAAGTAAAAAAAAAATCCCTTACAATTTTTTAATTGGATAATCTTTTCAATCTACTTTTCGAGTTTCTTTGTTACATCACCTTGTTCAAATTGTGTTTTTTATGAAGATCCTGGAACAATTGAACACCAAAGGTTTTAGTTTGCATCTTTGTGTTTTGATGTGCAAGTTTTTGTGTTTTCACACTTCATAAATTTATGGTGAACTAAAGAGTTGTTGAGGATCACCATTAGTGGCTGTGAATGACTTTCATTCTATTGTTTTTTTCTTTTTTCTTCCAACCTTTTTTTATGATGTCATTAACAAGTTTTTAATATTTCAACCATTCCAAAAACCTAAAGCACACTATGCTCCTTATCCTTTTGTTAAATTTGATTGTGTTCCCAAAGGTCTTATAGTCCATCTAATGGTCCCAAGTATCTTCTTAAAGGAGTTTGGCCTTTTCCAAAATATGTGGGTTGTCTTGTTGAAAGTCATATGAATCAAGGGGGTAATTTGTTACATAAATTTCTTAGCATTTTCGACATGTTTGAAATCCATCTTTAACCACCATCGTTCAAATTTGACAAACTTGAAATTCTTTTTTATTTTTTAGACCTTAATGAAATTATTGAATTATTGAATTTTCATTTTGAACCATCAACTAACATTGAATTTTTTAAATTTTATGTTTGACACGCCTTAGGAAAAACAAAAGAGAGATTGGAAGATGCCCAAGAAAAACTATAACAACACCAAAAAATTATAAACCAAATGGGTAGCAAAATTAACATGGGCAAAAGGTTTAATGTTAGATGGGGGGTGTATTCACATTACGAGGTGCAAAATCTTTGATTAAAAATAAAAAGAAGATTTATAGTTGCAAATGGAACACCTTAACTAAGGACCACGATCAAAGGATTGAAATATGAGATATGTAAAAACTTGGAGTGAAGAAAAGAGGGGAAATACATTACAAATGATTGTTTACATCTAAAACACATGAAATTATATGTTAAATAATGTTATAAGTCAATTATAGTCTAAGTAACCCAACTTGTAGGGGAGAGGAATCAAAAATTTATTTAGATAAAACTTTATTTCATGTTCTTACACATAGTCGACCCATGCTAAAATACAAGTCTTTACAATATATGTGTTGTTTATGAGCTTAGAGGTCCCCAACAAACCCATTGTGCACTAGTTTAATACTACTAGTTAAATCCTTGCCTAATCCATGTATATGCAAGTACAAAATGATAATGTTAAGGCCATTCAATTTGCACAATTCATTTCATGTTCTTGTGATGAGGTTACAATATTGACAGTAAGTCTTGGATTTTTGTGCATGCATGTGTGGTTGATTGATCAACTAAAACACATCTATTATGGTTTATATTGACAAGGTCCTTGATGGATTATGTTTTGACACTCTCATTGAAATGATCATGAATACATTGTTGAAGGGTGGGGGGTCAACTATGAAGGATCTGTCCAAGAAGCTTTTGTGCTTTGAGTAGATGGGGTTAATGTGTTACAAGGTGGGAAAACATGAGTTACTAAACAAATCAAGGAGCTTGGGCATTTTTTTCCATGGGTGTTCATTATGTTGTTCGTCAAATCAATTTGGTAATTTGTCACTAGTAGATTTGACTTTCATTGCATGAATTGAAATGTTCATGCACAATATGTATGGATATTTTAATCATTCACCAAAATGACATTTGGACTTTTAAAAACTAGTTCAAATCTTGGATACCAAAAGGAATAATATTATGAAAAACATGAAAACCAAATGGATGTCCATCTTGGAGCTTTTAAAAAGAATCCTAATGGAATATTGCCCTTTGTTTATAATGATGGAAGCTTATTCCAACTCCATCCAAGTTGCAAAGGTTCAATTGGTTAATACTTTGTACTTTACTTGCAATTCATTTGATTTGAAATTTGCACATGTTTTAAAAATGTTTCATGAATTTTGTTTGTATTGGAGTCTCCTTTGTAAATGTTGAATTGCACTTGGAAAGATTGATATGTCACTTATAGAACATGTACATAGTACTCAGAATATTTGGATTTGATTTACAAAATTTGCTAGATTTCATTTTTATTATTATTGTTTTCATTTGCAAAATAGGAATGACATTTGAAAAATGTAACATGCCATTTACAAATTATACCATGTTGCTTAGTTAGACTTCAACATAATGCATTTGTTGTTAGATTTTGAAGACATAGCTAGGATCCATAACCATAATGCAATTGAAACGAAGATTAAATAGCCAACTCTTATAGATAAAGCTTGATGCATTGTTGCCAAGATGAAATTTTTATTGTTTTACTTAGTTGTCTAAAGGCACTTTTAATATAGTGGTAATAGCCAACAATTTTTTGACCACTCTCTTGAGTCTTAACATATGTGTTTTTATTCATTAAAATTTGTTGCCTCATACATCACCAAAAAAAAGAAAAAAAAGGTTGTATATTAGTAAACATGAAAAATGAAACAATACAAGGTGAGATTGTTTAAATATAACGATTTAGGGCAATCATTGTTTATGACAACAATGCAGAATAATCATTTTGGCATTAGTGCCATTACAAACACTACATCATGTTCACGTTTATCGACATAATTGGACCTCTTCATTGTCGAAAAAAAATTTCATCCAAAATCTATTATGCAAGTAAAATATTTGTTATAGCCGATCAAGTTATTCTAAAAGGTAAGGCGTCTTCTAATAAATTAAGTTTTGGGTTAGCAAATTACGTCATTTTCTTATCAAATTATATGACATAATCTTCCAATTCCAATCATACACATGTACTAGTGACCAAAACACATATGTTGAACATGAATTTTGTGTGAAATCATTGAATCTATCACCCTAGACCTTAATGTGAAGGAATGGCCTTGCCCAAATTGTGTTGGGGCATGTCACCTAACTCATCCCAATATGCTTGCTAACATAATACCTAATGTAAAGACCAATGTTGGGCAAGTATCACAAATACCCTTGGGCATCCCAATCTAATCCTTTCAAGGTATCACCGTGAATGATACCCTAATTGAAAACCGAACTATCATTTCTCACTTGTATGAAAATCAGATGTGAAAACTAATTTAAAAAAAAAGAATAATTTTTTTGAAAATTGGGAAAGGTTTAAGCCTTTACCCAAGTCAGGGTCTCAAGGTTTAACTACCATAAAAAATTAGGACAAGCAATGAGAAAAAAATTATGAGCATCAAACTTAATTATGTTTCTCTACAAAATGGAACAACGTTTTACTTAATGGATCTTGTTAATCGTTCATGGACCATGGGATTGAACTTTGAAGGTATAGTGTTAAGTCAACATAATTTAATTAAGACCAAAGAAAGGACACTTTCATCATCAAACCGCATCAAAATTTGCATATTAGGTCTAATTTGCCTTGGGAGATGGGAGATCCAAGGGAGGGCTAGTATTTGGTGATAGGTACTTATTGATGGTAGGCTAGGTCAGATGGCAATGATATTTGGAGAGTTCATTTTAAATGATGATTTATTTAAAAAATCTTTCAAAAACCTTGAACTAGAGGTCCTTTGATTTTGAATTTTTTCAAAAAATCAGAGCTATTGTCAAAAAAGGAAATCAAATCAATAATTATTTCAAACTTAATTTTAATTTTAAAATTTAAAATTTAATTAAAAATATAAAGTAATACCCAGTTTGTGAGAACCGGCAAAGGATAACCAAGTGTTCTCAAATTTCCAAGAACTGGCATTGTGAGATCCGGTTAAATTTTTTTTAATAAAAATGCCAATACACTTGTCTGGAGTAAAAAATTTAGAATTTTTTTTGGGGGTAAAATCGGACTCTTTTGTAAATTACTTTGTGAAAACTGATCCTGGTGAGTATCTTAAAATTGTGATACTTGCCCAACACTGATAAAGACCTGGACAAATTTTCATACTATAATTGCAGGACATGTTGCAGCCGATAATCTTTCATGTGAGGAGGGCATGTGTCTCAAAAAAACATTATGCCCATTCCTATATGCGTTTTGTAATGCTCATCCTCATTTTTAAAAAAAATTTCTTGTGAAAATCGACCTGTATCTATCAAGTATCATGCCAGAAATTTTTGAAAATAAAAATTCACCCAAGTCTTTATGCTAAGTAAAAAGCCCTTGGCTGTGAGCTTGGACACATCTAGATGCACGCATGGAGACATGGAGTAGAACCCTCAACAGCAGGCAGAGGATAAGAGACATGAGGGAGAAAAAAGCAAAGAAAGAAAGAAAAAAAAAGGAGGGTGGGGTTCGAGTGAGAACCTCTTTTTTCCATTCCGGGAGAAGTTGTCTTGCCCAGTGCTCACATTCTCACAGGAAGCGCGTTTACGCTTTATCCGATTCCGCCACGAAAGATCTCATGGGTAGGTCTACCGCCAGAATCGGCGGGATGCCATCGCATACGGTTGACTCTCTGGCTGTCTTCATCTGCAATCACCAGGCAACAAGCAAGCCCACTGCAATAAGTTAATAATCAAATTATAAGAAAACAATTTAGCTGCGACTTCGATGGCTTTTGTAGCCATCAGATTCCGCCGTTTGCGTTGACTTTTGCAGCCCAGGTACAAACTGATTTACACCCAGTTGTGGGGGAGGCGAGGGGGAGAGCGAAAGCTTCACACCCATTGTTGCAAAGTCGATCACTCACCCACACCCCCCCCCGCCTTGCCCTTGAAAACGTCCAGGAGGAAGACGGCCAGCCCTGTGGAGCTTTCTGAAGGCACAGCGGGTGCAACTACCTACTTGAAAGGAGCGAGAAGCTTGAAGACGCCCCCCACCCACTTCTGTTATTAGTTCCTATCATTAGTTCAGTCTACAGCTGTTGTTGAGAGTGAAGCAAAAATGCCTTTCGGGGAGCTGGAAGTGTACGTGGAGGGCGCCCTCGGTATCAAAGAAACTGGTATTTTTGGTGCGTCTTCTCTCTCTCTCTCTCTCTCTCTCACACACACACACACACACACACACACACATATATCTCTCACAGATTTTTTCTCACTGCCCCACCCATCTATCTTTTGTCTCAGCTTCCTGAGAACGGTTTCTACTCTTGAGCTGCCAAATGTGATCCTCTCACACGGTCGGTACTAGTGATAACAGTGGCCACTAGAGAAGAATATATCACATGTCTGCACTCCTGATAAAGAAAAAACTTTTCGTATGAGGTTCTTACCATGCTGCACACATCCAAGATCACATACGGAAATCTGATGCTCTACTCTTTTTCTTGTCAGATCCCAGTTGAGCTTTCCTTAAATTGGCACAGTAGACCCAGGATCCTATGCAGCCACTAGACTTCTTGTCAGATCCCAGTTGAGTTTTCCTTACTTTGGCACAATAGACCCAATATCCTTTACAGCTGCTAGACTTCTTGTCAAATCCCAGTTGAGCTTTCTTTCCTTACTTGTCAAATCCCAGTTGAGCTTTCTTTCCTTACTTGGCACAATAGATCCCAGGATCCCTGAACCCAACAACCAACCCAGTCCATTACTTTATCCTTCAATTGACAACACAAGCCCACAACAATAGAGAGTGTCTTCTTTTGCTATCTGCACAGATGCATCCTAGAATATCTCTGGACCAGATCTTTCAATGTTCAGTAAAACCTCATGGATTGGTAATTGCAGACAAACTTTGTGTACCTGCTGTTGGAGCCTGAATGCATGAGCTGTAGTTCCTCATGAATAAGATCAAGAAGCATACAGTTCAGCAACTTCTGAAGTGAAGACAATATGTGAGATTGACTTTGGACATATGAGGACTTATCAGGATTGTTTTTTCTTCTTGACCACACTGTGATTTGGATTGACAACTATGTAGTTGAACTGCATGGCTGTGGTGCAGGCAAGTCGAGTCCTTACTGTGTGTTGACATGTGGTGCGCAACGGTCCAAAACTCCAATCGCCCAAGGTAGGTACAAATTCTGGAATCTTGTTGCCAAATATGCAGCTTGAATCAAATCCATCATGATGTAGTCCAGTGTCAAAAAACCAAGAAAGGAGTTAAGGCCTTCAAGTAAGATGCAAAGAGGCAATGTACTTGCAATTGCATTTCATATATCTGTGTAGTAGCAGCATCAAACTGACAGCCTTTGAACTGGTTGCATTCAAATTCCATTACATACAGTTTGGCTGAAAGAATTAATCCACAAGAAATAGTTAGGTTTTACTTCCCATACGTGATGAGAATCAAGCCCCCCATCCAATGCTCACTGCGGACGAAGCCAACTGTTGCTATGCAGATGCAGGCTCCAATCCTTACTGGAACTCAACATTCATGTTCAAGATCAACAGAAGCTGTCAAGAAATTGGCATTAAGATCTACTGCCATAATACCCTTGCAGCTGATGATGAGCTTGCCTACACAAGGTATGCAGTTTACAACAAGCGATTTGCACAACTCTCCACAGAGCTAAATTTTTATAAAGACAGCTCCTTACAGAAATGTGACAGAAGGTTTTTAACCACAACCAATACATGCATCAATAATTGAACCTTGGAGTTTAGTCAATGGTTCTCACCCAACTGGTTTATTGAGAGCCTATCTTTTCTTGTTTGCTTGTTTTTTGGGGGGTCATTGGCTTCATGGCTGCAGTTTATCGTTCAGGAAGATATTCTTTGAGGGCCATTTTGTGCCCCTTCAAAGTTTCAATGTGCTGCGCCCTTCTGGCCAAGTCGGAGGCCAGATCAGAATGTCTCTCACATTCTTCAGTGATACTCTGGTGCGAGCCTCCTTCTGCATCAAAAAACCTAAAAGACTTTGGGGCAAGAAGTTAGTTGCTCCATTCTGATTTGATTGGTAAATCACTGATGTTGGCATGTTAAAATCCCAAGCTTACACTCCCTCTTCTAAACCTTATAAACCTGTGTTGCAACAGCAAACATGCTGTCTGAGATTATGTGGCTATAGTAGTCAGTTATCAGACAGCTGTATTTGCAAAAGGATGCTAAGACATCATGATGCATATGTGTCCTGGTTGTCATTGCAATCCACTTTTCTATCTCTTCATAAACTAGACATTAAGAGATTGAGGACTCTATTAATGTTTTTTTGTTGCATATGTTGCAGAAGCATCAACAGGGCCAGGGTTCTAATCCAGAAGCCACACACCATAGAACTGTCTCAGAACAATACAGGTCAGAATACACCCCGGAGGCTAGTCTCAGGCCCTTGGGAGGTCGACCTGCTGCTGCAAGGCCAGATTACAGATCGGACGGAGGCTATTCATCTCCAGGCTCAATCCGATCACCAGCTCCAGGTCGCCTTAATCAAGTTCAGTTTCATCCTAATCAGCAGCAGATCAGTTTTGAAGATCCTCAAGACCCTCGTCAGTCTTATGACAACTATGATGACTATTGCCCTCCTCCCAACATACAAGCTAAGCCCAAAGATCAACGCTCTGTGCAACAAAATGATCTTGGAGTCCAAGCATCTCCAAGTCCTCACACTATTGACCAGAATTCAATTCCTGGTCACATTCCAAGGCATCATCCTGATCCTGCCTCTCAGCCCATTGTACCACAATCTACAGGCCATAGGTCTGCAGAGCATTATGTTGATACCACTGCAGCAGAAATTACTCAACACAGAGGTCATCAACCTGGAAAAGGCCATCAAGTTCCCACCAATTCCACCAAATCAATACAACCCACAGGTAGCCATTCTGAGGAGTGTTACAATGATCCTGCTCTGGCTGCTACACCAAGGTCTAGGCCTTTAACTCATCGTCCTGAGCAAGAACAGCATGCAGCCAGTGCATACAGTTCAATAGCAACACCACTGGCAATTTTCTCTGGTCGTGATCGGCATCTCCCTCACCAGCTGGTGCATGCACCACCTGTTCATCAACAGGCTCCTGGGGTTGAGCTCTTGTCTGGAGTGGCACCACCTGTGGTACAGAAAAAGGCTCAACCTGGCAGTCTTCCTGTTGGTGTGCAATCAAAGAGTTCTACTGATCAAAGCAGTTACAGCTCCAGAGAGACAGACAATGAAGGTCCTCTCTACCAACCCAGACGGTTTGCAAATAGGCAACAGCCCCAACCACCAACAGATCCAAAATCCAAGGACCATGCGTCAGACTCAGATGGTTGCACCAAATCCAAGAAATCAAAATCTACAATAGTAGAGAGGTCCCAAAAGGCTCAAGCTATCTCAAGGCTGAAACAGGTTCAAGATCAGGCACGTCCAAAAGGTGGTCTTCCTAAAATCCAATATCCTATTTCTATACAACAAAAGGTTCCGCTTGATGAGGCCACTTCCAGTTCCAGAGAGATGGATAATGAAGGTCCTGTCTACCGCCCTGGAAGGTTTGCAAATAGGCAGCAACAGCCTCCACTTCCAGATCTGAAATCCCAGGATCCAGGGTCAGATTCAGACAAATCTCCCCATTCCAACAAATCAAAATCATCTGACAAATCTGCACAGTTGGACTCAAGAAAATCACAAGCAAGTGCAACACCAAATGTAGCAAATGAGATTCAGCAAGCTGAGGGAGATTGTACAATCCAACCCAAGGAAAAGCTGACTGAGACTTTAGCAGAGACTCTTGAAGCTCCCACTCATCAGAGTCCAAGATTGAGAGCCTCCTCTTTCCGAAGTGTTCAAAGCAGTCAACTGCCTACAGCCCCATATGAGGAGCTTCCTACAAGACATCATCCTCATGTTGGTCATACTGGTTCAGACTCTGATGTGAAACCCAATGGATCTACAAATTCTGAGTTCCAAATATCACAAGCAAGCCCACTGCAGGCAACTACAAGTGTAAAACTTTCCTCTCAACTCGTAACGCAGGAATGTCATTTACCTGTTTGTCAACCACCTCCTGGCACTTCAGGTCAAAGCAATCAAAACAATCAATCTACCAGTGTGTCTCAACATGGCAATCAAAGTTCTCATCTTCCAGGCCTGGATGGATCCTATATTGATGCCGCCTCTGATGAATCCAAAAATTCTAAAGCTTCCTATACATCTGCAGCATCAAGGAGGTCAAAGACATCTAATGCTTCTGCACATTCCAATCACTCCACTTTAGTGTTGCAATCTGCACCTGCCAAAAATCCATCATCGAATTTTGGGGGCTCTAACCTACACAGAAGTGTTCCCTTAGGTGGTGCCTCCTCTAGCAATACCCCAAATTCTGATGTCAGTGTTCACAAGTCCCTTTCTTTCAACAAAGAAGCAGACATTGATGGTGGAAGTGGCCCTCAGGAGAGCCTTGGAAGTGCCTTGCACTTACATGTTTCTGCTTCAGAGGATGGAGATCTTGGAACTAAAACCAGAGCTGACAAGGACCCTGGAGCTTCTGATCGTGAAGATTGCCATGTCAAGGATGAAATTGGTCAATTTGATCATGGAGGTGATGGTGCAGGGTGTTCTGAGAGTAGAGATTCCCAGATCACAGGTGGAATGAGGAAAACCCAACAAGGGGACAACGGGGAGCAGGATGAAACTACTGACATTGCAAACACTATCTATTACACCCATCCTGTCCATAAGTATGAAGCGAAAGAATATGAGCATGAGGAGCCTGATCTCAATCAGCAGTACAAGGGTGAGTCTGAGAAGTCTAGAATTTACAAGCAAGAAGAGGAGGTGGACAACAATGATCATGAACAAGATGATGAAGACTATGAGAACTATAAGCATGAACAGGAGACTCATACTGAGGAGCAGAATGAATACTATGAGAACTATGATCATGAACAGGAGACTCATGCAGAGGAGAATGAGGGGGAGAGTGAGGGTTATCGATATGTACCTGTCGAAGGACATTTGAGAGTATTTGGAAACTATGCTCCACACAAACAAGATCACATTGACTATGCAAACTATGCGCATGAACAGGAAAATTCTGCAGAGGAGCTGGAGCAAGAGGAGTATGAGGAGGAGAGTGATGGTTATGCTTACACTTCTGAGGTAGTTGTACCCATTGAAGGAGATTCTGGGGCACTTGGACACCATCCTCCTAGTGGAGTTTCATCTCATGTAAAGATGGGACAAGCTCAAAATCATTACTTCCAACCAGATTCATTTTCTGGACAACGCACAGGATTGCATGGCTCATCATTCACCAGGGTTCAAAGTAACAGTCCCCAAGTTTCACAGGGGAGAATGTCCAGAGGTCCAGATCAACAGTTTCAAAGGTATCCTGCAGACAACAGCAGTCCTCACTATGAACCGCAACAATCACTTCCTCACCAAGATTTTCGCAATAACAAACCTCAGCAGCACATCTTCAGTAAGTATGCGGAAGTCCATAGGTGGCTGGAAAAGTCTAGTACTGCTGGCTCACCTCCCGATTCTCCTGATAAATCAGAAGAGTTAATGCTTCCTACTCAGGATCACATTTATCAAAGACAACCTCCACACAACCCTCATCCACAACTACAAAGACCTGTAATGTTCCATCACCTTGCTACTCCTGATTCTCCTGATAGATCAGAAGATTTAGTGCCTTCTACTCAAGATCACATTCATCAAAGACAACCACCACACAACCCTCATCCCCAACTACAAAGACCTGCAACATTCCATCTCCCTGGTACTCATTATCCTAATAGATTAGAAGATTTAATGCCTCCTACTCAGGATCAAATTTATCAAAGACAACCTCCACACAATCCTCATCCCCAACCACAAAGAGCTGTAACACTCCATCAGCCTGTGACTCCTGATCAAGTTAGGCAGTACAACCCACAGGTTCCAGACCCAGCACAGATGATGCCAAGTGACTCTTTTGATTCACCTGCAGTTGAGAAGCCACCCATCATGAGTATGGGACAGGATCCAAGGCGCAATAGTGGACTCAATGCAATCTTCAAAAGAGCATTAAAACTAGGCAAAGCTTCATTGCCTTTCCTTGGGGATGTAGCAAAAGCTGTGGTGGTACAGGAGGTCACAGGCCAACCAGTTATTATAGGAGAGAGGAACAGACATCAAGTTCAGCACATACAAGGAGGCCAACAGATGAGTAGAGGTGGAGGGCAGCGTGGACAAGGTCAGCAAATGCATAGTGGCTTTGTTCAGGGGAGGCCAAGACCACATCAGCAAGCCATGCAACCTGGAGGTTATGGTGCATAACAGCTAAGCATTCATGTGGAAATATATCTTATCAATGAACTAGGCTACTCCTGAAATATTCCGAGCTTGCAGCCTCAGTATAATGTCTATTTCCAGAGCACACTAGTGTTCTACTACAGAAAGATCACAATCAATAGACCTAAAGGCTTTGAGGGATTTGATGGAAGATTGGAGAGCATATTCCTACCTTTTTACAGGAACATGGATCAACAAAACTGAAAACAGTAAGCCTCCTTTACTCTGATTGCTCTTCTGTGCAATCTCTGCTTTCAATGATATAGAGGATATATAGGAAGGAGTTTTAAGGATTGCCTTGAGCTGTGAACATCAGTGTTGCTAAAGTGTGCTATATTGATGAGGTGCTTTCCTTGGTGTATCAGGTATCTCCAAGAATTTTTCCTGGGCAAGAGATCATGCTCCATGAAACCTGCTTTTTCCACCTGTGCAGATTTGCATCCACTTTGCAAACAGTTTCCAGGCTAGTTAAGCAGTTAGACTACTATTTGTAGCCAAAAAATATATTTGTACAACCCTATTTGTAGCCAGCTATTTGTAGCCAACAAAAAATAAGGAGATTGAAAGTGTGGCAAGTGATTTGGGAGTGAGTGACTTCTGCAGCAACCTTCATGGGATCTAATTACTACTGTACAATGACTGACTCTGTAATTGTGATTGTGAACAAAACAACATTGAGTACTCCTACACTCCATCTCTTCAAATTGTTGGTAGTTGATGTGGTAAGTTGTCATGTGCTGGATGTTTCTTGGCCAGTGTTTGCAAAGAAGCAAAATCACATTTCTGCAAAAGGTGGACTGAAAACCAGAGGTCAGTCTGATGCAAAAGCTTGCAGAAGGGCACTCACATGAAGATTGGCTTTTGCAGTGATAAGAGAGGATTGCCATACCTGGATCATCAAGGTGCAACAGTGGAAGTTGGGAATAGATGCTTTATTGGCAAGTCTATCATGTTCCTGGTGGAAGTCACAGCAGTCCTAACTAAACATCGTAGTTGGTTCTCTTAAAGAATTCAGGTTCCTGGGAGATGATCTGAAACAGAACAGTAAGTAATTGATCTTAGTCTTTCAGGTATTTCAGTTGCTACGAATTCAGGTGCCAAAGAAATCCTCTTTGCTACAAATTCCAGGACACAGAAGCCCCACACTAAGTTCTATAGCAAAGACAATAGCCGATATTGGGTCTGTCTTATATTCTGTCTTGAAGTCCCTGCAGCCCATGCATACCTTTCATGCATCACTAAAACCATTTTCTCTGTTTTGAACTTATGCCTAAGCATGCAAAAATGATGAAGACCAAACAAAGGAAGAAAATTGTACTAATGCAATTTTGCAGTGCCAGATCCTGTGGCTTCTTTGGCTCCTTAATCAAACACTTGTGCTCTTCTTCGCTGCAGCAAAAACACAGACACAGAATGGAATTAGAGCTCCAGAGAAACAAATTGGAAATCCTGCATTGTAGAGCAGATAGTTTCCAATGCAGGCAGTTTCCAATGCAGGATTTCCGATAGCTCCAAGTCATGTGGTATTTTTTACAAGAACAGAAGTGATCATGGTTACCAATGGAGACCAGAAGCTGCCAAGAAAGAAATGATGAAATACTTCTGATGGACTATAAGCATCACTAAAATCATTTTCTCTGCGTTGAACTTCTGTCTAAGCATGGAACAAGGTGAAGATCGAACAAGGAAGCAAACTGTACAGATGCAATTTTGCAGTGCAAAGCAAGAAAGGAGGTGTGAAAGGTTAAAGTTGAAGAAAGAATAGAACCGTATGATAGAAGATGAAGAAACATGTTGAAGACTTGCAAAATATCAAGCCGCTTTTGTTTCTTTGCTTCCGGCTGCGCACGATCTCATTGTAAAGCCCCGTTGCTTCCTCTCTTAGTGCGATTTGTACAGACTGAATAAAATTGCTTCCTCTTTGTAAGAAATGACAATTGAGGTGCTCAACACCTGAAGATCTGCTGCAACAAACAAGAAAAAATAGTATTCTGTGGGCGGACCTCCTCGGCTCCAATCGGTTCACTAACTTCAGCAAAGCTTCTTTCTCTTCAAGAACCAGCAGCGAAAAACTAAGAACACGAGTGCAAACGGAATTTCAACTTCCACTGACTAAGAAGAGCTTCTCGAGATCAGCAGCAAAACAACCGAAAAAAAAAGACTCTCGAATTTTTAAAAAAAATCGTCCCTTTTTTTTTGCGACTCCAAATAAATTCAAATAAATTCCAGCACAGATCTTTCGTCTCCACGCGAAAACGATATTTTTTTCCGCGTCGAAAACCAAAACGCGAGCACGATCTTGTCTGATCTCCACGCGAAGAAGACGCGAACGCACAATTGGGCCGAGAAACAAGAAGAGCTTCACGAGATCAGCAAAGACAATAAATCTAGTTCCAATTCTCTGGTGTGAAAAGAACTTCATCGAATGGACGACCTCGTTCGTTGGCCCTAAATTTATGGCCTCTGGAATTTGGCGATTTTTTCCCGTATGAACAAGAAAAAGATTTTGCAACCTGGGAATTTGCGGTCTTCCAATGTGAACAAAGAAGAAGATTTATGGCCTCTGGGAAATTTTTGGCCCTTCCCACGGATAAAATCCGTGTTGGGCGGGTATCAGGATGGTCGCGCCTGATACCCTTCCTTTCTCAGCGTGGTTCCCAGCGAGGTATAACGGCGGCTCCCAAAAAAGAATTCAAGCCATCGGCTCTGACGCATAACCACGGTTCTCAAAAACCTGAGAACCGATTCTGATATGCATAATAATAACCTTCGGTTCTAACAAATCTAAAGAAGCCCAACCTTGAGTAGAATTGCCGGTTCTTTTTGTTGGCTGTGTCGTGAAACCCGGTGGTTCTTTGAAGGGGTTTTTTTTCCAAAGGAAAAAAAGCTGGAATTAATTGGAGGTTCTTTTGATTCCGATGATTTTTTGATTTTAATTTTTTTGAAAATTGTGATAAATTCTTAGATTGTGGTAAATATTAATTTCTTAATTAATTGACGTTTTAAAAATAATTTGAAGCATATATTCGAACAATTTCATTGGTCACAAATTTAGGTACAATAAGCTTACGATGCTTGGTAAATTTGTATTTCACTTGAAAATAACCTTGTTTCATTAAGTACTAATGGATCAATTCATTATTCATTTTTACTACATTGATTTAAGTGCTAGTTTATCCAAGTGTAAACTCTTTAAATCAATTCAAGACTCCCATTTTAACAACAAGACTAAACCAAAGAGGATTTTTTCATCCCTGACCACAAGCCTATTCCACATTGCATGTTTCACAACGTAACCAACATCTCCATTATTGATTTGATTCATGAAGCATGTTCTAAAATGAAATTGTCATCTCCACCGTTGAGTGATCCAAAGTAATACCATTGGTGACTCACACTTTTAAAATACATTTATGCTTCAATCACATTTGATGTTAAGTTAGTGTTCAGTGGATGTTAAGGGTCGACCCACACTTGGAAATAGGAGACTTAATTTAGGTTTTCATCCTAACACTAAATATGGAAAATTGATGATGGAATCAATTTTGTTAACTTTAACATAACATGATTACTTTTTTCCTTTTATTTATTGTTTGTCCACATTTAAGACATTACAAATGATGGTTCAACAAAGATACTAACCTTTTTAAAACTTTTGGCCACACTTACATTCAAAGGTTTGCAAAAAGAATTTCATTTTTTTCATCTTCATTAAACTATGGCCTTGCATTTTCTTCCCTTGTGCACACATTTCTCTTCATTTCTTTTCAATGAAAAAGAATGTTGATGTGAAACATGTGGTATATTGAGGTGGGTGCAATCTTTCACATGCAATTGTCATTTGGATTTGAGAGGCACATTAGGCTTGGATTTCCCAATTTGGAAAAAGTGGATGAAATGCAAGTGTTTTTTCAAAGGTTGGCACATGGCTATTTGGAATTGTTTATGCGTTAAGTACTCTGTGGTGGAGGCTTATTTAAACTAGTGTGTTAAATTACTTAGCTTAGATTGAGTTGAAAGTGATTAGTTGAAGCCTTCTATGAACATATTCTAACATAACACTATTTGGTAGATGTTGAAATTCTAATAACTATGGTCCAGCCAACAATGCATTTGGGTTTACAACTACAATTTAGCCACTTGTATGTAGTTTCGTGGTCTTAAGTCAAATTTTCATGTTTCTATGTAAAATTTGTTTTAAACTTAATTCTAGTTCAATGCCACTTAGTAAGAGGTTGGCAATGTTATTTCCAGCCTTATGTATTGGCTTAATACAATAATAAATTACAATTTATTTGCATCTTTTGCATCCAAATTTTGTCACATAAGCACCAATAGCTATGGTCCACTAGTGATGCATTTGGGTTTACAACTATAGTCTAGCTACTTATAGCTAGTTTTGTGGTCTTTAGATCTAGTTGTAACTTAATGTTGCCCAATGAGAAGCTGGCAATGTTATTTCCAACTTTATGTATTTATTCAAAACAATAGTAAGTTGCAATTTATTTGCATCTTCTACATCCAAATTCTATCACATAAGCACATGCCATGAATGAGTTACAACCTTTGGTTACTATCCCTTGTTTGTGCATGTAGCTTTTGGTTTGAATCACACCTTTAAACATCTCATCACTTGCATGTAAGGATTTTCTTGGGGCACTGGTTGATGTAGGTGTTGGATTACAATAATGTTAATGCACATGAACATTATGCTCAAGCCATTAATGCTTGCCATACATTATGTTCCATATTCTACTAATGTTAGTCATTTAGTAATTAAATAAGCATTGTATGCCCAACACACTAATTTTGTAAGCCTTTCCAAATTCCCACTCTTATGAAACATTCAACATAGACAATTATTTTTGACATATACTTGGCCCCCTAATTGTTGTTCAAATATGCCCATAATTGTTTCTTAATTGCCTTTCAAATTCCTTTTCAAATTCTCAAACTTACAATTATTTAACAAATCATCCAAAGCTTGTAGCTTGTTAATTTAAGGTGAATTGGCTAAACTTGAATTTATTGACATCTTCCTAGTGACACCTTAAAATACAATCGTTAACCAAATAAAAATTTCAAGTATCTAATGAATTTTTTTCCCCTCAAATCTTCATCGTCTATTGCAAAAGAATTATCTCTTCTTTAACCAAATGGCACCCAAATTAAATTCATAGATGAACATACACCAATGATGTTTAAATAAAATATTTTAATAATTATTGAATACCTCTTGCAAAGTTATGATGAAACATGCTTGTTTAGGTGTTGTTAATTTTTTTCTCTTTGATATTTGCAGTAATCACACAATTTCACAAGGTTCACAATCAAACATAGACATCATATTGTGAGATACCTCATTCGTACCAGCACACAAATAAGTAGAACAATGAACTAACATTTGTTAATAAATGTTTGTGAAGATGATTTCACTCTCAATGGTATTAAATTCTTTTAATTCCAAGGTCGATATTATTTAACAAATCTAATGATAATGATTTAATTACCAAGTTTGCATTGAAAACACAAAATAATTAAGCTTTCACTCTTTCAATGATCAGTTGATCTAATGACCCACATTATAGTTAAGTTAATTAATCATACATGCAATTTGTACCGTACACATGTTGAGGTCTTATAAGGTGGCCATAAAGGTGAAAGCACATTAAAAGGGGGCCACAAATATTGTCACATTGTATTGTTTTCTAGGGGTGTCCATATTAAACTTTAACCATGATAATTCTAAAGCATATTTTTCCAAACTTTTTACATAATATGGTAAACCATAACACAAAGAATTTAATCGAAAGGAAAATTCATTTTTCTAACTTATATCGTGTGATTCCAAAATATATTTGTTGCCAAAAAAAATATGTTACTGAGTACCAAAAAATGTAAATATACTTTAGAAATTGAAATGATTTTTATTCTTTATGAGATTTGTAATATCTATTAAACATTGTGATTCCATATGATTAAAATAAATTTTTGAGCCATATAAAAAGTTTGATAATTCTCATATCATAAATGGGTGTTTTTGGGGGCAATGACCATAAGTATGTGATAAATTAACATTTTGATAAACTAGCATTTTCAAATGGAAGATGACAAGATATGTGAGGTGGGAATTTTTTTTAATTTAAATTTTAAACATTTTTGGTTGATTAATTTAAACCCAAACCTAGTGCAATCCAAAAATTTAAAAAAGTTATATTATACTACGTATACCATAAATAAACCCATTATTCCTTGAATTTAATATTTAATTATTTTTCAAATAATATTATATATCATTAACTTTGAGAAAATCAAAATATCAAACCCAAACATTAAAAATGAAACCCAAATTAAATGTAACACAATATACATTACATACATGTCATGAAAGTGCCCAAAATGACCCCTTGTAGTGTGCTTTCACCCATAAGCCCTAATGATTTAGCTACTAGATTAAAAGTTTCATAGTATTCCTAAAAAATAAGGTCAATTTTCATTAATAGATAAAATGTTTGAACATTAACTTGGAAATAACATGAACTTTATAGTACTTCATCAAGTTCATTGTAACAACTTGGTGATTTGGATCACTCTCTTCAAGCATAATGTCAAATAGTCTTTTTAACTTTTGATTAATAGATACCTCCTCCTTGTTCTTAAATATTTATCCAATGTTTATACCATTTTTAATCCAACCCCATCCATTGGCCATTATAATGATTTCCTAAATATCATTCCGATTGTGTAAAGGGCCATTCCAAAGAAAGTATGACAATGTCATTATGGAAGGCCCTTGCTACATAACATTAGATGATGTGTCATTCCTTGCTAACATGCATTTGTTTTTCTGGTTATTTGAAGTGGTTGGTTGGTCACATTACAACCACTATTAACTAGAAAGTTGTTTATTGACTTGAACTTTGATTATTGTGTCTATCTTGAATGGCCCATCGCACACCCACCTTTCTAAACTCAAACTAAATAATGTGCAAACTTGATCAAAAAAAAGTTTAAAATTTTGGCACAATAAATTTGTTTAAGGTTGCAATGAGATTGGGGTGTAACAAATTACATCAATACTAGATACCAACATTGTTTAATATTTTGAAAAACACTGAAGATGTAAAAACATTGTTCATATTGCATAGTGAAATAACCACATGTGTGAATGTTGAACATTATAATGGGGATTGACGAAGACAATTCCATTTACCATTCAAATGTTTCACCATAGATGTTGTAACGACATACAAAATTGTAATGTCGATAAACATTCTGGACATACCTTGTTAGTTCAAATTTTCAAAAGTATTATTCCACTAAGATCAATGTTATTGCTTGAAACACACACATTTCAACAAGGTAGTTGTGCATAAAAATTCACCAATAAGTTTAGGTCTACACATTGATCAACATTGTCGTTAGGTCATTAAAACCTAAAGCACATGACAACAAGCAACAACATTAGTTGTTGTCCATAAATATGGACTATTTCAAGCACATGTGGCTTTGTGACATATAAGTGATAGTTTCATACATTGTTGTGTGTGAAATTTGATCAATAAAAAAGATTCAACTCAAAAGATATTTAACTGCCAACATAACTAGGAGAAATATGTTATCATTTTAGGTTTTTAGGTTTGAAGTTTGAAATTGCTAAAATCAATAATTGGGAAAGGTCGTGCAAGGAGGGCAAGTTAGTAACTAGACATTAATTTGTACATTATATTAATTGATTTTTTGTGTTTATTTGGTTGGGGACATTGGATTGACAAATAATTTTCTTTTATGTTGGTTGGATGGGGTTGGATTAATGGACATTTTTCTTCTATGTTGGTTGGGTGGGGTTGGACCAATGAACATTTTTCTTTTGTGTGTTGGGTGGGGTTGGGGTCAGAAAATGGGAATGTAAAAAGTGGGTATTAAAAAAAAAACCCCCCAAATGGTATAGTTGTTAGAAAAAATTTAGAATTAATTATAATTATCTTAGTAGTTTTGTTGGAATTAGTTTTTAAATGCAGGCAAACACAAAAACCTTCTTGTTGCCATCACCAAATCCTATATATATATATATATATATATATATATATATTCTATTTATCCACCATGGGCTTAATATTTTATAACTAGACATCAATTGCTTAAGCCATGTTAGAGTTGTGTCTTCAAAAAAAAAGTTATTTTGCTCTCACTAACAAGTGATCATAAATCATACACAATTAAATTTTGTATTATTTATAATGTTTATCCTTGTCAAAATGTTAGGATATGCTTGTTGTCAATGGAATTGTATGGTGGATAAGGATGTAATCAATCACAAGGTTTTGACAAAATAATGATTTTTCTTATTTTTATAGATCATGCAAATGTAACCACATTTGATATCACTTTTGAATTAGAACCTTCAATTAAAGAGATGTTGTAGACACATGACTTAATTTGTCAAATCAATAGTTTAAAAAAATTACAAGTATATTTTCATATGACAATATGTTGATAATATCCCTCTCATATTGGGTAGGTATTATGCCACTTGTGTGTGATTAGGTTTTGCCATGCAATAAAATGTGATGTCCTCTTTAAGGGGTATAAATAAATAGATTTCCACAAAGTTAGTGTTGCTTATGTGTAAACCAATTATAGTCTCTTTTGAGTCATTTTGAAGTAACCACATGAAATAATTGTGTTGGATGGAAAAAAAAAAAAACGTCCAAAAATGATTTAAATTGTTCATCCCAAGCCACTTCTTGTTGGACAACAACTAAACATTACTAGAAATTTTGGGTTTTGCAACTGTCGCATGTAACTGAAATTCAGTTTGCATGCGACACATGCAATTGCAAATTTGTGTAGTTGCATGGGACATGCAGTTGCATGCGACAGTATGTATATAACATGTATATACGGTGTTAATATACATGTTCATACATACATACCAATCCAATGTAGTTGCACCTTATGTGTAACTTTCCTTGCAACTACACACAACTAATCAAAATATGACACATGTTTAAAAATTACACAACTAGCTTGTGGACACATGTCATTATTTAAATTTTTTGTGTTTTCAAAATTAAAAATTCATTGGATTAATCTTAATCATTAAAGTTTTTGCCACTAGGATGATGACATGTGGCACACCATGGAACATTCATTGACCATTTGACACGTGTTCAATATTTTAACACCAATTATATGGTGACACATGGCAATCAAGGTCCACCTATTTTTTAATTTTAAAATATTAATTAATGAAATCTAAATCATTTAATTTATGGCTAATAAGATGTTGACACGTGGTGCTTAGGTAGGTAGATAATAATTAAACCCTATTGAGTAAGTAGGTTTATTTAGGTATGTAAATAGGTTGAAAAATAGCTAGGTTTAGGTTATATAAGTAGGTTTAGAATAATCCAATTTTATTTTCAAGTTTGACCATTTCATAAAGGTCAAGTTTTTTTCATTCATTCATGCCCAATGGCACTTGGTATTTGGTTTCAACTCGACTATTGCTCCTACTTATACTGAGCCAAATAGAATTGAAAGCCAAAGGATATGGGTTAAAACATTCCATTGCAAACCTCATGGACCAACCTAGTTGCACATTAGATGCAAGTACTATATTAAAGTATAACAGCCATGGGAGGGCTCTATTGCTTTTGATGTCCAAACAAAACTTGAAGCCTTCCTCTTGGCGCATCTAACACACTAAAAATCATTGAAAACAGATTACAAAAGAGAAAGTTATGGCCCCCCAAAGTAAAGGGGGTAAAAGAACTCAAATTATTTTTTATTAAGGCCGGTTCTTAAACACCTAGAAAGTTCATTTTATGTTTTTTTTGCAATTAGAGAACAAATGTGATTTGTAGGAATTCAGATGGCGCTCCTACAACACTTTAAATCGTTTAAAATGAATAAGAAATAAAAAAGTTATGAGCTTTGAAAGTAGGAGGGGTCCTAAGAAAAAAAACAAAAAACAAAACGTTTTATAACTTGGAAAGCTTTTTTTTTTTTT
>Ga0116231_10004629_pt1 | contig 27707 bp, 24 predicted proteins | sample S1TSphgellanicum_2_FD_89695 | JGI IMG/M metagenome (GOLD analysis project Ga0116231, IMG submission 89695) | Host-associated microbial communities from peat moss isolated from Minnesota, USA - S1T2_Fd - Sphagnum magellanicum MG | ecosystem: Host-associated > Plants > Peat moss > Unclassified... | reverse complement strand
CCACAATTCAACTTCCATATACACAAAATGTAAAGGTGGTAAGAAGGAGCTAAGTATCGGTGCTTCAAAATCCCATTCATCCCCTTGTTACAACCTTTACATTTTGTGATTGGGGAGGGAAGCATATATATAGGCTTCTAGGTTTGGGGGATGTCCAAATTTTCAGAAAATTTGGCGAGGGGCCGACCAATTGTGGTTTAGGGTTTAAGGGGCTTATAATTTACAAAACCATTGTGGTTGCAATACAAAGATGAATTATGGGGACATGAATGCTGCAAAGGTTTGAGTAGCACCCAGTAGTGTCAGCAAATTGGCAAACGAAAGCGAAGTGGGTGTCAGCGGTTTGTCAGAGGTAGATTTGAGATTGAGTTGTTTTTTTTTTTTTTTTTCCAAATCTTGTCGGGGGTTTTGGAGAAAAAACCCAATTCCCACCCTCCCGGCATTTGAAGATCTATTAGCAAAGGTCCCAAAGTCAGGAACGAATTCTGCAGATACACAGATACAACGTGCCATCCTGCAGCTGCAGCAGCAGCTACCACCTCTTCTGGTTCGTAGTCTTTCTTCTCTACCCATCTCTGCACCATCACACTCACACCCAACTCCCCTCCCCCACCCCCCGACCCAAAGCTCTCAAATGTTTCTCCTCCTCATGTTCTTTGTGCTCACAATCCTTCCCTGCAATTCTGCAACATTTGGGTGCTCCTCCTTTTCGTCACCCTTGTGCTCACAATCCTTCCACACAACCCTTTTCTTGCAACTCTGCAAATTAGGGTTGCTCCTGGGAATCCAAAATCTCTTCCTTCCTTCCTTCCTTCCTTCCTTCTGTCTTCATGATTGTTTATGTATCTGTGCCATCATCACCATTGAATGCTGACTGATGATAGACCCACATTTGGATGGATACCCACATGAGCAAGCACATCACCAGACCACATGTGGATGAATGGACCACATGATGAGATCACCAGTTTTTGCAACATGTATGCTCATTTTGCTCATTTTGCTGCAGAATTCCATGTGACATTGTTCCTCCTGAAGCTTGGGATTTTGAAAACACACAACTTTGGAAATCCAAAAAGAAGAGTTGGAAAATTATCCACATGGGTGGGAGTCCAAACATTGCCTCCTTCTTCATTTAAGAGAGTGAGGAGTGTATATGGTGTTGGATCCTTGTTTTGCTCAACAGGTAAAATCACCAGCACCACGAACAAAAACACTTTGGGCCAGAAGTATATTGCTCATCAATATTTTGACCTTGGGTCTGCAGACATCAATGCCGCCTGACCCACATTTAGTAGTGGGAGGTTGCCATCAGTGATGGAAGGCTGCCTTTCTAGCTACACAAAGCATGTCCTGAAGAGCACAGTACTGAATTGCTCGCTCTCCCAGCAGCATTTGCAATGCTGTCCATTCACTGGAAAAGTTGTAAGAAAGAGTGATGAGAGGTGGCAGAGAAGCCTCCTGGGTTGGGGTCACAGTAGTAGGGATAGAGACAGAGTACATTGGCTGGGGTTGCAGAGGCCGGGATGGAGGAACAAGAGAGTAAAGTGGAGGGAACTTTCCAATGCAGTGCACTATCAGGAGGATGGGATTGGTGGTGGGAGTGGTGAGCAGTACCAGGAGAATGGGACTGGTGGTGGCAGCAACAGGAGTGGTTACTCAGTTGAAGATGGTGATGGGTCTTCACAGAATGGTGTCAGTGTGGGAAGCAAGGTGGGGAAGTATGCTGCAAGTACAGCAATGGCTGTGAAGGACTCACTGCCACCTGAAGGTGTAATTGTGCTGCTGTCTTGCCTTGTGGGCCTCCTCACAGGTGGCAGTGTGGTCCTATTCAATCTTGTGGTGAGGTGCAGGCCTTGCCCCTTTTCCCCCATTCCTCATGCTGCACATAGTTGCTTGTTTGTAGCAAAGAGAAGAAGAAGAAGAAGAGATCAAGGAAGTAGGGGATGGATAGGATCTTTGTGCACTTGGTGGACAATTCTTCTCTCTGCTTACAGGTCATACACTTTCTAGGTTTTCTTCACAGGATATCTGAACATGGGGATGGGAAAGCAGGTGCATGGGGTTCATGATGAGGTCTGGAAGGGCATTCCGCAAAGTGGTGCAGCCTGGTTTCGAACACGCCCTCTCAACGAGACCTGGGTGCGGCTTGTGGCCGTGCCAGTGGGTGGTGGTGTGTTGGTGGGTCTTCTCAATATGGTGCGGGAAGCTTTGGAGGAGATAAAAAAGGAGGAACGAGGAAGTACGATGCGTCCTGGGTTGGCAGACGTGCGAGCTTTTGTTAGGGCACTGCTCAAGGCAGTGGCTGCAGCAATCACACTGGGCACTGGCAACTCGCTTGGTCCAGAAGGACCCAGTGTGGAAATTGGTGCATCCATAGCCAATGGTGTTGGAACAGTTCTCAACAACAGCCGGGAACGCAAGCTTTCCCTGGTTGCTGCAGGCTCTGCAGCTGGCATCTCATCAGGTCAGAAGCACTTCAACTTCCAAGAATCTCTTTTGACTTGCAGGAACTTTCTTGCAGCAGGTTTGCCTAATGGATGATAGTGGGGAAAGAACAGGGTTCAATGCAGCTGTGGCAGGCTGCTTCTTTGCATTGGAGTCTGTGTTACGTTCGTCAACTACAGACGCTGTGCCATCACTCACCACAGCCATGCTGCTGCTGAGCTCAGTACTGGCCAGTGTGGTATCACAGGCTGGCCTGGGCTCAGACCCTGCATTCAAGATCCCTGCCTATGACTTCCGCTCCCCTGCTGGTAAACAATCTACCCAATTTTGTATTCTTCAGAAATGCACAATATCAAATCCTCACAAGCTTCTTGCAGCTTCAATGACTGCACTATTGACTATGCTATGCCTCCTCTCAAGTGCTGGCCAACATCATGACTCAGTCTTCCCTTCCCAGTCCATTGAGAAATGTGACAGAAACTCAGGATGGAGATGTTATATGTTTTGCCCTTGTTTTCAATCATAACAGGAATTTGAGCTGCTCCATGTTGGTTTGCAGAGCTTCCACTGTACTTGTTGCTTGGAATCTTGTCTGGAGGGGTATCTGTGGCCCTTGTCAAGGGTAGTGCATATGCAACTGCCATGTTTGACCATGTAAAGAAGACGACTGGAATCCCTGCAGGCTTGCTACCACCTGTGGGAGGGTTGGCAGTGGGCCTGATAGCATTGGCATACCCTGAGATACTGTACTGGGGTTTTGAGAATGTAGATGTACTGCTGGAGTCACAACGACCATGGGTGCGGGCCCCTCCTGTTGATTTGTTGTTGCAGCTGGTGGCTGCCAAGCTGGTTGCTACGTCACTGTGTCGTGGTTCTGGCTTGGTTGGAGGTGTGTATGCTCCGTCGTTGTTCATGGGTGCAGCACTTGGTTCAGCATACGGAAGTCTTGCAGGTGCTGTAGTAGCTAATGCTGATCCTATGTACCATCTAGATGCACTGAAGGTTGCTGCCCCACAAGCTTATGCACTGGTAATCAAGCAAGTCTTGCACAACTCTTGATCTTCCCTTCATTTTCTTGTAACCATGCACTGAAATTTTGCAGATGGTTATCAGGGTGCTCAAGCGTTTGGGTGTTTCTCTTCCCAGTAGCAGCACATTAGCTCTGTTAGCACTCCGTTGCAGTACCCAGAAAATGGAACATTGGAAAGGCTGTAAGTGTGCAAATGAGTTGGGCATTGTCTGTAGAGTTCTTCACCTCTATTGGTAAATGTTCCTGTTTGATGAGGAAAAACCGCACTTTTGCTGTGTGTTTTGGATGGAAGACTAATTGTGGGAAATTGGGGGAGGCAGGTAGGCATGGCAGCTATGCTGGCTGGTGTGTGTCAAGTTCCATTGACATCAGTATTGCTTCTGTTTGAGCTTACAAGGGATTACCGTATCATTTTGCCACTGATGGGCACTGTTGGAGTCTCCTCCTGGATTGCCTCCTCATTCAATAGGAAGAAAAAGCGTTCATTGGTGAAGCAAGATGTGGCCATGATCTCTTCTGCAACTGTTAATGAATCTGCGGGAGATGATAACATGCCAGCTGATGATTCCTTAGCTCCTCTGACTTCTCAAGAGAAACAGGGTGGGGTGAGCAGCAGTGCTGGCAATGGCAGCTTACAGAGCAATGTTGACAGGCTTCGGAATAGTTTACTCATGGAAGAAAATGACATTTGCAAGATTGATGCGTCTCTTTGTCTCACAAACTTGGAGGGGATTGGTGAGCAGTTAGCAGAGGAGATTCCAGTAGCTGTGGCTATGAGAACCAAGTTTGCAACTGTAGGACTGGAGGCCACTATACGAGAAGCTGTGGCAGCTATGCTGCTTAAGAAAGAGTGGTGTGTTCTGTTACTGGACCAAAACCAGCAGCTCCAAGGTCTAATCACATTGGGTGATATCCAGCAGGCTGCTGAGAGCATCACCACAGTAGGCCTTGAGATGGAGGTTTAGCTACTTATCATGCTCTGTTTTGATTTGGGTGGCAGCAAGGATGTGCATTTTTAGTTTGTCTGCTGCTGCATTGATGATGATGCCTAGGACTAAATTTGAGCTCACTGACTTTGCAGGCAGAAAGTAGCATCGTTGCATTCTGGGAAAAAGTAAAATCCAAGCAAGTGGTGACAGCAACCCAAGGCATGAGCCTGAGAGCAGCACTTCGCCTTATGACAGGACGTGGCTTACGCCAGCTGCCTGTGTTGGATGCAAGTAGGCGAGTTGTTGGCATGCTAGACAAAGATTCCATAGCTCTTGCTTGCCGGTATGCACCCCCTCCCCCCCTCAGGATTTAGGGTTTATGGTTTGGAACAGTAAAGAGAATTTGGAACAGTATATTCTTGTCAATGATGCAAAGCATATATACTTTGTTGTTGAGAAAATTAATTGCTTCCTCTGAACATGTCATCTTAGATTCTCATGTGAGTGCTGAATGGTGTGTGTGTGTGTGTGTGCAGGGCAGAGGCAACCAGGAGATTGCTGCAGCTTTCCATATCCCCAAAAGTGGTGGAACAGGAACATGACCCTCTTTAGTTTGTGGCTTTAGGTTTAGGGATTTGAGTTTTGAGAGTGAAAAAATGAAAAAATTGGGCAGTAGGGTGACTACTTGGGTGGCCTATGTTTAACTACAGAGTGGGTTTACTCACATCTTTGTCCAAAGAAGTATATGCATCAGGCAAGCTAAGATGTGCATCTCAGGTGGCTATTGAGCTCCACCCCTGGCTACCTACATTGGACCTTTCCAAAACATCCCTCAACTTCACCTTCCAAGGTGCAGGAGGACTTGTCATTGCCCTCCTATTTTAATTCAATTGAATTATTGCAACTGCACACTAGCTGTACTGGATCTGACTTGAAACTACACAGAACAGGAATTTTTCACCAATTCTTGGATCCTCTGGTAACCTCAGGGTTTGTCCAAAAATCTTTGATACTACAGAACCTATCATCCTGCAAAAGGTAGACATTAACATCCACACTTTGTGTCCTTGTGCCAAACATGAACTGAACATATTGTGAACAGTAAACTTCACTAATTCAATGAAGGGGGTCCGATTCCTGCCATCAATGGAACGTCAAGATCTCCTGTACTCTATGAGGACTGTATGTATTTTCTGTGGTCAGTGCTATGCAGACCATCTGTGAAGATAAAACTGTTTTTTGTGGTCAGTGATTTGCTTACTGTGTGTGAAGATAAACTTCTCAACATAGGCAAGGGAAAAAGGAACATTGCATCTCTCAGAACCATTTTAATCAAAGGTGAAGTTGTTGCCACATCACTGTGTCAACCTTGTGAGAGGTGCACATTCATTTTGCAAGGAGTGATGTTTACAAGTCCTTAAGAAAGGTAAGCAGTGCCTTGATTTGATCTACTACCGGACATGATGGAATTTCCCCAGTGGAGATGGCTCCACATTGCTGGTAATAATAATGCTTTTGTCTACTCTACAGCTTAGCAGTGTTGTGTTGTACAAACTGCTTGTTCTATAACCTGTGCTCATCTTGCAAGCTTTTGATATACAATTGGAGCTTTCTGCGATCACCCAGGCTTTGGATACCTAGTTCATTGCGGAGGTCATCACTGGTTAGCTGCAAAAGCAGCGCACCATCCACATTGTGATCTGCAAAAGTGGGAGCATACCTTGCCAGCCCTTTCTGTGCCAGCCATTGCATGGTATCACCCACAGACCACTCCTTCGGATGTTCTGCTTCCACCAAAACAACAACAAATGGCAATGCTATGACCAACTCGAGGATTGCAATAATTTCACAGTATTGACAACTGTAAATCTTCCTCCTGTTTGCATTTTCTTATGCAATTTCTCTCATGCTTGTCTACATTCTGGTTTGAGAATCCTGCAGATCCTATCATGCAGATGAGATGGGTTAAGACAGGAACAAGTTTGCAGAGTGAATGCATACATACCTGGCAAGGCGGTGCTTGTGGTGTTGGAGCTCTGTGCAAGTAACATGTCAAACTCTTCCAGCTCCTTCAAGCGCTCTATTGTTGCCTTCTCCTCATCACTAATCTCCTGCTGTTTCTGTTGCACATCACCTGCATGCCTTGGCTTCTTGTCAATGCCAGCCGTCTTTTTCGCCTTAGCCACTTGCATGAGGATCTTTTCATTCTTGATGCGGGCTTCCTCAAAGGGACGGTGCAGTGCTCCCATAAGCAAAGCAAAATTGCTCACCAGACCTGCTTGGAACCAAAGAGACCAACCGCCACTGAAAAGCAGCAGAATGGTGAAGAGAGGTGGTCCACCATATACCCATGCATTTGCAACGATCCCTGCTCTTGCCCTTGCAGACAAATGCTCTTGTCGCTTTGCAAACCGTAGCCACATAAAGAGGTTTGCAAAAGGAATGAAGCTCAAAGCCAGAGATGATCCTAACTCCCATAATCCTACTTGTGCAGCTTTCACCCGTCTCCACCAACCATCGCGAGGCAGTCCTGCAATCTCACTCCGACTATGCTCCAATGCGTACCACCCAACTACACAATTTCCAAACATGACACTGCAGAGAATGAGATCACCTGCTGAGAAGAAACCGGCAGCACCACCACCAGCACCACCGCTCGGAAGAATTCCTCTCAAGCTGGACACCCAACCCACCATAAACAAAGCTTCAAAAGATGCAAGTCCTAGAGGCAAGGAGATAGCAAGCTGGGGAAGCTCCCCTTGCAACTCGCCTAAGCTCTCACTCTTGTCCATTTGCCATTCCAGCTTCTTCACAGCTCTCTTCAACTTGTTTTTGAACCCTCCTGCCCTTATCATCCTGTACATCATTCCTCCTCCATAGCTTTTGGATCTGGGGAATCCGGAATTCTTCACTCCAACAACAAAACGAGGCTCCTGTGTGGTGGTGGTGGTGTGCAAAACATCCAAGGCACATCTGCAAGTGGTGGGACATGCTTCTTCACTCAACCCTAATAATCTCTTACCCCCAAATCTCTTAGGAGAACAGCAGCAGCATTCACAACACCATGCCAGATGATGATCGTCACGAGAAGCAAGGTGATAATTAGGGTTTTGCCAATTCAGGCTCCCTCTTCTTCTTCTTCTACCACAGGAGGAGGCTCCAACTATCCTCTCCCGTGCTTCTGAATTCCTGCTGCTAGCTTCTGTTCTCCTGGGTTTTGCAATCGAGGTGCAGAGAATTGAAGGAGAGGATTGAGCAAGCACAAGAAATCTCTCCATCTCCAGAAAACCCACAAAAAAAAATCTTTCAAAAAACCCAAGACCAAATCACCATTTCTCCAGGGGTTTTCGTAGTACATACATATTTTTTTGTAAGTGTTTTTCCCAAATTGTGAACTCCTGATTCTTCAGACTGTGGTGATGATGATGATGGTGATGATGATGATGGGTTTGATGACTTTGTTTTCTATCTGTTTTGTACACACGAGTGTCACCAATGACGCAAGTAAAACTTGTGAGCGCACTCCAGAAACTCTTTGAAAAAAAACACACAAAATAAATGTAGTTTCTCTCTGTTTTCCATGGCATTTTCTTAAGGTTTTCTTACTTTCCTGATTTCTTGGTTTCCCCTTGTTCCAATGAATTTCCATTAGGGTTTTTTTAGCCGGCCCTTCCTTCCGTGGCATTTCTATTAATGTTTGCTTATTCTAGGGTTTTTTCCACAGCATTGTTTTGAGGTTTTTATTGGGTTCTTCCACAGCACTTTTTATTAATGGGTTCCAGATTTCATCATGACATTCCACCATAAATTTCTTATGGCAATTTTGATTAAGTTTTCTTCCGGGTTTTCCATGTCATCTTTGTTCTGGTTTTTCCTGGACTTTAAAATGCCACTTTAACTGGGTTTCCTGGTTTCCTGTTTCCAGTAAATATTCATTAAGGTATTAGAGTTATCCACAAAGTCACCCTGTCTTCAACCTACCTTTGAGACTGCCTTCAGCCCCTATCCCCTCTTTCACTGTTACCTATCCAAAAAGTAAGGAAATTTTAGTAAATTTCAGTTTGAAATGCTGAAACTCAGCATTTAATGTACAAGGTTCGAGAGTAATTTTAGTACATGTTCTACAGGTAGGAGCAGAGAAAATATATGTAGTAATATATGTAGTCACAATGGAGGCGCTCAGGAAAAAGGAAAGACAAGGTGAAACTCAGTTTCCCATTAATGGGTGGAAAAAACTAGTTTGGGTCCCAGATCTTTAGCTTAGTAAAATTTCATTTCCAGGTGCGCTTTTGATGCCCTATTATGCAGAAAAACTGTACATTCTCGCCCCCTAATCGCCAAACTTTATGTATATTCTACTGAAATTTTCATGGACATTTATAAAGGTTTCCAGCTTTTCTGATTTCCATTGCAATTAGGTTCTTCAATCCAAATCTCCACGTCATTATAAAAATACCTCTCACATGGCACTAATAAACTTCATGAGAAAGGAAATTGTTTCCAAATTTCCGTAATCTGAATCAAAACTGCAGACAAATAGAAAGCAGGAAACTGGGATCGTTTCTACCTGTTATGGGATACAGTGAATAACCAGCCAGTGTAGAGTAACTTCTGTAGTTCAATTACCACACAGTGGAAGTTCCCATAAGAGAGCAGTGATGACAAACTCAGTTTAAGCAGATCGAATGTTCAAAAGCACTCACAATGTTAGGACTTTTCCTAATATCTAGAAAACTGGCAACCAGTACCAAATGACTGGAAACTCACAAGAAGAAAAACCCAAAAGAGAGGAAGAAAAAACACAACAATTTGTAGCTCACACACATGGAAGAAAGTGACACCAGCAGCTTCCTACCATTTGATAGCCAGCTTCAATTTGTGCCCCATGCGGCAGACAGTCAACCATGAAAGGGTAGACTGCTGCTAGACTCGATATGGGGCCAGCTATACAGCTACAACCATTAAAAGGAAATTCTCCTACAAACATGTGAAGGTAGGTGACTCACATGGATGGAACTTGTCAAAGAAAGACTAAAGCAAGCTCTGTGAAAGAGAGGGACACAAGATGAGGAGTGCTCACTGCTCTTTCCCCCTACATTATCCTGGGATTGAGAAAGGAAGATTAGACTGAGGCTGTTACAGTTCTCTTCACCACCTTGTTCAAGGTCCCTGCTCTGAATATTGCATATAAGGTAGAGTAGCATCAACAAACTCACAGGACAGAACTTGAGTTGAAGGAATCAACAAGAACAGCCTTGTCCCATTTGCCAGCATCAACCTAATCCCCTTGTGTAAGAAAGTTCGCCAGGGAAGCAAGACCAGCTAGAAGATTCCATGAGGACTAACAGCACTCAAAATAAGATCTGAAAACTTGGAGCAATCTAGATGAGATATCAAAAAACAGCTTTACTCATCTGTAGCTGACTTCTATGGAGAAAAGAGACACATGCAGCTTCCCACCATCTTCTAGACAGCTTTAATCTCAGCCCCATGCGGCAGAAAGTCTACCATGGAAAGGTAAACTGCTGCTAGACTCTTATGGGGCAGTCCATATTAGCATCCACTCTCATAAAATGAAGAACAAACACAACACATTATAATTGACTAACCAGTAAGGGGCAATTGTAGAGACCAGAACCTACCCATCATGTCATCACGGAAAGCATTTTCTTGGTCCAAGAAACAAGGGCCACTGCTGCTGGCCTCCCACAAGATTCCAAAGTGATTGGAGAGCCAACCTAAGTCTCCACATTTCAGAATGTAACGAGAGGTTTAAGAGCTAATCTCAGTATCTCCAGACAAAATCAGCATCCAGACTAGGATTATAGCATCTGGTTTTTCCTGACTGTATGATTGACACTAAACACAAAAAGGTCAATGCAGATTGCAAAACAACAAATGAGATACCTTTGAGATCCATATCCAGTCAATTCTACATTGGATACAGATACAGTTATTCTGCCCAAGACAAACTTAATAGAGACTTTCTCCATCAAATTTACCTTTAAAAAAATGACAAAAAGGCAGGACCCAAACAACACCTCTAATCATCATCCTCTTCTTCTTCATCACCATCACCACCTGCAGCCTTCTTTGATGCTGCCTTGAGGTTCCTTCGTTTTACTCGTCCAGGCCTGCCACCACCAAGTGGGCTGGAGAGAGCAAAGTCAATGTGCTTCTGGCTATCAACACGAACAAGGAATGAAGCAACATCAACAATCTGCTTGCCAACCCTGCAATTTCACCAACCCACATTCTGTGAGCTAATGCCAAAACACATGGTTAGGACATGCATTACAGAATGCAAGAGTATTGCATCAATCAATGCTGCACACACATCGTCAAGTGCTTAAATCCTGTAAACCACATACATCACTACATGTGAGAAAAACCTTTAACTACACAGTACACTTCATGAGAGAACTAAAATGAAACCCTATTTTCCTGTTTACAATTTGCATTCATGTTGCAATTGCTTCCAACTACCATTAATCCATCAGAACACATGAAAAAAATAGCCAGAAAATGAAACCTCCATTTAAGATTGCATGCCATACAATGAAGGAGAATCAAAAAATACTAACCTAATGTGCCGTTGCTTGATCAGAACACGGGCATGATGTATAGACTTGGCCATGCCGGACTTGAATACAAGAGTCTGGAGACGACGCTCCAAGAAATTCTCGACCGTGAGAGCCAACACATAATCAAGCTTGTTTTGACTTTCATCAAGAAGGCCATACCGGTTCATTCGACGTAGAAGAGCCTCTCCTTCAAAAATACGCCTAGTGTTCTTCTCGTCCAGGGTGAGAAGCATACGAGCATTGTTGCGGATGCGGCTCAGGGCATATTGCACCCTCCAAAGCTCACGCTTGTTGCGCAGCCCATACTCTCCAACCAGCTTCAACTCTGCATCTAGCCGCTCCTTCTCAAAAGGCCTCCGTGGCTTCTTAAATGTCTTTCCATCTGTAACATCACCAAATCAGACGCTCCGCACATTAAAATAAAATCACTCTCGGAAAAAACAGCTCAAACAGGGGAAGAAAAAAAAAACCAACAATCAAACAAAACAGAACATGACAATGGAAGAAGAACGAGAACAAGAAGGAAGAAGAAGTATCCTGCGTAACTTTCTATCACATTCTATAAGAGTTCAAGCTTTACTTTACAATAAACCCCACCACCGCACTCCACCGAAAAAACATATCTATACAAAGCACTGGCAGTTGAGGTACTTAAAATCAAAAGGTTGAGAATCGCAGTGAGAAGCGCTTCTTACAGTTGCGGTAGAAGCTAACGTGCACCATGGTGACGGAGCACCGCGCCCCTTTCCTCCGCCTAGCTGCTCAGACCAGAAAAGAGCAGCAGGGTGAAAGAAACACAAAAAATCCGGCGCTTTCGTCTTTGCTCCCTCCACCAAACCCTAATGCTCACCAAACCCTAATTCTGGGCGGCTCAGATCTGCACATCCGAAACTGCATGAACGGCCACAATTAGATTACATGTGTTCGTCATTGGCCCTAATTGTTCACCAAACCCTAATTCTGGATGGATCGGATCCGCACATCCAAAATGTCATTGGACGGCCACAATTGTAGAGATCCCACTTTGGTCCCCAAGTCCATTGTGGCCACTTTGAAAATAATAGATTATATGAATTAAAGGGTGAATATATTCATTTAAAATTTTAAAAATATCCTTTATTTTGTTTGGATCTAAGGACATGATAAATTTACTTGGTAACAATTTCAATTTACTATAAATGATGATTGACTAATCAATTGATGAAAAAAATGAATTAATTTTGTGAAAATTAAGTTCCATTTGAATGAAAAAATATTGAATGACATTACATGCAACTTGAAATTCAAGTCAAGTTAAATATTAACTTAATTGGGTTTTGATTTAATTGATCAAAATTCAAATTCCCAAATTAAATTCAAGTACATTGAATGGAATTTAATTCACAATAAATTCAATTTCAATTCAATTCAACATTAGATTAAGATTCAATTGAATTGAATTGAATTAAAATCCAATTGAAAAGAAATTGGATGCAAATTGGGTCAAAATGAAAATTTTCTTTATTAAGAAAATGAAACCATAGTTTTAATACATAAGATTCAACTTTTGAAACTTGAAAGTGTAATTTACAATGTTTTTAGCACCATTATGATGAGTGAATGACAATAGATGAAAAAATAAATTAAAACACTCCACAAACAACAATTTAACTTATAACAATACCCACATTACAAATAACACAATATAATTTTTTTAAAAATAGGGTACAAAATGCAATCACCATATAATGTGAAAGTAGATTAGATATAAACATTAGTAACATTTTCAAATATTGTGAATCATAAAGCATATTTTGGATCCTTAAATTATAGCTTTCATAAACAATTAACAAAATTATCACTAATAGCATGTAGCATAATGAAATTTTAATATGTTAAAAATTGAGTTTACTAATTAAAAACCCATTAAAAATCATTGCAATTCTACTTATTTACCACTACCAACTTGAAGAAAAATTCATGTCTTCACAATCCCCAATTTGGAATTTTTTAAAAGAATTTTTTCAAACTTTTTTCATTCCAATGTTGAATGATAGAAATTCAAGCACCTTGATTGTATTCTTGGGTTCCATTTAATCACCGCATGTTTAGAAACTTACAACACATTCTCAATGTAACTAAACCTTACACAATATTCTAGAACCCATCCTTGTTCTCTAATTTTTTTCATGTTCAAGCACACACTGATCCTTAACTAATTAAAACCTATAAATATAAAAAGTAAATTGCCTTTACTTGTTGCATATATACATGTTTTCTTATTTATATTTGGGCATTATAATAATATTGTTAAACTCATGCTCCAATCACTAAACTTCCCTCCCTTTCTCTCTCCATCTCTCTCTTTTGCTTATGAAAAATCATAAAACCCTAATGTTAATGGGTGTCCTATAACTAGTGATTCAATCATTAGTTAGATCTCTCCCATTGTTGAATAGGTTTTTAAAATCTTCAAGGGTAGGAAGGTAATGACATCTTTATTACCTTTGGTTATGTCATATTCTTACTTATTTGACATTTATTACAATGTAATTAAAACATGTTTCGATTAAAAAAAAGATGGGTAGAGATTGAAGAAGGAATGAGGTTATGCTTAACTCTCAAAAGTCATCTAGAAATCTAGTTATTTCCCAAAAGGTCTCTTAATTCACTTTTCAATGATTTAGTTTGATTGGTTGGTTTCAAAACTTTAATTATGTCTTCATTAAAATTTTTTTTATAGATAATGGTCTGTGACACTTTCTATTATTTCTTAGTGCATTTTAAAATCATTTTACACTAAAAAAACTTCTCATTTGATTTGATTTGTGAAAATTATTATCATGGCACTTTAGGTGTAAATTTCAATATAAACATTTTGGTATAAGGATTAATTAATGATGAACAATGGCATCTAATTTTACATTAAACCCCTTTAGTGTAAAAATCATTGTTCTATTTTGAAAACATTAAGCAAGACTTTTAGATTCTGCAACATTTCAAAAATTGAAGCCCCAAGTTTAATTTTCATAGGGTCCCCATTTTGGGAATGCTTCACATTGGGACATGCCTTAAATTTGAAACCTCTAATGGTTTTCAATGACATTTAATGTGAAAGACATTGTGAAGGTAAAAAATTGTGAGACCTTTCACATGTGAAAGACATTTGTAAAAAATAAACTTCACATAACTTTATTTCTTAAAATTGTGATTTTCTTAAAATTTTTAAATGTTAGATCCTTTAGATTGAAAATCTCATTCATACATTCATTTTGGATTAGGTCATAGGAAAATTCACAAGAGGATTAAGTCATATTTCTCATCTCCTTTCTTCTTTATACTTTGTAAGTTTTAAAACACCAATGCACAATGTACAACTCAAGTTTGACACACCAATTAAAGGTCATTTTGGTCTCATTTCATGAACTCAATGTAATTTTTCGCTTCACATCAAAATTATGTATGTGTGTTTTTATTTTATTTTAGTTTTGTCGTTATAAACAAAACTTTGATTTCGTGTTTTTTGGAAGATGAAATGTGTCAAGTTTTTAGCTAGAAGTAGTGACAACAAACCAATTCATAAAAACACAAGGTTAGTGAAAATTTGGTGATATTTTAATGCACTTGTAAACAAATAATCAACTATATTGTGAAGATGTGAAGAATTATCTCATATGTTAAAACATGAATTGTTTCTTTGTCTATTCATTTGATATTGTCAAAATGTGGGAAGGTGGGGGAGAATATATTGTGGAAGATTTTATGGGTGGAGGACACATGCATGTGTTAGGAGTTTAACGTGATGATTGATCAAAGTGAACACAAGGCAAACACCAATGGTTATGGGTACATTGAATGGGAATGCGTGGTTCACAAAATAAAGGAAATGAATGAAGGTAGAAATTGTAATTGTAGCAAAAGCAATTTGAATTGGGAAATCCATTTGCTTTTTCAGAGTTCATGATTATGCCATGGTAGGCAACATGCATGCCCACTTTAATGCATATTTTATAAAGAAAATTTGTTAGGATTATATGTAATGGAACTTCATGTTCACATTCAACAATTTGAGATACAATTTTTGAGTAAGTATAGAGAATTTGAAGCGAAAGGTTATACCACAATAACAACATGCATCCCCCCCTACTCCACATTGTATAGAAGGAGTTGATTGAATTCGCTAAAATGATTCCATGGACATTTGATCAATAGTTTGAGATTTCTTTTTGTGGATGCAAAAAAAAATTCATGCAAAAGGTCAAAAGAATGCTAGAAGATGTAGGAGATATGAAGCCTACACTATTGATCACCATTTGTTTTAATTATAGTTTGTAAACTATTGCCATGGCATCATCAAAAACATTTTTTCAACTTTTGGCAAACCATCAAGGTCAAATATTGTTAGCAACCAAAAAGAAAAGAAAAAGTCCATTGGACTCAGTGTTTGAATTAAAGAATATTAATATTTCTTTCATTTATCAAAACCAATGTATCAATCAAAGACCATGTAACACATTAATCTTTGGAAATTCCTAAAGTTGGGGTACAAAGCTCAATGAGTGAAGCATCCATAAATCCAACTAAACACATATAATATAACTAGTCTTTCAAAAATTCATGACAATTAAAATTTCCTTGGTCATGTGAAAGGAATTTATATGGTGAAAAGTACTTGAAATGTTATTGTGTCAAATGTATTGTGCTTAACATTTGGGGAAAAAGAAAAAGGGTGTAAGACCTTACACTTGGGAACCATTGCAGCTAATCATAATAATTGAACTTTAATGTTTTTTCTTAAGCAAAATGGCTATAAAAAGAGGAGAGAAATTCAAAATCTATTATCAAACGTGTTAATACCCCATGAAGCAAACAAGGACATGTTTTAGTTGCCATGAGGTTGATGTATCATATTACAAAATTTTAAATAAAGTTTGAATCTTTGTGCAATTTACTTCAACGTTAGTTATAAATTTTCAATATGCATAGATGAGTTCATTCATAATCAAGGTTCCAAAAAAAAGGGAAAAAGACATTAGGACTTTTTGAAACCTAAACAAGTAACATTTACATGCAACACATTTAAAGTTGAATTTTTTGAATAATCCAACATAAATAATTCATGTTGTTGTGATGATTTTTCACATGTGTACATCATTGTGCATTGAAACTTTGATTCAAACCTACAAAGGCATGAAATGCTTGAATTCTTTTCCTATGGACAATTTGATATGTTTGTTGGCATGATTTCTTTTGCACATTTAATAATCCACATTTCACGTTACAAAATTTAAGCCTAATGAATACAAATAATCAATCAAATGGCCAAATTGTTTCCCTTTATAACCCCAAAGATTAAATTTTGTTGCCTTCAAATTTTTCATATGGTTTATAATATAATCAAATGCACATCCAATGAATATGGTCAAACACAGATGAAAACATTAATTATTAAGAAAATAAATTTGATGTCAAATGCATTATTTAATGTATCACGTTTATTCTTTTTATAAAAAAATCTAGTTTAAACATTTCCTATAATTAATTTAAATGATTCAAAAGGACATTTATATAATATTAAAAATATATATTATTAATTTGAGATGGTTTCATTTTATCTATTGACACATAATAATCCACTTCAATTATAATGATGCAAACAAAAGAAAACTTAAAGTTGTCCTTTGGATTTAAAAAAAAAAAAAAACATTGGACTTTTTGTACCCCAATCATGAATGTACCCCCTAATTATGGATCATATACAAATCAAATTCTTGAAAGAGAATATTTGTTTGTTATTTCAAAGACTTTATAAGAGTCACAAATGAAAGAAATGCAAGGAAGTTCAGGCTTTTCATCGATGATTGATGGAAATATAGATAAAACATGAAAAGAACATTTGATCATTTATGATACAATTTTAGGCAATTCCCAAGATATTGGGCATCTTGAAACTTCATTCTTAAAATTCTTGAATTTTTTTAATGATACATCTCAAGTTATTTTTCATGTAATATCCAATTTTTTACGTTCTTGGGGTTCAGATATCCAAAAGATGGTAGCCATAACCATGGATGGTGTTTCTTCTATGATTGGGTCACGAAGTGGTTTGGTCACAAGTTTGAAAGTTGAATCCTTATTAATTTTTTCATAATTGTAAAGCACATTGAGATGTCTTGGTAACATTTGATACTACCAAAGACTTTCCATGTTTTTAATTAGTGGAAAAATTAGCTCAAAAGGTTTAACAAGCGAGTTGGTTTTTCTTCTTTGAGGACAAAAGAAATTAAAATTTTATTAAAGGAGTTGGGACATCAAGTTTTGTCAATTTTGTAGTTGAATGCAATATGATGGTTTTCACAAGGATTTGTCATGGCTAGATTGGTTTAGCTCATGTGCGACGTTTTGAACATATGGTTGATATGTTGATGTGTACAAATTGAAAACACATGTTTATTTGCAAATGTTGTTTGATGTTTAATAGAACTAAATCAATTGAACAAGATTTTTGTAGACAAAACATGTGAACTCAACTATATTGGAAACTAGTATAAAAATATGCTCAAGTCCATTAAAGCGATGTTCATATGAAAAGGCCATTTGACAAATGATGTAGATTCAAAAGGAAGCTTGAGCTCAACAATGGTTAGACCAATGTTTGAATCATTGTGTATCACCAAATGTGACAACCATTAACTCTTTTTTTTGATTATATGTACATCGATTTGTTGATATTTTGGCTTCAAATTGTGAGAATTTTCTAATGGTTGAAGCTTGGCAAATGTTTTGTAGCCATTTAAAATGGTGCAAAAGGGATGATAGTTTTTATCATCTTATATGGCAACCAATCTTGGGTTTAAAGGTTTAGGGTTTATGGGTTTAGGTATTTCGTTGGGTACATTTTCATGTGAGAGGGATTGAATACTTGATAGTTTGATGCAAATATCACTTGTCAAGCTTGCACCAACATTGGTCAATTAGGAACAAATATTCATTGCATATGGAAAGATTTGAAAAGCAAGAGGGTCCTTTGAAGAGATGTAATTGTAAGTGACCATTTCTTATGGTTGAATTTTTTAAAAGTGTTTGGAGAATATGTTAATTTTCACTTATATTCATTTAAAAAATAGGAATGCCTTAGAATCTATGTGACAATAGTAGGAACATAGTAGGTTCAACACTAAATAATTATTTGTACGAAAAAATTCCAAAATTTTGAGAAATTATTAAGTTGTTTTTAATAAGTAAAAGCACACCTTAATAGTTTTTTTTAATGATTATGCAAAAATCTTTGGAAAATTTCACTAAATATTTGGCATCAAATTGCCAAACTTGCTAGTTTGTTTTCTTTTGGTCAATTTTGTGATGTAGCCAAATTGGTAATGATCCATAGGAAGATTTAGCCAAATTTGGCTACAAGTTGAATATGAAAATAAAATATTTAGAAATAAAATTAGATTCTTGGTTACATACTTGAACCATTGTATAGAAATCTGGTTGAATTTCCAGATGTTGAAAATCTCCAAAATCACTTGATTTTAGCAGTTTTAATTTGTAATATTACTTTTTTTTGGCTATATAAAGCCGGCAAACAAAAAGGCTGCTTACTAGGCTATTTACCAATGGTATTCATGAATTTGTAAAACAGTTCCCAGACTCCAATACAACTTAGGTTATAACTTCTTTGTTTTTGTGAAGGGCAAATGCTGGAGCAGTTTTTTTTTTTTTTTTTTTCAACATTTTAAATTATTTTTAATAGATTTTTTTATTGGGGCCAAATTTCTCCAAAAGGATTTTTAAAAATGAAATTCAAAATAGGCAAAATTTTAGTTCTTTTTGAGTTTTTGAGTTGCCAAATTTCGAAAAAATATATCTAAAAAAAAAGAGCAATTGCCAGATTCTAACCTAAGCTCCAATAGGTAGCCAAAAATATAGAAGGATACTTGATTTTATTTTTTTTACTTTCATAATTTCTGATCACCAAATCTGGCTAAATTGTTGTATGGATGATCAATCGCCACTTTGAGCAACATCACAAAATTGCCCCAAAAGGGAAAAAAAAAAAGAAAAAAAAAAGAAAAAAAGTAAATTACATGTGAACGCCACATGGCATGTGAAGGGTACATGGGCAGGAATTAAAATTTAAGCCCTGCCCGTGGGACATTACTGCAAGGGAGCGAGCTTGGTTGGCAAATGCACTAAAAAAGTTTTTTTTGAAGACAAAAAAATTTAATAAAAAAAAGAAATAAAAAAAGAAATAAAAAAAAGAAAAAAAGAAAAGAAAATTTCCTCAGCCACCTTCTTCATTCTTTCTCTGACACGTCATCCCAACTCCCATTACACGTGTCGAATCTTCATAAGATACGATACTGCTGCCACTTGGCAGCCGCTTGCTTTACGCGCAGTCGTTCCCGTCTGTCTCTTCGGCAAAAGTTTGGTTTTTTCTTGAATTTTTGGAAAATTTTCTTCTTACTTACGTGTTTTAGGATTTTGATTTGTGTTCTTGGCAGCTGAAAAAATTGCTGTGAAAATTCCAGCTGCATTTTTAAAAAAATAAAAATAAAAATTACATTTGATTTTGTTTTGGTTTCATTGTTGATCGAATACCATAAGTCTATTCTTGAGTTGTTCCTGATCGGCTCTTGAAGCAGCTCTTTGAATTCTTCGGAGAATTCCTCTGATTTTGTTTGAGCTATAAGAATTTTCTTGTTTCTTACTGTTGGTATTTCAGCAGTGTTGCAATTGGTGCTTCTTGGGTTTTGAATTTCAGCAAAATTAGGATTTTGTTTTGTTTTGGTTTGGTTTTTTTTCCCTCAAGTTCTAGCTACTTTGGATCAGCAAGCTTTGATCAGCTTTCCTCTAGTTTCACTCCCTTGAGCTCAAGGAGAAAAAAAAGAAGAAGAACAGTCTTGAAAGTACCCATTGAAGACTTTCTACTTTTCTTGAGAAAAAAACTCTCTTGAGAAGTTGTGCACTTCTAGACTTGGTTTTTGAAGCTGCAGAGTGTTTTTGGGTTTTGGAATTGATACATCTGCAAAAGAGAGAGAGAGAGAGAGATAGTTTGGGAAGCAGCTTACTTCTCCGGCAACTCCAAAACCCATCTTCAAATCCATCATCTGAGTACTTAGTAGCAGTTTTTCTAAAGAAGATTGTAGACAACGGGAAGCAGTACGTATAGTTTGTAGAGAGATTTTGTGATCAGAGACCGAAAAAAAAAAAACAAACAAATTTAGAGATGGCAGCAGGTGATAGAGATGTGAGCCCTCAGGGTATACTAGGGAAGCAGATGCTAGCAGGTGGACTTGCAGGCATGCTGGCTGATGGTGTCATGTATCCTATGATGACAGTCAAATCCAGGCTCATGGTTTGTACTCCTCCAAGTTCTCACCCAGATTCAAATCTCATGTCCTTAATCCCCATAGCTCCCAAATCCTTGAGAATTTTTTACTGTGATTTTTGTTTTTGGCAGTGCCTCAAGAGTTAGAATTAATAAGAAATGAATAGCTTGGTTTGGCAGGTGCAAGGAGGAGGGGGTGGTGTTGGTGGCGGTGGAGGTACAGCAGCATTATATGCATACAAAGGACCAGCACAAGCCATTTACAGCATAGCTGCAAAGGAAGGATGGAGGACCTTGTACAAAGGATACTCAACTGTCTCTCAAATTGCACCTGCTCAAGCACTCTACATGGCCACTTACCAAACTGCCAAGAAAACACTTCCAGGTAGAAGAAATTGACTCAAGAACTTCAAAACTGCTAAATTTCCAAATTCCTCAGAACTCATGGGAAGATCCAATCTTTCTAGATGTATGATGTTCTAAGTACTGCTTGAGTTCTAGATGTCCTTGATCAAACCTAAGTTCAAATGCTGATCAAGTTGCAGAAAAAATAAAATTGGCTTCAAGCATACACAGTAGGTGCTGATCAGTTGCAGAAAAAAAAAGTTGGGCTTCAAGTCAGGGATGGCAGATGCTGATCAATTGCAGAAAAAACTTGGGTTTCAAATCTGGGTTGGCTGTGTTGTCGTTGGTATGTGTGGGTTGAGTAACAACTGTTGTAGCATTTGTATCAACTGTAGGTGGGGAGAGCAATCCTATGGTGCATTTTGTTGGCGGTTTGCTTGCGACGCTCGTGCAGTCAACAGTGATGGTGCCTGTGGAAGTGGTCAGACAAAGACAAATGGTTCAAACCAGTGGAGAAGGCTCTTATACAGTAGTTCCATCTCTCCTATTTCCCAGGCTGCAATATTTATTTTTGATTCCTCTCATTTCTCAGCCCAACATGTATCTAAACATGGGTTTTGTTCTGTCAGTAAACTGTATGTAAACCTTGTCTTACAGCAGCAATTCAGACAATCATTCAATAAGATTGGTGAGGATCTGAATTCCTTCTCCTGCATGTAGATGTCACATAAGAATTTATTGTGATTTTTGCTTGCAAAATCTGTGCTTGCAGGGATCTTTGCATGTGGTAAGAAGCATTTATCAACATGAAGGTATAGGAGCAATATACCGGGGGTTTTTGTTGGCTCAAATGGTGTGGGGACCATACAATGCTGTGTACTTGCCACTCTGGGAAGCTACCAAGCGTGCCTGTGTTTGGTACTCTGGGGCTGAATCTGTTGAAAAACTCAATATTCACTATGAACTTGGCAGCTCTTTCTTAAGTTCTGCATTTGCTGCTGGTCTTACAAATCCCATGGTTAGTCTTTCTCCCTCTCTCTCTCTCTTCTTTTTCTTCTTCTTCTCAACATTCAATGCCATTTAAGCCCCACCCAATGTAGAGCAAATTCTACACAGACTAAATTGGAATTTTGCAATAAGGAAGCATTGCTCTCTCTACTACATTCTAAATCTTGCAATTGTGAATTCTAGTGTCCTCATAATACTCTGTGTAATCCTCACTGAAATTTACGAATGCCTTCAAATCTTGAACTGGTAAGAGAAAAAAATCTTTTGACAGATCTTGTTGGTTCCTATTTTGTCGAATGAATTTGGGTCTTTTTTTTTTCCCCCCCTGCAGGATGTTATCAAGACACGATTGCAAGTGCAAGGAAAAAGTAATGTAAACAATAGCACACAATACACGGGAGCATGGGATGCAGCTAAATCAATCTACAAACAAGAGGGTGTGACCGGATTCACTCGTGGTATGACATCCAGGATGCTGTGGGTTGCACCATCAGCCATGATCATGTTCACCACTTATGATCAGATCATGAAGCGATTGACTCATGGGTTCTCAGTTTAGATCCTAAACCCTAAACCCTAAACCACAACCCCAGGTCGATACGAAAAGCTGCCAATTTTTTTTCAAGATTTCTTGCATGAGGTCTAAAACTCCTAAACATTATTCTTTTGACTTCCTGAGCTGAATTCTTCTAAATTGGTTATTGAGTTGCAAACTTTCCTCCAAATTTGATGTCTTGATCCATCCTTGCTCAAAATTTGATCAACCCATCCCTCTTTCCCAACTGAGGTGGGGGAGGCCTAAAATGTTCATAGTCACAACAAATATATTCGTGTACACATTCAGCTTCTAAATCGTGGGGTGTTTCTTTCCTAAGGATCTTTTTTCAAAGAACCTGCTTTCTCCTAGTCTCATGGGTGTTCTATTATTTGGGTTTGGTTAGCTCCTTGTGGTTCAAGGTGTGCTCATTGTTTGGCCTATGGGTCTCGCCACCTTTGGCTATTTGTATTTTGTTGTTCTTTCTTATGGGTTTTTTCTAGATTGCATATTTTTTTGTCAATGTCCATTTTACATCTGAGTTTTGTGTAGGGTGTTATGCGATACTATATTGATGTTACCATATCAATGCTTACATCTATTGTTGTTCACACATCACACAAATAACATAGGAGTACTCTAATTGGTGCATGATATTATGGTGATTCAAAATAAAACTCCTTACAACAAATAGGAAGGAATCCAAGCCCAAAACATAGAATGCCCAAAACAATTAATGAAAATACAATATAAGAAACCAAAGTGTCAAAGAAACTTGCATAAAAACATATGAAAACTTGAAAAGCAAAACACATGAAAACCTACAAAGCAAAACACACTATTTTTTTGAATTTCAATTTCAAAAGTGATTTGAAAACCCACACCTCAAAATGATATTTGAGACACGAAATAATTAAAACTCGATATAGCTCAGATCATGTTTATATTTAAAATGATTTTGAGTTAAAATATAATTAATTATACTAACTCAATTTAGCACGAAATTAATTATGACTTAACTGGATAGCTAACCTAGTACTCTTAACTAAAGTAAAACCTTAGGATGAGGACATTTTAAAGGGCCGAAGACAAAACACTAGTGGATTTTGGTCCCACATTTGGGAATGTCCACCACCCATAGGCTTTATCCATTGAAAAGAATGATGCAAAATTATCATGAACCTAAACATAAATAGAACACATTGGGTAGGAGGGCATGGTTTTTACCTGTATAGTGCAGTATTTGAATTTTCAAAGAATTACTAGTTCATGTTTTAAAATATTTTAAAATCATTTGGTTTTATTTCAAAATTAAAAAAATATTTTAATTATTTCAAAGCAATTCAAGGACTTGAGGTTTTCATGAAAAAATTGCTAAAGAACCAAGATTTTTCTAATTGGTTAATTGATTTTTTACATTTTTTTGATAATCATGGTTATATAATCAGATTTGGGTTTTTTGATTTTTCTTACAATTGCAATTATGAATATTAAAAATTGCCATGATAATTGTCTTGGGTTTATTCTTGTGTTTAATCACTGGCCAACATTGGTTTGATTAGGGTAAACATGATATTAGTGTGGAAAAAATGATAATACCAAAATAAGAAAGGAGTTTGAATTTTAAATCAACTTAAAGATCCATCTAAGTATAATTGATTGATTTGAAAGAAGCAAAAATTGGTTATGAAAAATTAGTTTTGCAAATAAGAAATAAATAAACAACTAGACAAGGTATTTAAAATTGAAACTTTTTTTTATAGAATTGTTCTAGTTCTTTGGGAAAATAAAGTGAAAGAACTAGAACAATTGATTTATTAAAAAAGTTGATATGCACTCAACATTGAAAAAACCCCAACATCTAGAGCATTTTTATTATTAGTTCTTCATTTTTCTTTTGAATGTCATGCAACTTTTCAAGATTCAAAATTTTTTTTTTTCCCCTTCATTTTTTGGCATTATGTTTAATTATTTTTGCTAACTTGGATTTTCTTTAGATTTTTCTTCCATTTCAACTTTATTCATGAAGATTCATTTTGCATTAGTTTATTTTCATTTTCACAAGACAAAAAATAAACCAAATAGAGTGGCAAAACTAGAAACCTAAAACTATAGTCTAAAACCTTCTTCCTAGACCTAATCAATGATGCTAGACACTAGAGCCTAGATCCTAGGTCCTACCTATTACCAAGCCTGGAACCCTAGACCTAAAACTTGACCCTGGGTATCACTTGCTATGATATCCATTTGGTACTCATTGTGAGAACCAGCCCAAATCCCGGGTCAGTTCAAACAAATTTTTTAATACCTGCCCAACACCCGGGTCTCAAACTTAAGGGTGCGAGGAATCTTCCACCAATAATAATTATTAATAATAATAATAATAATAAGGCTTAGGCATAATAACCCCTTCTCTGAGGTAACTAAAAAGGATGAATGAACTACCCTGAAATCTGTAGTTCTTTTCAGGTTCCTTGGATGAATGAAAAAACCACATCTTCTTTTGAAACAACCAGAACAGAAAGCTCCTCAAATTTGAAAATAAATTATACAATATTAAAAAAAAAAAAATAATTGTTTCAATTTTTGAAAGATGGGTTATTTAACAAAATCCAATACCCACTCAACACTTGGGGAATCTAGTGTTTTTTAGTGTATGATTTATTTTTTGTTTTTTATTTTTTTAAAATTTTGATTTTCTGATGTAGGAGTAGGTGACAAGGATCCTAATTTCCAAAGGTAAATTTAGCCTTTTATTGACCATTGTTCTTCAAAGTTTTCTCCAAATAATAATAGCAATGTGTGGACGGACGGGCTTTTGGGGGCCGATTGCCAAACAACACCAATGTGACGACAAACTTTTGGGGCCAATTGAAAAAAAAAGAAGTGATGCTTTATGGTTGGAATAAATCCTTAAACTTTTCATGAAAAATCAAAATTTCCCTCATGTTTTTGACAAAATTTTGGGTTAAAAATCAAAGCATATGGGAAAAAGTATTCCAGCTTTGTTTTTTTCTTGTTGTCACGGTGCAAAAAAGAATTTGCTATGACAAAACACGCTCATACAGTTGCGTGGGTTGAAACAAGGTACTAAATTCCAAGCAAAGGGTTTGCGAAAGTTGTGAGGATTGGCAAAGGGGCCCATCTTTTGGAAAGGGATTCCCCCAAAAGTGGAAGAGGGAAATTGAGTTCAGAGGAACAAATTGTGAGGAATGGGTACATTCAACAAACCCAAAAAACATCCAAACCAACATGATCATTTAACATTGAACAAACGAAAAAACATCCAAACCAACATGATCATTAAACATTGAACAAATGAAAAAACATCCAAACCAACATGATCATTAAACATTGAACAAACCAAAATAACATCCAAACCAACATGATCATTAAACATTCAACAAACCAAAAAACATCCAAACCAACATGATCATTAAACATTCAACAAACGAAAAAACATCCAAACCAACATGATCATTAAAAATTCAACAAACCAAAAAACATCCAAACCAACATGATCATTAAACATTCAACAAACCAAAAAACATCCAAACCAACATGATCATTAAACATTGAACAAATGAAAAAACATCCAAACCAACATGATCATTAAACATTGAACAAACGAAAAAACATCCATCCATGTTTGCAAAGGCAAAATGAAAAGCCACAACATACCTAGTCATCAAATATTAGACAAAACAAAAAAACAAGCCATTGGATGTATGAAAAGAAGAAAAGTCATCACTTGTAGTTGTGTTGAATGCTAGATAAAACACACACACACATCACCACCTAAAAGACCGTCCACTCTTGTTACTCTTGTTATGCAACTAGATGCCAAGATAGACCACATCAACCATGAACAATATCCACATTATTACAACTTGAAATCATGATAAAAAATGAAAACCTTTTTTCTCCCCCAAAAAAAAAATCAAATAAAAATAAAAATAATCACATAAAATAAAATAAAATATAAACATTCAAATTTCACACTTATTATTATTAATTTGCAACAACCAATTGCTCTTTCAAGTGACCCAAATTGAACAATTGCATAAACCACACACCACCCTAAATCTTCAACTTCTTGAACACACCTTAACCCACAATGGCTTAAACTACATCCATCCGGTTACATAATTGGTTGCACCATTTCAGTCATTTGCTTAGGTGCGATAGGCAACCATGTGCTCCTTTCAACTTTTTGTAGAATCTATTACCTTTTTAGAAAGCATTGAGGATCAAGGGTGTGTGTGCCAGATGAATCCGTGGTGAGAACAACAAATTACACTTTGGAAAACACACCATCGTTGAACTTGTTACCCCCCCAATGCAATGATGATTCACCCTAATGGGGTTTCTCACATTGCTAGGTGGAATAGATCCTTCCAGGCTCGTTCCGTTCCTTAGTATGTTTGGTCTTAGTTGTCGTATTTTGCCACAAAATATCATCGAAATTGTGTGGCCAACGTGCAAACATCATCCAATTTTGTATTGGAGAGGGCTATAGGTAGCGGATTCTACTTAGGTAAGCATGACTTGGGCATGCATGGGGTGTGTGTACTTAACGGAATCCGCTGTTTGCAACTTTCTGTTTGGCACCAAAGGCAAAAATGTCATTGGAATAATGCTCCTTGAGCTTGCGAGGAGAAAGATGAGGAATTTCTTGCCACGAAATTGACAAGTTGAGCTAATTCTGCACAATAATGAGTCAAGGAAAACAAACGGCCAAATTGGCAAGCCCAGACTTTAAAGTTGCACGCGGTGATTGGTGGTTTGTGAGAAAAAGAGGGAGGCACAAAACTTGCCCAAAAAAATCTAACTTTCAATAGGGTAACGTATAACTGATGTTCAACACCAAAAAAATTTATATTATTATTATTATTATTATTATTATTTGTCTAACTGAAAATCAAATAATACTTTATTATTAATATTTGTCAAAATTGTTAAAAAAAAATCAAACTTCCCAACTTGTGCAAAACTATTTATTGTCTCAACCATTATTGGGTTATCAATACAAAATATTTTATTATTATTAACATTTGTCAAAATTGTTGAAAATCAAACTTCCCAACTTGTGCAAAGCTATTTATTATCTCAACCATTTATTGGGTTATTATTAGAATTTTATTATTATTATTAATATTTGTCAAAATTGTTGACAATCAAACTTCCCAACTTGTGCAAAGCTATTTATTGTCTCAACCACTTATTGGGTTATTATTACAAAATTTATTATTACATATAGTAAAGGACATCGTGAAGCATCATTTCATCCATCCGTCCATCCATCCGATCATCCATCCATTCTGTCATGGTCTGTTTAATCTGACGGAGTGGAGAAAGAGTGGAATACAGACTTGGCACGATGTAGAATAATATATATTAGTGTTGTAAATTTTTATTTTTATTTTTCATTTTGGGGTTTTTGGACTTAGGTACACTCATCCTGTCTCTTTCTCAACAACTTAAAGAGTTGGGTTGGGCTTTTTTTTTTTTTTTT
>Ga0116231_10004628_pt1 | contig 27707 bp, 18 predicted proteins | sample S1TSphgellanicum_2_FD_89695 | JGI IMG/M metagenome (GOLD analysis project Ga0116231, IMG submission 89695) | Host-associated microbial communities from peat moss isolated from Minnesota, USA - S1T2_Fd - Sphagnum magellanicum MG | ecosystem: Host-associated > Plants > Peat moss > Unclassified... | reverse complement strand
TTTGTTCCTTTTTTTAGGTTTTTTTTTTGTTTTTTTTTTTCCTTTTTTTTTGTTTTTAAATTTACAATCTTTGTTCCTTTCCCTTTTTAAGAAAAAAAAAAAAAAAAAAAAACTTTTTTTTTCTCTTTTTTTGTTTTATTTGATTTTGTTTTGGGTGTTTCTTTATTGTAGAAGAAGAAAAACTTGTTGCCAAGAACATTTTTTTTCTTTTAATCTTTTTTTTCCTTGATGTCACAAAAGAAAAACTTCTTATGTGATTTTTCTCCTTCTTTTTGTTATTGTCAATGGAATTCAAAATTCTCCCTTTTTTATTGTTCATTATTGTTTGTTAGGGGAGTTTGAAGCTTTTTGACAATGGTGAGAGAACAACCTTTGTTACCATTGTTGGGGAGTTTCAAACTTGTCCCTTTTCTTGTTTTGATTGTTTTGGTGTTAGGGGAATTATGTGTGATATTCACATTTTTTTAACTATGATGTTATGATTGTTTGTAACCTTGGATGTAAGTCTTGAGCCTCCACTTAATGAAGCTTTTCATGAAATTGAAGGTGATCCTGGAAAAGTCTTGCTCAAAAACATGATGGAGGATGTTGCATGGGTTCATGAATCTTCAAGGTGGATTTGTAAGCTTGATGCATACATTGATTGCTATACAATTAAATGGTTGTGTTGTCAAAATCTAACAAAACATATGGTCTTTGCATGGAGGTGGGCAAATTTAGGCATTTTTTTAGTTGTCCTTAGGATCTATGAATGTTCATATGTTGAACAACCCCCAAGTAAGGCAAACACATAATGAAAAGAAAGCAATTGATTGAATGAAAAAAATTAAAGTTGAGTGGGGTCAATGTAAGGTCAAAAGGAAATGTTTGTAAGAGGTTCAACAACCACTACTAGTATGGTTAGCCTATGACAAGTTGTTAAAACTCATTGGCATTTTTATATGGGGTGTGGCCATTTGAAATAGTGCATCTTCACAAATTTAAGACAAAAATCATGCTAAAATAATTCAAACAAGATTGCAAGGTTTATTTATGTTGTTTCCATCCTCCAACTAAACCATGACATTAATTTTATGTTTTGTTAAAACAAGTTTCAAAGCACAACAAATGAGGTCTTTGTGACAAATATGGTATTGCTCACACTTCAACACGACCAATTGTTCACCCATCACCATGCTATGATAGGCCACAATAGTTGCGCCAACCTATTGGAGGAACATGGGCATCTTTGATGATTTATCTTCCTTGAGTGAAGGTACACTTTGAAACATAATGTCGAAACATTGTCATTTGAACATTTTTATACATTTGTGTACATGTCCATGGATTCATTTTTGTAACTTTCCACTCATTGTATTTTCCAAATCAAAATATTTTAATCCCAATTTGTGGCCTTTGATCACTTTATGCCATATTGCACATACTTAACATGCCCCATTTCACAAAATACCCCCATCCATTACAAATGGTTTACATTAACCATAAAACCAAATGATATTTTCATATGTAAGAAGAAAACAATGAAATTGTGGCCACAATAGAATGAGCAATACCTTCATTGGTGAAGGTTTAAGGTCATTGTTAACATGGTTGACAATGCAATACCTTCATTACCTCCATTGTTTTCATGATGTAATACCTACATAATAACCTTAAGTAAAAAATATGTTGCAATATTTACATACAATTATATTATTTACCTTCACCAACCAAGGGGCCCCATTAGTGTATGGCAAGGTTTGAATATGCGAGTATTATGAAAATTTATTCCTCCATCACCAAATGCAATACCCACATTTATTCAACTAAAATCATTGACACCTTTTTGTTCCACCCAAATGTGAAAATTACAAGGACTTAATCTTTTTTTTGTTTAAGTTCCATGATGGGTGCCCCATGTCATCATGCCCCATATAAAGGGTATTACAAAAACTTGGTCCATTGTCATTTAAATCCCATCACATTAGGATTGATCCATTGTATGCAATATCTTTCTAAATGTTATTTCATGTATTTGTCATAAAGGTGTAAAAGGAGGGTTTTATTAAACAAAGTTAAGAGGGGGGGGAGAGAGGTTGTGCAATGCATATGCAATTATAAATTCAGTTATCAAAATATAAAAAGTGAAAAAAAAATTGTTGCAATTTTTATGCATGGGAAGTATTTATCTTTAGACCACTTAATTTTTTTGAATTGAACCTAACAACTTGAAATTTTGGTATTTGAACTACCAATTTCAAATATTCCAAGGCTAATAATGTGCTTGAAATTTCCAAAATGGTTTAAAAATAGACTCCATTTCCTTATATCTATATATATAATTAATTTTCATTTTATTTAGTTAGGTGGTCATGTTTTTTAATGATGTGATGATCATGTATGGGAATGTTGAAAATTATTACCAACATTTTGGCTACATATGAATTATGACCAATTTAAGTTTCAAATGTAGGCATATAAACTCCCACCATTTTATTTTTTTAACATGGAACAAAACAAACATGATGTATTATTTTGGGTAATCAATTAGAGCTCAATTTTTTGCATTGCAAACAACAATGTTATTATTGCTTATATTTTCATTAAAATAATTACCAAAAAATCATTTCATACAGGTTCAAAGGTGGTTAGTTTGATTACATTTTGCAAATCAATTGATTGTGTGCAATTACTTATTAAAGCAACTTGTCAAAGATGGTGATGAATAACCTTGTACATGAAATTGGAGGTGTGCAAATGAAAGGTTAATAAATGAATGTTTATTAACCTTTTATTTGCACGCCTCCAATTTGAAAGGATCATATTTGCCAATTCAATATATTTTCAAAATGGCAAAATATGATGTTAGGGTTGATTTGATGGTATTTTATGTACACACTTTAATTTACAACCTATATAAAAATTGATCATAATTTCTTATAATGTAAAACTAGACATAAGTCCTAATATCCTTATAAAAGAAAATGGTTCAATCACACAAAAAGTTGATGTTCATGACATTTGTGTGAGGTAAACTATGTGGTTTCATCTATTATGTAATATTTGGCATTTATCATGGCATATAGTAGACACAAATTGCAATTTCACACCAGGTAATGGCACATTTAGTTTTAAATGCCATAATTAACAAAAATAGGTTTGGAATGTGCCATAAATAAGACAATGTAATATTTTATATTGGTACTACATGCATTCTTATTTTTTGTCCATGCATAATCAAATGTTGACATTGAAACCTTCCCACATAAATACATGGTACATATAATAGGGAACCCATTTTTAGGAAATCACTCAATCAATGTGATCATCACATGTCTTTCAAAGAAAGTTTGGCAATGCTATCTTAGTGGTTTAATATTCTAATTTAGTTTTGTGGTAGACTTGCTTGCACTTTTATGAATTTGGTGACAATGGAGTTTGAATTTTCAATATTGGGTTTGGGAGAAGGATGAATATTAGGGCTATTGTTAATAAATTTACTACTTGAAAGGACAATACAAGCTAAGTAGCAAGATATTTTGTCATGGTTATAATTTACACAAGTTGTCATTATTATCAATCTCACAATGTCATTCATCACTACCATAGTTACTATTGACATAGTTTCATTTATCATGGACAATAAATCCATGGTATAATGCACATGATTTTAGGGAAAACTATAATTATATATAATATTAAAAATAATAACATGTAAGACTTCACTCATAATACATGCCATAAACATATAATATAATGGAAACCAATGACATGTCATAAACAAATTAAAATGTGGTAGATGCCACGTTTAAATAAGCAATAGGCTTGTATAATAAATTGACATAGTCTTTTAAAACATCTCCATCTAGCTACCCAAACAATTGTTCGTGCTCTAAAAGTTAGTGGTCACAATTTGGGAGTCTAGGCTATCATTGATGTATAAGTGAATTTTATGCAAAGCGCATGCACCACCCATCATCATGACTTTGCTTATATATAACAAGGGGTCGTCTTTCTCATTTTACATGTCATTATGTTTAATTAATCTCATAGCTCTTTGTTTTGTAGCTTCCATTTTTCCCTTAATTTTTCTTCTACTATTTTCATTCACACTCCAAAACTATTTCCTTGCAATTCATTACTCTCCTATAATTGTCATCCTTTCCTTGCAGTTGATCTTTTGACTACACCTTTCACCTTGCAAACTTGTTATTCTTGAGCTTACATGTCACCATTTACAAGTGCACATGTGATAAATTAGCAACAACAATTGTTCAAAATGGGGTTGCGTTAGAATACACAAATATGAACAATATTAAATCATTATTAATGCACACAATAGTTACAAATAAAATTAGATTTATGTGGTAGCGAGATTAGGTGGCAAGATGGTTCATTGCCAATGCAAAAAAAGAATGTAATTAGAAAGCTCACAAGTTGATCATTTGGTTAGATTATTTCATAAAATTCCTTATTTACAATGATATATTATTTCACCACTAATATTACATGAAATTTCACCTATCTTTTGAATTATTGAAATTTTTTGTGTGCATTACCCCTATTTCATTTGAAGAAAAAATGCATGAAACTTTCAAAAATTGAACCTCATTTAGATTTAATGAATTTTCACAAGTTGTAAATGCTTACATATTGTGAAGTTATTGATGCTTATATGAATATTGCAAAATAGGAGAAAATGTAACATTTTAATGCCTTGCATGCTTTGCTAAAGTGATAAAGAAAGTCCTTGATGCAAAATACTTCAAGCAATCCACATGAATAGATTTAAAGAAACAACAAAGTGTCAATGTAGAAAGGGGTTCAACGAGCATGTTTTTTTTGTGGGATTGTATGGATTATCATTGGAAAATTTGCCTTGTTGGCCAATCAAGTTCATTCATTGAAAAAGATGGGCACAAGTTGATAATAATGGAGGCCATAGTTAATCAAGATTGTGGATATGGCATGTGTATTTTGGGTTGCCCAAAGGTAACAATGATTTGAACATTATAAATAAGAGCCCTTCAATTGGAGTTGAGTTATGCAATGACATTCAGATGACTCACGGGTTAACATTTGCAACATATTTGGAAGACGTTGAACAAAAATACATTACAATTTGAGGAACGATCTCATTGATCACTTGAAAGAAGGAAATTGAAAGGATTCAACCATTTTCCATTTATTTCACTATTTTTTTACACTCAATTTTGTCTTGTGTATTTATCCTTCTGTTTACTCTATGCAATCTTGGTTGGGACCTTTAAGTGTTTCATTTGTCATAGGTCTAGCTATGTTGATTTGTTTGAAGCGAACTTGAAGCTTTTCCAATTTCTTTTTCTCCAAGCTTCATTAAACTATATAAGCTTACCATCTAACACAAAAAAATTGCACCATCATGTTTTGATCCTATATGATTGTGATCCTTTTGAGGATTGTTGTTATTTGGGAATTTCCTTTTGGTGGAAGGTAATTCTTTATGTATTGAGTTGCTCATGGAGGAAAAGAAAATAACATCACATGTGCACAAAGTTGTCAAAGCAAACAAACGTTGGACTAAATGTTGTTGAAAATAATTTCTTTTTAAAATTCAAAAATTTCCAATCTTGTTCATTGGTAATTTACTTGTCAAAACAATAAATCAAAATTTGAAAATGTGCAAAAAAGATGGAATTAAACACTACACCATGTACCTTAAAAAGGTAAGTTTTGATTTTGTGGACAAAGTGATGTGAGTGTGGATGGATAGATGAAGCAAAATACAAAATTATCATCAAAATATTCCCAAGTGTAAAAACAATCCGAGTAAATAGAACAAAACTCTTTGATTCCACATTTTTCATTTAATGCAAAAAAACGAAGGAAAAAAAAGGGGAAAACTAATTAATTACCTATTTTTTTCATTGAAACTTTTTTCACCAAATTTTTTTTCAAAAAACATTTGGGGGCTATAAATAGGTCTAAGAAGGCAAAGTAGGTATATGGCTAAATAAAATGGACTTTCACAAATACACACACACACACACACCAATATTTTCATTAAATAGATTTGAATAATTATTCAATTTGACATTTCAAGTGATGAAATCATGCATGTCTAGTGCACCCAAATATATTCATCAATGATATATATATATATATATATCAATTTTTTTAAACATGTAGTTGAAAATGGATTACAACTTTTTAAATTTAAAAATTATTAAGAACCATTCCATAATATTCAAATGTTCAAATGATATAATCAATTTTAGTTAATTGTATAATGAAGTGGTGGTGGTAGTTGGGTTAACGACTAGTTTGCATGTGGTTAAGTTAGGACGAATATGTTTTAAAATGTAATAATTTGGACTAAATTTTCATGGTTATTTTGGGTAGAATTTGCCAAATTGTGTGATTTAGCCAAAAGTCGCCTTTGAGCATCCCGAAACATATTTCACATTTTAGTTGACAAAAACACATTTATAGCCAGAATTTGTCAAAACAAATAGCCAGAGAAAATGATTTGATCCTACTAGGAGGGGTTGGGGGGGGTGGGGGGGATATTTACCATGGTTAAAAAAGCAAACGCTGGGTTGGGTTATGTTGCGAATAAACCACAACTACGAAAAGTGGACCTTAAAATCCCCGAAGAGGCTCCAACAGGTCCTTACGCATGCCCGAAGGGCCTCAAGAGAGACCTTTTATCATCCTGGCCGTCGTCCCTTATGCTCAGGTGTGGGACCACGACGGAAAGCTTCTCGCGTCGGAGCTCTCGCGCAAGCGCTTTGTTTTTGCGAAGAAACAAGAATTTTTTTTTCCCCTTTCGTAGTATTCCGAAGTGTGTTGCGAGTCGACGAGGTTTGAGGAATTTTTTTTTTCTCTGAAGAGAGAGAGAGAGAGAGAGAGAGAGCAAGCAAAAATCTCGATCAATCAAAACAACAGCTCGAATTTCATGCAAGAAAAAGGGATTGTCGAAATTACTTCTATTAAGTAAGTATTCATGCTTTTGGAGTTGAATCCTGCTTTAGAAAGAAAAAATCAATTCCCCCCTGCTGCATCGCGGGAGGAAGGAGGGAAGGAAGGAAGGAAGGAGGGCAAAGCAAAAGAGGAAAAAAATCTCCAGCAACAAACAAACAACCAAACAAACGAGATTGAGGAGTACTTAGAAAGAAGGAGGGAATTAGGGTTTAGGGCATGCAAGTAAGATGGGATCGTCTGCTATGGATGCCATGCAAGTGCTGTTCACAGCATTTGATACTGGCATATCTAGTGTGTGGCGTGAAGAGGATCGTTCCTGGAGGTCTGAGGAGAGGAGGTGGAGAACAGAAGACGTTGACTACAGAGAGGAAGAACGCAGATGGCGGGCGGAAGAGGGGGAAATGCGATGCAACGAGCAAAGGTACAAAACCCTAAACACTACTACTACTTCTACTACTACTTTTGTCTCAATTGCTGCTGCTCTCTCCAACCCTAATAATTCCATTCACTTTGTCGTTCGTGATGAGCAAGCTGATGGGTATGTCTCTCATAACTTTGTGAGTGATGGGTGCGTCTCTGATAGATAGCTTTGTGAGTGATGACTGATGGCATACTTACAAAGGTTTTAGGGTTTTGACTGCCACTCATTCTTTCTCATGTTCAAAGACCATAAACAGATTTGACGTGTCGGGCTGCATGCAGTTTGTGATCACACTTTTGGTACATAAATTGCTCTTCTTTTCCTCTGAATCACAAGATGTTAAGGGCTCTAGATATTCTTTTCCTGCACTTCCAGAACTGGTGTTGATTGCACTACAGATATGTACAAGACCCAGCCATCTCTTTTCTTGTTGGTGCTGTAGTAGTCAGAATATGTCTAAACAAACCTGTGCCTCAGTTGTTGTTTCATGGTTTGTTGGCAATTGGGGAAATTGGGTTTGTTCAAGATACTCCTGGATTATTGGTGTGGGCAACTTTCCGCATGAGTAGCAGATCAGGATCTTTTCAAGTTTAATCTGTTGTCTCTTATTTCCTTTTCAAGACTTTAGAGAGTACTTCCAACCCTGGGTTGAGGCTCAATTCAGGTGATGCTATTATGTGGTTGACTACATTTGGTCTGGATATTAACATCAGCAGGCGTGGATTGGGCGTAGATGGAGAAAAGAGGATGTTGAGCAGCAGCATGTGGAGAATGCCCGGTATCTGTGGACCAGGTGGGTGGGTTTCTGTGCTATTGTTTTTCTCTCACTTTCCCTGACTGAATCCTACAATGCCTGACTTTTCAGTCTGCTGACGGCTTTCTGTATGAGTGGAGCCAAATGAAAAGGATGGGGATGCACATATTAGCGAATCCTGGATTTCTAACAAGGACTGCCTGTCAATGATAGAAAGAGGAATACTCTAGAAGCTCTGCTAACCAAGCCTTGCTCTCCAGTAGAATTGTTAAGTTAACATGCACTACTGCTATTGCAGGTTTGTGGAGAAGAATCGAAGAGATGTGGAAGAGAAATCAGAGCAACTCAAGGCAATCTCAAATCTTGCTGCATTATTTGCAGGCTTTGGTGTTGTCACCCTCACACAATTCCCAGTTGATTCAACACACATAAGTGCAATTTGGATTGCATTCTATGGTGTTTTGACAGCAATTACAGTTGGGATGATGACTGTAGCCATGGTGACATGCACCTTGATTCTTGGTAGCATTCTAAAAAATGGAAAACTATATGTAAATGAGGAGGCTGAGGAGGAGTTCATGTTCAAATGTAAGGCGTTTGTTATGAATTACAAAGAGGGACATGCACAGAAGCCTCCATATCCACGACTGACATTTGAAGCCTTCTGGCGTCTGCGGTGTGATTCTCACTGGCGGCGAGCCTTCCAGCTTTTCGCAGTGGGGGTTTTGTCATTCCTTGTTAGTCTAGTACCAATTGGATGGATCAAGTTTTTCCAGTCACCTGTGACTGCATATCTATTCATTGCGATAGTTGGTTTGTCAATTGTTGTTTGGGGAATTGTGCAGTGGTACTGGGGGACACATATGACCAGTAATATAACGAGATCAGAAGAGCACGGAATGCAGCCCACAAGCCTGCCATTTGATTGGCACCTCTCACCTGGGTCCACACATCAGGCACATATGTAAGATGCTATTAGCTAGGTGAAACAGATGGACAATTGCAGAAAACAGCTTTCACAATCCTATTAGCAAGGATTGTTGTTTGAAGAGCAATCGAGCAACCAACACCTTTCAGATGACAAGCATGCACCTGGAAATATTTATTTGGTGAGAGGATTTCATAACCCTAGAATTCATTTCTTAGTGACTACAGTGTTTTGACAATTGCAGCACATTTCCATCTCTAAACATGTGTAATCAGCCATTTCCAACTCTAGCAAAAACCACTAGATCTGTGGATTTTGTCCATTTCTATACAAGGGGTAGCGGGAGGAGGGCAAGATAGAACTGTTTTTTCAGCTCTTTATGTAAATCTAAGCATAAGTTTGATAGAATTAATCATGGGAGACTAAACACAAATGGAAACTGGATATGGCGACCTGAGAATTGTGGGGTAGCTTGGAATGTGATTGCAAATTGTTTCAGTCTACTTAAGCTCTTTTCAGGTGATCACTCTTTTGTAGAATTCTCCTATGTAATCTTATTTGGAAGCCTTGTTAAATTTCTTGGCTGAGCACCACGTCAAATTGTGTTAATTCTGCCTCAATCATATTCTCAAATCATGTATCACGTATTTATTGTAAATTGTAGTACCTTATCTAGTTTGGCACTCAGATGCTGAATACAATTTTTAATTTTCAAAATTGAGTGCTGCAACAAGAATGGTAATTTATGAAAATTTCAATCTAATATTAACTCTAAAATAGTTTTTTTTTTTTTGCAATATGATTGATCATTGCACATGATGTCCATGAAAAGATCTCATTCAAAAGGAAGTTGTGTATGGTTTCCTCTCCTCTATCAAAGTTTTGGGTTGCAAGGGATTTTACTTCATCCAAAACCTTAAATGAGGAATAGAGAATATTAAAGCTATTACTAAACATAACACAAATAACTAAATTGGGTTTAGGGTTTCATATTAGGGTTTATTGTTTTCTTTCTTTCCACTACTTGCCTACATATTAGATATTGAGTAGTGGAAAGAAAGAAAACAATAAACCCTAAATACAACTTTCATATTTATCTCAAGTTCCCAAAATTTGGACATTGATTTCCTTAACTTTTGACAATTTGGGAATATAATTTTTATACTTGGTTTTCAGTGCGCAGCCACAAATATGAAAGGATGATTAAATATTTGTACTCCATATTTGGTTTCTAGCTTGATTTGGCTAAATCTACCTAAGGACAATTGCCATTTTTTAACATCTTCCTATTATGATCATAACCACTTTGGCTATAAACAAAAATTCTTAAAAGAAACAATGTTGACCATGGAAATAGAAATCACTACATGTTTAAGAAACATAACATGAAATGATTGGAAGGAGCAATTTTGGTATGGGGAGGTCATTGAATTAAAGATGTTTTTGTAGGATGGGATGATCATGAAATGACCTATGGGAAATCAATGAACAAAGGAAGATGATCAGGTGGCGACATGGTGTGAAGCCTCGTTGAAGGTACATACAACAATGCCTATAGACATGGCACTTGCCACATGAGTGAAGGTTTCTACCTTGTAAGACAATGGCAACAACTACCTATTCATGATGCTAGTGGACCTAGTGACAATCTTGAATGTGAAAACTATACATGCCATTCTAGCATTCAGATCCCATTCACACATTTAGTGCATACAAAGTTCAATGTAGTGTAGAACCAAAGACCAAATTTAGTACAAAAGAACATCTCGGGTTCAATTCAAACTCATAATTTTGATTTCCATGGCCCAAAGATAATCAATAATATAATCTCGCAATCTATTTAGCACAATGATTGATTGGTTAGTTGCAACCTCAAGAATAATGCCTATGTGGCCATCTTTATCTTGAAATTAACCATGCCATGCCACATGACAATTCTTCCTCAATAATGCATGAAACCATTGAATGCAAACATACCAACAAAACTTTTGGCCTCATTGATCACTAGTTCTTGCATAATATTAACTTGTGTTGGTTACATCAAGTAAATAAACTTGAAATAACCTCGAATTCTTGTGATACATCATTCTACAACATCCATTGTTGTGCTCTCACCCAGCTTGCAATTTTCATTGTTGCATTCGTAGGCACTTGATAAGCAAGCATTCTTAGGCACTTGATATGTAAGCATTCTCAACGTTGTAGTGCATTTTTGAATGTTAGACAAACCCTAAACACAAAGCATATCTGATGTGGGAAAAGTAAACATCATGTTTATAACTAGTGTGTGTCCATAATTAAAAAAAACAAAATACTATTCATCCTACAACACCTCTTGAAGAATGCTCCATCATCCAAATAAATCCTCTCATGCCCAAGTTGCCCATGTGAAGAATCTCCCATCATACATAGGGTTGTCATTAAATAATTTTGATAAATCCTCTCATGCTCAAGTTGTCATCAACACCATTGTTTTCAATCTCCATGCATGCATGCTTTATTTTATGTTACTTTATTAGTTTTGATTGTGTGAGGAACTTAATCGAGTAATACCTGAAACATGATTCTGCACCAACCATATTCATATAGCATCCATCTCAATCCTGTTACTCAACTTTTGCACTTGACAAGTTCTTCCCATTGCAACATCACAAGTTCCAACTTTCACAATCAAGATCTAGTTATAAACATATTTGGCTACAACCCTTTTCCATACTTCAAAGATCCTTGAGGTTGATCAATCCCAAAGTCCTCCAACTTGGAAGCGTCCCGAGCGTGCAAAGCTCACACTGATGTTTGTGAACATGACGAAATTTCCAAGCTGTTAGTTTTGAAGAAGAATAGATCCACAATATAATTTCTGTTTGAACCATTTCAAAGTTCCCTTGTGGATCAAAAGAATGCAAATCACAAATAGCAATGACAATTTGCCTTCAGTTTCTACTGCCATTCTGGACACAAGGGGAAGACTAAGTTGTGATGTTCACCAAGACTCGAAAGATATAGCAAACAAATGAAACTAACAAGTATCTGAGTCATTCAAACTGCAACAAGTTTGCAAGAAGAGAACAAGCTTCATTTAATTTTTAACTTGTGCAAGCAAGCATCTAAGTGTAAGGCATAGAGAGGCATACCAGGGTCATGGTTTCCGCCTCCTGCATCATGAACATATCCTTTCAGCACACCACTAAAGGAGAGAGCTGATCAACCACCTTTGGAACAAAATGCAACACAGAATCTGATCAATCACCATCTTTGGAACAAAAACGTAAGTGTCAATTTCAAACAGGACATTTAGTCACAATAAAGACATTCCTTCATTGTGCAATCAATCACTCTGCCAGTCTGTCTAGATACCATGCTACTACTGCACATACATTGACCCAACATAACTACTTAGAGCATCTTGAGAGGAGCTGCTGCATTATAAACTTGTGGCTTCTCATACTTGCAAATACCCAGCTACACAGGTGCTTGGATGCTAACCCAGTAGTGGGCTGAGCCCATCAGACCTCCTATTGTGGGCGGCAGTCACAGTGGTGGTGGTGGTGGTAGTGATCAAGGATTCCTATTCAAAAGAGCACAACAATTTGCTACAGACTTTTGATCAGCCTAAATCACCGCCTTAATCATCCTCTATACATTCTAAACATGTGCATGACCATTGTTGCTAGATTTATAAGATTTCACACATATGGTGTAGCTGATATGAACAAAATAGATTGATAGTACCTCCATGCCTAGGGGAATAATACATGAACCCTACTGCCGCCAGGCACACAAGTCAAAGAGGAGCATGGCTTGAATCCAGCCACAGAACTCATGTTTCACCAAGAAAAACATCATCAGACTTGTTACAAACTTAAGGGAGAAAGATAGTGCTGACCAGTGGAACTTCTTCTTCTTCTTCTTCCTCTTCTTCACCTTGAGAGTTTTGTGTGATCCTGATACCATGATTTCACCGTCATAATTTGATGCCATGCAGACGATACTACCATTTCACCATCACAATCGATGCCTCCTCTGTGGGATGCACTATTACTACTACTCTCTGACAGCTGCTTTGCACACAAATGGGGGAGGCCGATTTGATCAAGAACTGGGTGCCGAACCAGTCAGGTTTTTTGTCTACAAAACTACGTGATGATTCAGCTTCTTCTTCACAATCAGGAATCAACATGATGAATTGCAAAACATCAATCAACAACAACATTTTCTTCTTCGCAATCAGGAATCAGCATGATGATTTGCAAAACATCAATCAACAACAGCAGCTGCTTGTTCACAATCAGGAATGAACATGGTCATTTGCAAAACATCATTCAACAACAACAACTACAACTTCTTTTCAATTAGCAATGCGTCTGATAGAACAATGATAGCTTCTTCAACAATCAGGAAATGTTTTGCAGAGATAATACAAGAAAGGAGTGGTGCCCACGAGATGGTTGGCTCTCAAGAGTTGGTGCCCAAAACATGGTGCTCAATTTAGAACTGTAGTCCTCCAAGCACAGAGAGCAAGAAGAGAGCAACCATCCATGCTACGTGAAACAACCTCCAGGTTCTCTGAACATGTCTTCTGGAGATCCTAGAAGAAGAAATAAAGTTTAGGGTTTAGGGTTTAGTGAGCTCTTCAGCGACTGGGGAGCACTTGATCATGGGTCGGCAAGAAGATTTCCCATAAGGGAGGAGCAGCGTAAGAAGACTTTTAGCTCCACAAAGTTGCGACTACTGCAACAACAGTCAAATCAGAAACGTGGCTTTTTTTGGCAATCGGCTGGACTTCCCTCTTCGCTCGCGGATCCTGATTCTGAAACCCTAATGAGTCTTTCCTTCCACTTTGTGGCATTCTGGCTGCTTCTCGCGGTTTTGCAGCAGCAGCAATAGCAGCAGTTGGATCATCGTTTGTTCTTCGCGAGAGCGCAATTTAGAACGAAGTTGGACATGACCCAGTTCTCTTCTACTTTGTGGTGGGGTGCTTGATTGATTCTCCTGAGCTCTGCAGAAGAAAAAGAAGCAGCAGCAGCGACTGATTTCATTGAGCAATGAAAAATTTCTTCAATCTCAGCAGGTAAGAAGTATGATGCTGTTGTTTCTCAAAGGCGGGAAAAAAAAACCCACACCACCAATCCATAAGTTTTGCTTCTGTTGGATCTCACAGAAACTCTGTTTTTGTTGCCTTAAAAAGTGTTTGTTGTTGTTGTGGAGTTTTATCTCTGCTACAAATTTCTCTGGCAACAACAACAACCACCTTGTTGTTTCCGTCTCTTGGTTTACAAATCAGTTCTGAGTTCTTCTCTGCAATTCTCTCTCATACAGAGAAAACTCAAGGTTTTGTGGAAACCTAAACTTAGGGTTTATGAGGATTCTCTGGGGTTTAGCAACAACAAGCTTGTTTGTTCAGCTCTTGGTTGGTGTTTAGAAATTTTTGCATGTTCTTGTCTGCAATCTTGTCTCATACAGAACCATGAGGAATTTGAAAAACTTGATTAGGGTTCCCTGTTGAGGAGTCAGTCCCTGGGGGCAACTGTAATCTTGTTGTTACCTCTCTTTGTGGTTTGTGACAATTCTATCTTTGGTGGGTGCTGCTGTGCTTAACCAATTTCTCCAATTGTGATTTTTGGTGGGGAAGCAGGTTGTCATCTACTGCACCAAATATGTTAAGTGGGAATGGAAGAGTCTTGTACCTGCAACAGGTACTCAACATCATGCTTGCTTGCTTGCACATTGGGTTGTCATCTTTGATCTTGGTTCTGCTTGCTCTATGCATGAAGTACATACATGTGAAGATTTCTTCTGCAATGCTGCCAGAGATTTAAGAACACAATGGCAGACAAACAGTGATTTTGTTTGGTGGTGGTGTACTCAAGCCATCGTCAGATTGGCATAAATCACCCTTTTGTTTTTGGTTGTCCTCTTTTTTCTCTTTTGTTCCAGGCAGGAGGAGGAGGAGGAGGTTTTGGAGCTGCAGCAGTGAGACACAAGAACTCTTCAGTGGTAACAATTTCTCAGCACAGAAAAATCCACCTGGAGGAGGGGGCATGTAGTATTAGTAGTAGTTGTTGTTGTATGCCAATTGGGTTAGGTGGACTAAGAAATTGGCAGAGAAGAAAGCATCAGGTTGAAGTTGGAGCAGCTGTAGAACCTGGAATTCCAACAGGAACAGTGCCTGGCAGAGGTAATGAAGAAGAAGAAGAGGGTGGTGAGAGAGGCAAGGTGGAAGAGAAGGACATGGTGATGGACACAGATGGCTCTTTATTAACTGGCGATGGTAGTGAGCTACGCAAAACAGAGAGATTAGTGGAGTGTGCTATGTTGGCCGCAACTGCAGGCCTTGCTTTCTTCCTCAGTACTCTTCTTCGACTTGAGGTCAGTTTCCCCCTCTTTAGTATATAACTTTTTCTTGTGCAGTTCTCTCTTTCCATCCTCCATCTTCTGGCAAATCTGAGGATTGTAATATATGTACTGTGTGAAGCAGCTCTCTTGTATCATCTTGACAATCTCACATATTGTTAACAACAACAATCTTCATCACAAACTTTCTATTTGCCCTTGGCCTTTTTGTGCAGGCTTACTTGGGGTGTTTTTTCCCATTGCCGGTGGTCATATCATCCATGCGCTGGGGGGCTGCTGCAGGCAGGAAGACCATGGTGTTTTCCATAAACTTTGTCATCCATTTTTTCATGGGCCCTTTCATGTAAGGGAGTGACTACACAGTATGCTGTCAAAGGAGGGCTGACGATTAATCTTTGTATTTCTGGAAGCTCCAAATTTCATCCCCAGGAGTTTTTCAATCATATGCTTGTGAATTGTGTGTTGTTAATAAGGGGAAAACAGTTTCAACAACATATCCAGTTGTTGGGCTCTTGTACTCATGGGATGTCCAACAACATGTCAGCTACTCTGTGGAGTGTGTGTCACAGAATAAGGACCCATCTAAAGCTTAATCCAATCTCTTTTCTCTCAGGATTGTTTTGTGGGTGATGTAATTGCTGAGGCTGATGTTGGGTTGGTTGTGGCAAACAGGTGGCTACAGCATTGCTACTCCTTATACTCTCTGGACCTTTGAAGGCTGCCTCTTACCTGGTTGATGCTATTCCTTGATGATGGGTTCTTCTTCATTTTATTTACTACAACCATTCTCATGAGCTACTTCTTGCCATACAATGTGGGGTAGTTTTGGGGACTTCAGAACAATTGCTGGGAATATGTTTGGAACATTGTAGATGTATGTGGAACAGCATTGGGAATGTGAAAGAGAAAACCAGCATAAGATGGCATTTGCAATTGTGCAACCAGTACTGCTCTAGCTTATCTTTGTTGGCCACTAAGAAAGTTGTGTCTTGGGGAGAATACCTTTTGTGACTTTGGAGTTCTTTTGGTTGTGTATGGAGCTCTGTTTTGTTTAACCGCAGATAGGCTCATTGCATGAAACAAGTTAGCATGTTGACTAATTAGTTTGAAATTGGATTACTGCAGTTGATGCATGGACTAGTGGGACTTGCTATGGGTGCCTTCTGGAGGTACAGCTTATACCTCTTTTGCAGTTGAAAACAACAAAAATAGATCCTATCACCTGTTTGTTTATGTGGGGAACTTCCTTCCCTTATCTTTTTCAATTGGGCTCTTTCAGAGAGGTGCAGAAAAGCCTCTTAGGAGATCCTCTTAGTGTGAGTTTTATGCTCAAACTTTTGACTGTGAGGTGGTTGCTCTTTGTGATTGCAGGTGGGAGCTTAACTGGGGCCTTTCTATAGCAGGTTGCACTGTGGTAAACACACAATACCTCCTATCATGGTCCACTGATCCTCTTGCTGCTTTTTGGTTTCAGCACTGCATAAACAAGGCCACTGCCTTCAACATTGTTTTCTCCGAAAGATAGATAGATGGTGGCTATGTTTTTGTTATCATGTACACAAGCATCTCGATGCTTGGTTTTATGTTTGTTTGCTGGTTGCAGGTGAGGAGTGTGGGAGCACTGGGCTTTGTGTTGTTGACATCCTGGCTACTCAGAGAGAACATTCTAGCTCTGGTAACTAACTTTTGTCATCTCTTCTGTGGGATTTAATTGGACATTCTATGACCATGTGATAAACCTCGATGTAGATGAGAGATGTATCAGCAGAGAGAAAAGCAAAAATGTTGGCACAGGGTGGATTTTTAAAGTTCATTGCGAAAGGGAGAAGAAGGGGAGGCAAGAAAAAGATAAAAAAGAAAGCGGTTTGTTGTGCCATTGATCCAGCATGATGATATGTTTTTTTCTTCTGTGCAGATAACAATCAATGCACATGCATCTGTATCATACATGCTTGCAGCTTTGGGCATTAATGTGGTGCCAACCATGCCCATGATCTATCTTGTATTTGCTTCCTTGGTATGTATGACCTTTGTTTCTGTTCCTTTTCTCCCTCCTGCAAAGATGAAGTGGAACAGAATTGCCTATTTTCGGTGCTCTTTTTGTATTTTTTCTCAGTTCATGGAATTGTCGAAAAGTGCATTCTCACATCCTGTCCATGCTGCTTTTCCCCACTTACAAGAAGTCAGCCAGAGTGATGCAACAGCCACCAGTGCACCATAAATGCTGGATGGTGGGCGGACAAGAAACCCTAGTTAACCATGGTGGATAGGCTAGTTTCTATGTTCACTACTTACCTTAGACATGGACATAGATTGAAAGGAAGGAAGAAACAGCATCGCACAACAGACATCTAACAATTTTTTTGGGTGTTTGTTTGTTGTTTGTTCCAATTCAGCTTTTCATCAATTGTGGATCGTTTGTTTTTCTTCTCCATGTATTGTATGCCATTTTTTTGCGGCGGTTGGGCATGCAGACTTCAACATCAGTACCCAGTTGGATAGAAAGGGCAATGTGATTTTGATTAGGGTTTTGTCCAAGGTGTTCCCACACTTGGTAGTATAAACTCTTGGATCTTCTTCAGAAGTACTCTCATTCAGTGAATGAAAGAGCTGTGCTTGGGATGATAAACTGTGGTACGATAAAATCAATAAAACTTTGAATCAAGTGTTATCCATTCAAGTATCATGGAAGTTCCTGCCGTGAATTGAAACCCTCTTCTGTGTCAGAATTTGGTTGGTACTGCAAAACAGGGCAAAGCTGAAAAGAGAAAGTATTGATATTTGAACAAAACCTTAAGAGTCTTCTTCACCTTCCTTGGAACTGGAAGCTCACTGTGCTACTTAAACCACATAATTGATATGTCCATCCAGGGTTTTTACACTCTTTCCTGCTGGGCACACTGATCTCTCCCTATGTAATGTTCTTTGGTTGTCACACCAGTATGACTGTTTAGTACAGAAGTTATGTCAAGCTCCTTCAAACCCAGGAGTAGAGATGGAAGCAACAGAGAGGCTTCTGGTTACTCCTCTAGCACATCAGTGCACCATGGATGATGAAGCCCAATATCCCAACCTCCACATTTGCATCACCTGCCCCAACAACAGCAGCAGGTACACCTCCCACTCTCATGGGAATCATTGTCATACTCCAAAGCACCTCTAAGCTTATGCAAAGAAAATAGACACATGGGTGGGGACTAAAAAACTAGCCAAAAGCAAACAAGTGCCTGAGATTACCAAACAAACACATATACAACACATCCGAATTACAAACAATCCCTTGAAACCACAACTGAGGTGTCTACAATCCTATCCAAGGAAAACATTTCTGCAATATTATAAAGATACTGACTATGGGTTGCATAACAGGCATGCCTGTGATTTGATTGTGTTTCACAATCCTTGACTGCTATCAAGTCTCACCATATCTTTACAAAGACAAGAGAATTTCACAAAAATACTCAGAGTTCCATGCTGGCAAACCCAGAAATTGCATTGTTCACCAAAACCCTTGCACTACACCTGTACAAAAATCTGGTGGCTAATCCAACACAGAGATTCTGGTCTGGTGGGCACCATGTAGTATTGATGATGCATGTGTTTGGCTCTGTTCAGTTGCATGCCTTGTAAAAGTAACCAGAGATTTGCAACATTCAACGAAGAGATGAGGAGAGCTGAGGCTTGGCAGCAGGTGATGGTGGGTGAGCCTGTTGCTGCTTACTTCTAGCCACTGTGAGGATGTATGGATGTGCTGTCCAAAAGCCATCCCGTATAATATCCTCATGTTCCACTACAATGCGCATTCGTAGTCTTTTAATAACCTCCCCATTCTCCTTCTTACCTACTTCCTCCACCTTGAAACTCACCATGCATCCCCAGAGATTCCATTTCAGGTTTGAAACAGTAAAACTTTACACAAGAGAATGCTTTCAATTTTGTCAAATGACAACTTCCCATCAACTGCTCCATGCTTCTTCCCCAAATTTTTTTTTTTGAAAAATGACAAAAGATGGCAAGCCTCTGTCAAGATAGGTGCATCTGGCAGTACTCCCTCACCTGTTTCCTGTATACAATTGAACCCTTGCGGAAAATTTGAGGAAGATTGTTGTAGTTGATATTAAACTTCTCAAACAAAAGATTGTTCTTCACATCAGCTGTTGTTCCCTGCACATAGCAACAGAATGTGGTACAAGGCTCAGGTTCTGGGGAAGGAAGAGAGGATGATTGCCATGTGCAAATAGGTATTCTGCTTGCTTTTAGAAGAGGCTCCTGAACAATGGTCCGAAACAAAGGCATCTTGCATCTGCAGTCATTTGTTTGATATAATTGCTAATGGGTACTAGTTTCTTCAATGCACTACATGTATGTTCAGCTATGTCTTGTACAAATCTGGCTGCAGAAAATTTGCCCAAAGTCGGTTGTATCTCTCTAAGGCCTCATTATAAGACAAGTGCTTACCTTCAATGTGTCCTGGGCTTCAGTAGTGCTCATCCCAGACTCCACGAGCTTCCAAAAGCAGGTGTTATACTGATTATTTATATGGCCTGCCAACATCCCATCACATTTTCCCCTTGCTCAGTGCATGTCATGTGATGACTTGTAGATGGGTTCATGGCAGATGGGCAAAACTTGATTTACATTGCTTCTGCAAAAAGCAATGTAGATCTACTGATCGAGTGTGGTTTGAGTGTCAGACAATCTTGTAGGTCACTCCTGGCATTTCGAAGGTCAAATAGCTTCCTGCAAAAATATTACCATAATAGCATTCCTCTTGCTTGGGAAAATGAAATGATGAATTACCAGATCCTAGCACAATTTGCATGCATTAATGAGAGGTTTACCACATGTCACTCACAATCAACTTGGCGCCAGGAAAGGTAGTCCCGGAGAATACTTTCAGACGGATAGCATACTGCCCTGCCATCAAATGTTGCTGCATATTGCAACTCTGTCTCTGGAAAAAATTGGGTCCACTTCATCGCATATGATGCAGAGAAAAGTGACACTACAAGTGAAATCAGCTTGCTGGAAAATTTTGGAAAAGAGAATCATCAGTTGGATAGAACAAGTTCCACACACATAAAAATGTCCTGCACTGCGGAATTAAGATAGTAGAGGCTAGTGGTCAGATTTAACAACCTATATCTTGTGTTTTGGTACTGTTCCCAACCTGATACAACATATGAAATGGGAAATTGGAAATGGAGATGTACCTTGCACGACGTTGATAAAGGGTGCAGGTTCTCCGCAATACAAAGCTGATGAGTGCCCACAACCACTAGCCAGTCTTAGAAATGGCAGATAATGCTTCTGTTAAAGCTGTCCCTCCTACATGACCATGTATTCCAATTCATGGGAACCAAGAACGACACAACCTCAGCATGCTCAAGAATTGATCCGTACTGTAAAAATACCTTAAAAGTGCTTGAGAAAGATGAATATTTGAAATCCCCACAGGAAGCCAAAAACTACAAACAGTGGGTGCTGTTGTGTGAACAGCCTCAGCAATGACTAAATTCAACAGTCTTGTCTGAGATTTTACACACATATACCTATGCACACAAACACACCAGTACCAGCTAGTATTGCAAAACTCAGACATCCAGAGAAGAGAAGACCTGTATTCATCACTGACACCATAACAAAACACAACGTCAGAGATGTCCTCCAGAACAGCCTTGGCACAGTCATTCATCAAGAAGAGTGCTTGCATATCATTTGGCTTCTTAAATGCATGAGCTTGTGAGAATCTGTCAGCACCCTCACTCCCTCACTCTCATCAGCCCTGATCCCTCCCTCCACAATCAATCACAAAATGCAAATGAAGGATGGGGGTCTGCTGATCAAAGTGTAATTTGGCTCCACAACACACACAGACTGCAGAGAAAGCAGTCCACTCAAGGAGAAAAGACACCATTGCAAGACATGCACAGCAGCAGACTACTAACCCTAAAATCAAGAGTTGGGAGGAAAGAGGGGGAAAAAAAACCAGAGACTGCATACCTTTTGAACAAATTCACCTGCCCATCCAGGGGGTTAAGATCAAGGGAAGACAATGCAAAACCAAGAGAATAAAAAGAGAGGGAAGAGTCCAGAACCTGGTGAAGCCTCGCCCATCAACTTGGATGACAATCCAAGTCTGAGGCAGAAGGCTATCATTTTGCTCGAATCCTTTCACATACTCATACTTGCTGTTGGCCATAACTTCTGTCACCTTTTGCCTTTTGTGAAATCACAAGCTCCCTCCCTCACCCACCCTTCCTTCCTCTTGTTTTTCTGTTCCTATCCCTTTTCTCTCTCAACCCATCTCCACTTCATTGCTTACAACCCTGTTACAGGACGCACAGGGTCCATAGTTATCTCCTAAAACCCCACCAAAACCCAAGAAGAAAATTCTCACAATGCATTGCTGGAACAAAGGTTTTAGACTGGCTAGTAGCAAGAAGCCAGAAAAAACCCACTTTGCATGCCTCTCTTGCACACAGGAGGAGACAGACAACCCACCAAGCCCATACCCAAAATGGCAAGGTACACGAGTGCCAGTGGTTGTAGCAAGAACGGGATGAACACAGTCTGTTCTACAATATGCTCCCTCTAGAAATCATCAGAACCCTAGCTTGTGTCTTTCCTCTTCCTCTTCTTCTTCACCTTCTCCTTCTCCAGCTGCTGTTTCAATCAGCAAAGACATCACAGCAGAATGAGAACCCAAATCTGCTAAGAATTTGATAAGTGCATCAACAGATTGGTGGAGCCTGCCCCATCATCACCACCCGTCCAGACCTAATAGGTAGGATCAGGCCTGAAGAATTTAGCCCTAATTGCAAACCAGAACAAGAAGTTCTTTGTTCTTTTGTCACTTTGAGTGTGTGTGTGTGTGTGTGTGAGAGAGAGAGAGAGAGAGAGAGAATTCTTACATGATGAGAAGATGCAATCAATCCCCTATGCCATTGTAGTAGAGAGATCTTGTCTAATGAGATCTTGATCCAGGGTAGCGTGCAGGGGAAAAAAACAAAAGAGACAGAAAGAAAGAAAGAAAGAAAGAAAGAGTAGTGTTGAGAGGCAGTTCCCTAGTTGTTGAGAGATGCAGCAGATGCTTACATTTGGGTAATGGGACAAATGGCACTTGTCACTATGGCCTGGAAAATTCAACAACACAGTTTTTGCACTTCCAAGTTTTTCCACTGCTGAGACATCTTGGTTGCAGGCAGATGACTCTTCCTTCCTCAGGCAGATGCTCCTCAGGTGTGCCAACAACACTTTCCCAACTCTTTTGTGACGCATCATGCAAGCTACCTGTGAGTGAATTTTGCCTCCTCTACACACAGGAAGCAAGCAAAATCAGGAATGAGTTTCAAATTTTGCTCTCATGTTTGCATTGCTCTGATGTGCATAATAATTTGCACAGAGACAAGCTTCAGCAGTGTTAGAAGATCTAGTCATGGTCTTCAACTACAGCACACAAAAGCAACTACTACTACTACTATTACTGCAGGTTTAGAACAGCCCATGTGCTTGTTCTTTTATTCCTCATTTCTCTCTCTTGTTGTATTCAGTTTTTTTATCTGCAAAATGGAGAAGAGTACTGATTTCTTTTGTGTGCTATAGCTTTTGTACTGCACAGCAGCAATCAAGGACAAGCAAGCAAGCATAACCAGAGAGTATTCTGCACCTTACTGCTGTTGTGAGTGACTGTCAAAACTCCGAAGGTCACTCAGAGGAGTTTGCCCATGTGTTTTGTGTGAGTCACCAAGTCATGAGGACTGGGTAGTGCATCTGTGAGTACACCAAACTGTGAGTACCTTTAACAAGAGTTTTCCTGAAACTGCATGAGATTTCTTCACACACTATTGTTCAGGTGATCAAGCTCATCATGACCTTATGCTTCCTCCCCTGCAAGAATGTACTAACCATGCACAATCCATGAACCAGATCGTGGTCTTGAGCTCTTGTTCTCAATCTTAAATTATGCACAGGAATGCAAGAACAAACATGGGAAATTTATTGAAAAGAAGAAGGGTTTTTGTAAAAGCTGACACTGGAGGAGGGCTTGCAGGTTAGGGTGCATTATGGAAGAATTGATGGCTGAGCTCATTTACTTGTGATGCAAGGAAACAGCTGAGTTTTGAACTGCTCATAACGTTGCCAGTGACTATTGATTGTTGCCACCACTGGTATTGACAACATGATCCAACTGTAGGGCTTCAATGCCTGAAGGAATTCTTCTACTTCAACAGTATACAGAGAGAGAGAGACTTTCCCCAGATTGACATTCTCTGTTTTTCTCTCTTTCTCCATTCTGTCCCATCTCATGTACCCAGAAAAATGAGATAAAACACCTGTACACACACATGTGTGAAGGATAAAGTAAGAAGGAAATCGATGCTCTGAAGAACAAACATCATGTAATAAGATATTAGAACATGTACAAAACAGCAGCCAGGGAAGAAGAGGCCCAGGGCCTCAAGCAGATTTGGAATTGGTCAGCCTGGTAACATGCTCAAAGTTCCAAGCAGAAAGTACAGATGACACTACAATGGGATCTAACTTTCATGTGAATACATCTGTGTACAAGAACAAGAAGAAGCTCAAGTCTGCAGAATGAACCTAATGTTGTTGTGTTTGCTTTGTTATGCTACAGATTTTCTTGCATCTGTGTGTTTCTCCATGCCCCTTACGACTTGACAAAATAGGGAAGAAGCACACAGAACAGGGTGGGTTTTCGTCTCGGTCTGTGTGTCTATCTTTCTCTCTCTCGATGTGACAAAGCTCAGCAACTTTCCGTTTTGGGGAAAGGATGGAGCACCCACCTAGTTTCTTCATAGGCTCTTTTCACAAAAGCTCTTTTCCTCTCCTTGAAAACTGGAACTCACTATATCAACTTTTATTGGATTGCTGTTGAAGTTCATGGATGGTCTATCCCTCTGCATCTCTTCCTCCAATTTCTCTGTTCCTCTGCACCCTTCCAAACCTGTGCAAGGAAAAAATCATCACAAAGGAAAACATGAGGTAGCAAATAAGATTGAGAGAATCTGTAAAAATCAGTACCTATTCCACTGTGAAAACCATACAGCCTGCCAAAAACAGCTACAGTGAATGCAGCAAGCAAGCAAGCTTCTCCTCACTCTCCTGACTCACTCACTTGCTCACTCACCAAAAATACCCTCTACTGACTTGAAAGAACTCTGGATGCATTGCTGTGTGTCAGTTGGTCCCACACAGACGTGCACAAACAAATCATCGACACCCATGAGAGAAAGATTGTCACAGAAAAGCCAACGTCAAGTTCCTGAAGAAATTGAGTCGAATGAATTTACAGATTGATTTTTTACATTGTGAAGAATATGCCTTGAAATGCAAAGTAGACCAAAACTGTTTCAGTGCTCAGACTCTTCTGCCAAGCTCCGAGAATAAATGATGTGACCACCACCCCATCATCTGGTTCAGTGCTCAGCCTCTTCTGCCAAGCTCTGAGAATGAAATGATGTGGCCACCGACCATCACCACCTTCTTCCTGTACAAATTGCTCTAAACTAAACTAAACTAGAAGCAAAAATGCTGGGGCAAGCTGTGCTTTGCCCCTAAAGCTCCCCTTCCTATTGTTGTTAGAAAGAATATAAAATGTGCCACTACTACTACTCCTACCCTGCCTTGAAGTACCCTAATTTGAACGAAGCATCTCCATGGAGCGGAAGAAGAATTTTGTATAGAAAACAAACAAACACAAACGGGGTTTCGCTTCACTGCCAACACCGGGGATTGGTCTTCCTCTTCTTGCAAGGATTACTCCATCCTAGAGAAGAAGAGGCCGAGGATAATAAAGCTTGCTGCTGCTGCTGTTGTTGCGCGGCGCCCGATGATGATGACCACGCTCTCTGTGCATTTCTCCTTGCCTGCGTCTTGACGAATTTGGTGCTCACGTCTTGCGGTCCTTCATCGATCGCCGGCAGCACTTTCGGAGAGTCAGGAAAGTTAAATGGGATGCCGAATTTTTGGTAGTATAAAATACCGGCGTCGTACGCGAGCGCCGCCTCCTCCTGCGTCTTGTACGTGCCCAGCCATACCGTCTTCTTCGAGCATGAGGGTCTGATTTCCGATATCCATCTGTTTTCTTTTTGCCTTATTCCCTTGAAGCGCGGAGCCGCTGCCGTCGCCCCCTGCTCCTGAACTGCTGCTGCTGCTGCTGGCTCTTGCAGCAGTTCTTGTGATGCTGGAGAAGAGCTTGCAGTTCCGTTCTCCAGAGCCAACAGTTCTTGTGACGCTGCTGCAGAGGAGCTTGCAGTTCCGTTCTCCGAGACTGTAGTGACTGATGAATAATCTCCGGCGCCGTCGTGCTCGGCTTCTGGATTACGAAGGATCATCGTCAAAGCTTCACAGTCGAAGTCGGCTAGGCTCTCAATCCAGGAGGCAGTTGTTCCGTGCGACGACATCTCTGGCGCTGCACAGCAGTTGGTCATCTGTTGCACTTCCATTATTCCTTTCAGAATATAGTCTTGCATCTCAGGAAGGACCTCCCAAGGCATAGCGTTGGAATCGGGACTCGCAATGTAGATCGGCGTCGAATTCTCTGAAGCATTTGTTGACGTGCCTGGCGCCGCTTGCAATTCCTCCTCCTGGCCATCTTCTTCTTCGTCTTCGATCGAGGAGGAGGTCGTTTGCTGCTGCCTCGGATACTGGAAGATGTTGGAGCTGTACTTGGTGCGCGACGACTGGAGTACAGTCAGGGACGCGGATGGAAGTCCAGGACCAGGAAACGAGAGAGAGTAGCGACAAGCAGCAACAGCAGCAGCCGGAGATGATGATCCGGGTTGCTGCGCATTCGGCGATGATGATGATCGTTCTCTGGATGCCATGCGGCTTGCCAATCTCGGCCATGTTGCGATCTTGTTCACGAGAGAAGAGAAATGTCCGTTCCTTCGGAACGGTAGCGACGGCATACATGAGGAACCACCAGACGGCTTCCAAGCAGCTCTTTGCTTCTTCAAAGCATTCCAAAAGCCCTGTACTGCGTGTTCAAACGATTCTTTGATATGCGGCAGGAGCTGGCATTGCCGAGGCGCAGCAGCATGCATCGTTGCCGCAGTCGTCGACGCCATTTCTCAGTTCACGTCACTTCCAAAATGCTCTGGCAAGAGTCACCGATCGCCGCTCTTTCTTTTTGCTGCTGAAAAGGAACCGAAAGCTTTTGGCCAAAAAAAGAGCACTTGTACTGCGTCGTCGTCGATCACGCTCACAAACGCAGTGAAAGGATACCGATAATAATGCGAACAGATTGCACGGAGATTTGTATTGATCTCCGGTTATGCGTGTTTCTCTTCCACCTTTTGTCACCCTTTCTGGTCTCCAATGTATCGTCTGGATGAAGAGCTGAACGATGGATTGCAAAGAGGTACCCGGCAGAAGAAGCGATGAAGAAGAAGAAACAAAACGAGGCTCCGGGAACCGAGCTTGCCAATATCACATCGCAAACGAGCAACAGACACGAAACCGCAGTCTGCGCAACACCGGGAAGAAAGAAAGAAACAAAGTTGCGGGTAAAACAAAAACAAGGCAGCCCGGCGGAGCACGCAATTGTTCGATTTGTAGTTATAGAGCGGATGAGCAGCAGGAGGAGGGAGAAGAAATCCGAATGATACAAAACGCCGATTCTCAAGCTGACAGTGGACACAGAGACGAAACTGTTGACAAAACACATCAACACAACAACAACAACAACAACAAGAGCGAAGAAGAAAGAAGAGAGTCGCGGCCAACGAAGAAGGATTTACAAGATATTCAAAAACCACGATTTCTGCTACTCTCTGGAGGTTGCGGAGGAAGAGTCCGAGGCTTCGCTATAAGGATCCGATGACGACGACGACACAAGGAGAAGCACAACAAGAACAAGAACAAGAAAGAAGCCCGACGAACGAACTTCGCTCTATCCTTGCACTGCGAACCTCCCTTTTGTGACATAAAACACCGCAAGATAGATAAGGAAAAAACACACCATTCTCTAGTATTTAATCGCCTTCCCCGCTTCCTCTCTTGCGCTGTGACTCCCCCATCGCTCCGTCCTCCCTCCATCGCTGCCGCTGCGAGGAAGCAGACGAGCGCGTCGCGGCCCACTGTCGGTAAGAGTTGTGGCGAACTCCGAGAGTCTCCTGCCCACCTGCACCCGCCCGCCTAGAAACAAAATTTTAAAAAAAAAAAGAAGAAAGGGAGGGGGGGGGGAGGGGTTATTTTTTTTTTTTTATAAATCTTTTTTTTATTTTTTTATAAATATATTTTTATAAAAAAATAATATATATCATCCTCTAAAGAATATTATC
>Ga0116231_10004627_pt1 | contig 27708 bp, 21 predicted proteins | sample S1TSphgellanicum_2_FD_89695 | JGI IMG/M metagenome (GOLD analysis project Ga0116231, IMG submission 89695) | Host-associated microbial communities from peat moss isolated from Minnesota, USA - S1T2_Fd - Sphagnum magellanicum MG | ecosystem: Host-associated > Plants > Peat moss > Unclassified... | reverse complement strand
TGTTTCTTTGTCTGGTCTTTGTTGTGGGGTCTGTTGCTAGCCAGTAGTATGGCTGAGTCTTCCCGTTGCTTCCGGAATTGCAGCAGAAACTCAGTTCGTAGGATGGTGCTTGTCACCGGCCTTAACCCACTGTAGGGAGCTGATGAAGTCAGTGGGGAAGTTGAGATAGTTAAGTCACTATCATACATACTACTGTTGATGGTCCCTGAACAGATGTGAGACTGGCACTTTTGTTCATACCGGTGTGTGTTTTCATTTTTTGTTTGTTTTTTGTCTCCCCTTGTTTGGTTCTTTCTGTGGCTTCCTGAGGAAGTGTTAGCCTTGCTGTTTCTTCTTCATCGTGAGAATGGAGATTTCTCAATTCTTATGAAAGATACAGTTTATCATGATTACCACCATTGAGTACCCATTTAGGGCGTATCGATGCTGTAACGCTATTGTCTGCTTGGGAACCATGACCTAAGTAGAGTTGCTTTACCAGAGTAGCTGTGTGAAGTTACAGATTTTGGGAGGGTTTATGGGTACACCTGCTTGTGGGAGCTGGTGAAGTTCACTTGGGAGTCAACACAGCTCATCACTACTGTTCCTGATGAAGGTGATGGTCTGGCACTTTGTGAGCAACTTTCATAAGGTTATAACTGCACTCATTGTTGTGTTAACCTTCAAATTGTTGTTGTGGAGATTTTCCTCTACAATTTCATAGATATAATTGAAGTTAATAGAATTGTACAGACTATGACCCTCTTCTGACTCATTGTTGTGTTACCTTCAAATTGTTGTTGTGGAGATTTTCCTCTGCAATTTCATAGATATATTTGAAGTTTGCAGAATTGTACAGATTAGGATCTTCTTTGGACTCGTGTGATTGAACATCCACATTCATGGCACCAATTTGGTGTGTGTAGTATGCATGTCTTTGCCAAAATTCTTACAGGTGACAAGTGAGAGATCACAATCAGCAAATGATGTAGAAGCTCTCAATTATTCTGCATGGTTTACAAAAGCTATATCAGAGACCAATATGGAGAGGTGGTGTTTTCTGTTTTAACTCCATTTCTATGCATGATCTGATGATAGCTGTGTGAAGCCATTTTCCCAGAACCGTGTTTATAGCAGCTCTACAAAGACATGTTCTTCTTGTTATGGTGGAACACTACTACTTAAGTTTTCTACACAGATTTAAACACAGGGAGATGTGCAATATAGTAAAACCCTTCAGCTCATTCTTGAACAGACTTATGTTAATAGGTGCACAGCAATTATGGAATGCACAAGTGCAGTGCTGAAGTTTAAGTAATAAACATCACTGGAAATATTGCTTGCTGAAAACTTGTGCCTTGAAAGAATGAAGATGTTTTATTCTTTTTCACGGTACAGAAGACTTCAGGCAACACCTGCATCTGCCTGAAGTCCAACAAAATAAAACTCAGACCCATCTGCAAAAAATGGGCTGTTACACCTTACAAAAGTATTGGTGCTTTCTATCAAAGAAATTGGGTGGGTAGTCCATGTGAAGATAGCCACAGATCTAAATTGCTCCTCCTACTCAAGAAACATGTTATTGCTCAAACAAGCCTTTAACATAAACCATGCCCTTCTCCATCAGGGAAAGCTCCCTTCGAAGGCGGTCAATTTGTTCATCGTCTCCTTGCACAATGACATCAGTCGAGGATTCATCATCTGCAACAATAATCTTCACCTGAATCTGCTCTTTTCTTGAAGCCCTTGTCCAGTAGTACACTCCTCTGCATCCAGAAACATTGCCCTCTTCACTCTCGTCCTTGCTTAAGAAAGCCACAGAGAGAGAGAGAGAGAGCTTGCTCTAGTTAAAACAGCATATACATCCACTGAAGAAGAGCAAGAGAGATGATGGGAAAGGAACTCATACGCAAGAGGGCTGAATATTGTCAACAGGTACCACTTCTCGCCAATGTCTGGCACAGCAATTGAGAGCACAAGACCCAGACAAGCCAAGCTCACCAAACTGCAAAATGTCAGAAAAGCTGCTTGTCCACGGCTTGGCAACATCGTCCCTTCAAACCTGCATGCATCAAGTAAAAGTTTCCTCAATAAGCTTGCTTTGAGCTAGTTATTCACATCTTGCAGGGACTGATGATGTCAATTGCAAAGTGCAAAAGAGCAACAGACTGTGTGACCAATCAATCTCCACTTCACATTTTTGGATAGCTCCTATAACCATCACAATTAGGCATTTTACTCCTGCATCAGATTTGCATCCTTGGTCCTGCATCACAAACCCTAGAGAGAGAGAGAGAGAGAGATCTTGCAAGGACATGTCAATTGCAAAGTGCAAAAGAGCAACAGACTGTGTGACCAATCAATCTCCACTTCAAATTTTCAGATAGCTCCTATAACCATTGCAATTAGGGTTTTTACTACTGCACAGATTTGCATCCATGGTCCTTCCTGCATCACAAACCACAGAGAGAGAGACAGAGAAAGAGTGTGTGTGTGTGTCCTCACGTGATTGTGTCACCCCTGCCTGCCACAAGAAAATTGTTGCGTGTGAAGAAGGAAGAAATTTCGGCTGCAATTTGCCTTGGAGATTTGCCTTGTTCCATCGTTGAGCCTTGCACGAGAAAGGTCTTCTTCACAACCTGTGCCACCAAGTTCTTCGACATGTTAGGAACTGGATTGCATGCCATACCTATTCTCGGAGAGGGCGACACACACATCCGATTTATGATGTCCTTTGAGCTCAAAATCACTAAAGCAAAAGCTTCACAGCACAATCGATGCTTCTTCAATTGCACAGACAAAATCCTCCCACCTTCTTCTCTTTGAAAAAAAGCCAAAAAAAAAGGAAAAGGATGCGACAGACAGACAGACCTTAGATTTCGTCGACCGCTTGACGAGGGACCATACCCCTGGTAACGACAACAAAAAGAGGCCGAGCGAAGTGTAGTAGCTCGCTTGCGAGTAACCTCCACTGCCGGCCTCAGCTATGGCAGAATAAACTAGCACCAAAGGCGCCACACCGTATAACTGGAACAACTCCTCTCCATCGCTTGTGTCTCTCTCTCCTTCAAAGCCACGTTCTCCTTCTCCATCTTCTTTCCAATTGTCGAGATCCTGCAATCCAGATGATGATGCTGATGATGATGATGATGATGATGTTTGCGGGAGTTCAGGACCACCGATCGTTGTCGTTGTCCTCCTCCTCGTCGGAGACGGGAGCTCCTGACCACGGCAACATATCCTGAGGGGAAATTTTTTGTTGCATCTGAGGTGCAGAATTGACGAAGAAGCCCACGCAGGACGAGGAGGAAGAAGACAAAGAAGAAGACGAGGAGGAACAGAACAAGGAGGAGGAGGAGGAGGAGATGATTGTCGAAAAGAAGCAGCAACAGGCGGAGAGGAGAAAACAGAGGTAACGCCGCCTCCGCCTACAACCTGCATTGCAACAACACACACGGTAAGCTCCAAAGGGAAGTAGAAGCGAAAGCCAAAACGCTCCACAAAAAGAAAAAAAAAAGAAAGAAAATCACTCGAGAGACGAAGAGAACACAAGAAAACCGAAGAGATCGCGCAAGAGGAGAGAGAGAGTGAGAGAGAGAGAGAGACGAAGGCCAGCAGGCAGTCACTCGCTGCACATCCCCTTGGCAAAGGGAAATTATGGATGATTATGAATGTTCATGGATGATAATGGGTGATGGTGGATGTAAGATGCGTACCTAGTCACACAAAGGAGGGGGGTTGGGCGTCTCTAGGCTTTAGTTAAGCAGAATGCTTAGTAATGAAGGGCTTTTTAATGTTTTCGAGGAGACTTTAAAAGAAAGGGGAAAACCCAATTTGTAGAGGGACAATCCCATATTTTGGATGAAATGTTGACATTCTACTCTTGATGTTAGCTTGATGTAATGTTTTGGATGAAATTTGACATGTCGGATGAAGCCCAAGGTTAAGGGCTTTACCCAAATAAGGGCCCTTGCCTAGGAGGTAGTTGAGTGCTCCTCCTTTGCATGGGCCTGATTTCCATAAGGCCCTTGACCGAGGCCTTTACCCAGCATAAAGATCCACCATAACATTTCTTTAAGGATTGGTGGAATTTTATAAGGCACAACACCAAAATCATAAAGCTTGCTTTTAAAATTGTAAAGCCCACTCCAAATAACACTAGGGAATTTCCAGTGGATCTTTATGGAATGGGAAAAACCAATTTGTAGTTGGACAATGCAAAATTTTGAATGAATGTCTAGGTAATATTGATGTTGCCATGATGGATGATAATTGGGTGACGGTGGATGTGAGATGAGAACATTGGGGAAACAATGGGTAGTCACAAAATGGGGGGGCTAGGCTAGTAAGAAGAATGCTTATTATTAGGGTAATGAGGTTTTGTGTTTTGGAGGAAATTTTGAAGGAAAGGCAAAAGCCAATTTGTAGTGGGACAATGCAAACTTTTGAATGAATGTCTAGGTTATATTTGAAGTGATTTTTTTTTGTGTGCAGGCTTAATACAAAATTTCTTTTAAAAAAAAAGTAACAAGTTGGCCGTTTGTGATGAATGCGAGAGAACTAGTTTGATATTGACAAGAACAAAGTTTGGGATTTGTATCAAATGAAAATATCAAAAGTTTTTTAATATTCATTCATGCAAAGTTTGACATAGTTAAATAATCTAGATAATAATTTGTGGAATTATATTAAATTGTACAAATTCATGATAAAAAGATTGGTGTTGCTAAAATTTTGATTCAAGCTTGCAAAGCTTTATTGATAGACACATCGTAGATTAGGAAAATGTACAAAGGTATAAGAAAAAAGAAAAGGGAGAATTTACAGGATGTCAAGTTAGCTCAAACTAAATGTCAAAACCTATCCATGTCAAAAATTGATGCTTGTAGTAGTTCGGTCATATTTGTTTCATATCAAAAATCAGTCACTTGCAATAAGTTGGTTGTGGAGATGGAAGGTGTGTTTTGAAAGGGTGGAAATCAAGAAGTAACTAGGCCTACGGTTGTCACCCAACCTAAGATGGAGGATGCTTGTAGCCTTAACAATGTGATTGAAATTTTTTGCCAAAGAAAAGTAACCAAAACAAAAAAAGGAAGGCATTTTGGTTCTTTCAAGCTCCAAATGGCATTGGCATAATTGTGTAAAAACATATCCGCCTACTTATGTAAACATCCAAATACTTTCATTACTAAGGGGAGGAGTTGATCAAGGGGGTGTTGATCGCGATAGCTTTGTTCTTTGGGTTGAGTCGCATTGAAAACAACAAATCCTTGGGTGGTGCAAGATTCAAGAAATAAATTCACTCGTGTTGGGTTGACAATGACAACATCAATAAAGGTGTGAATGTCATCTTTGGTGAGCACAATGTCGATTTGTCAATAGGAGTTGAACATTTTTTAAGGAATTGCATGTAATTGTTTTTGCCTCACATGGAAGCTAGTATCTCGCGCAATGGCAACAAAGTTGTTGCAAATTGCATCATGGGTTCTTATGCACTTGTTGCCATGAACACAACATAAGAGGTGAATACTTGTAAGGTTGATGAGGTGTGTGCACATGGATCAAGGATACCTGCAGTTGAGAGATGGGATAGTCAAAATCATATTTGAAGCATTGTGAAAAAGATTGGGGAAACTAGTTGAAAGGCTAGTAAGATTCATTGAATTGTAAGCCAAGCACCCACCCTTAGGCCAAAACATGAAAATTTGAGCACAATGGGCTTAAGATATCCTATTGAATAACATGTTAAAAAGGATACGATGATATAAACGTTTCGATATGAAATTTTGAAGTTGAACCATTTGTTACTTGATGAGTTGTTCAAACGAAAAAAGACATGCGAGAGCTAAGGATGATAGAAAATCACATGCCACTTTGAGATGTTGAAAAAAAAAATGTAATTACTGAAAGGCCCAATTTGTAAAACACACAATGAAGCATAATAAATACCAGTAGACTGCCACTCCTTGTTTCTGATTGGTCAACCATAATGATTGGTCCAAGTGGTTTCTATCAGCAAACCATACATGTTTCCTATTAGTTAACAAAATGGTTTTGGTTCAAAAGCGTAGACTTTTCTTCATCCATTTTTATTTTGATGGGCTGGGCCACATAATGAGCTCCAGTGTAGCTGCTCCAGAGGGAAGAGAATCCCCACCTGTGCTCACTATGTGAACCTGCACATTAAAATCAGATGAAGAAAAGTCAACATATGCCAGTTTGGCCCAGGAGATTTCTCCTGCATACTTGTTCAGTTTGCTAGGCTGGTGAAAACCGCAGCAAAGCTCTTCACCCGCTAGAAAAGAGTGTAATAAATATGATCTGACTGCTGCACCCTGTTTTTGATAGGCCAATCATAATGATTGGTCCAGGTGGTTTGCTATTAGTAATTGCAACCTGTTTGCAGTGCCTCTTGCAGTCTTATGGGTGGTGTTGCAAAAAAGTAAATAACTGAACTTGGATGTGAGAAATATTTTTGCAGGGTCACATACTGAACACCAGTAGGGATTCTCTAAGGGGCAGAACCCATAACCTTATAGTTGGATCATAGCTACAAAGTTTGAAGAATGAAGTTTCATCACCTGTGTCATAACCCAAGAAACTCAGAAGAGATCTTCCATTTGGCAGATTTCCACCCTCCAATGAATGAAAAAGATATGTTGGAGAATTGTACATGGGGGACATATATGGCAGTAGTGTCTCTGTGCACTAAAGATAATAACAGTGAGCAAAGCTGTTGTCATTATGCACCATATGACATGACAGAGCAACAGAAAACACAGTGTCTTATCCAAAAGAATGATACCTGCTAACTAACTACTGGTACCTACACGACAAAATCAAATGCACATCTAAGTCATGTAGAGAATGGTTTCTTTTTTCCACAGAAAGGAGAAGCCATTTTGCCAACAAATACTAAGAACTCTAGTGGAGCTTCTTGCCCCTTTTTATATCCCTTGTATCATCTCCATTTGACATCATCAACAAGGTTAGTGCACTTCCTTCTCTCTATGGAGGCGGTTCGCTCCCAAATCTCTGTGACAAAAACTCGTCAAGCTGCCCTGGTTTCTGAGCTCCAGTAGCATCCATGTTATTTGATGGTAATCCATGAATACATGACAAAATCAGATGCATGTCTCTAAACAATCTGTCATAAACCACACACTATTAGTGTCTCTGAGAGAGAGAGAGAGAGGGTTGTGGCAGATAACATGCTTACTGCTGACAGTTCAACCTGGAAGAAAATATGTCTCCTGACCACTGTATGGCTGCAAGCATATACCATAGTTATGCTGTTTGGAGTCTGGAAGGTTTGGATATATGTACCTGCGGTTTGCTTGGGGGGTGGTTATGTCTAACTTGGAAAATGCTGTCGTGAGTTGAGAGTGGAAGAGTAGAACAATCCGCCTGTCAAAACAATGCTGAAACTCAGTAAACTATGAATGAATTAAGAAAGATTGCTCCACCAACTGATTGGGATTTCTATGTGCGCCAGTGATTGACAATTCCTCCCCTGAAGAATTGCTTAATGACCAGATTCATACAGCCATGAGCTTCAAGTCAGTGTTACCTACTCAAGCATCACTAGGAGCCCACTACATTTTGCTTGCATTTAAGATTTAGTCAACAACAAAATGACATGTCGAGATCTACAAACCTAGAGCAGAAAACACATTCCAGAAGATCATATCTTCACTGCTCCTTCACATGTCCTAGAGTACATAAGTATTTAGCAAATTCTGAAAGACAAAAGCAACTGCAGATTTGACAGACATTTTCCTAATCACATGAAGGGCTATCAATGGATGCTTACATAAAAATTGATCTCAAATCTGAATCCAATAGCAATGGTGACAAAACCTTGTGCAGAAGCCCAACTTCCTGCATACAATAGAATTGGTGTCACCCAACTACATATGTGAAGCAGAGTATAAATGACACAACTGCATACAATCGACCACCAGAACAGACAAGAAGCATGACATATGCAGCTCTCTTGGAAATTCTTGAATGCCCAGATTTAGGGTTTAGAGTTTAGAGTTTTGAAACTTAAGGGTTTAGGGTTTAGGGTCCATAGAAATTTCTGATTGCTCTTGAATGGAAAGATCAGTTGGTTTTGAACATCCCACCTTAGTCAAAGTCCGGGCATACTGGCTGGGCTGATTATCACCATCATCAGGCCGGTTCCAGGTCTCAGCAACCTGAGGGAGTGTCTTGAGATGCACAAGCAATCGCTCTTTCATGATTGCAACAAGTTTTGAGTGGATCTCATCTCTGTGTACTTTGTAATCCTGAAACACTCCAACCCCAAAACCAATGAATTCTATTATATTTTTACTAGTGAAAGGATAAGGACATAGACACCATAAGCAAACAAGGTGTACAGCACATAGTATCATGCAAGTGCTATCCCTTCATTACCCATACTTCTATACAGTAATAAAGCCTTCTGAAAATACTGATGGGCAGAGAAGGATTACCAGAAGGAATGGTCATAGACTTACCAGGCTACTGACCCAAAATAACACCCTTTGCAAGTCTTGCTCTAGTTCACTTGGCACAATGATAAGAGTATACAAAAGAGTGTCAAGGACAGTAGAAAAATTTGGATTCACCTGTCCAACACGGTCAATCTCAGTCAATAGAAGTGCCTTTCGTGCTTCTGGAATGTGAGCTGCTAGACGCCTCCGGATGTCTGCCATATCCAGCCATATATATAATTGAGACATCAACATTTGACTTCCTGAAGGCCAAGTCTGGACTACAATCACTTGAGCCCCAACCCTCAAATACACAACCAGACCCCATCAGGCTGATGGACACTTTGCATTGGTTTTGGATCTGATCCAATTGAAGCTCTGGCACTATCTGTGTGTGTAAGCTGTGCATATGGTACTCAAAAATGTGAAGCTTGCATATGTCACTACTTGTTGACCCTCTGGCCATATGTTAGGTGTAAGTAGGACCTTGACTGGCATGAGTAAGATGCATGGCAATCAGTCTTACAAGACTCTGCTGGAAAGATCTGTTCAAGGAGCTCAGTTCAAATAGAAAGGATCAGGATAATGAAAGATGAGAATCTTACCAGGAATCAGGCAGTAAAAAAAGCTGATGCTCTGGCTGGCTAATGCCAAGTGCTTTGTTGTGATAGATTTTAACCCAGAAACCTGATCGACAAACAACAGCCCAAAAGGTCCAGGAATTCACCTCAATTGCATCCACTACGAAAAGTAACAGGAAATAGAAAATAATCATCTTTCAGACTTCTTGTGACCAACTACATCAGTTTTTATGAGATTTCTTACAGAAGCATTCAAGCTCCCAAATAACCCTTTAGACAAAGAAAGGATGTAGACTGGCTGAGATGAAATTGAAACCAATGCAGAAAACAAATGCCACAGTTGCACTGTAAACTTCATAGCTACCCCTCCAAATGAATAACACCCAGAATGAAGTGTCATCAATGTCTAGGAAACAAGCAAACAAAGAAAACAGGTTGATGGACTGGAAATTCAACAATCAGACAGTAACAAAGAACAAAGGAACTAAACAAGTTTCATAGGTGGATATCAGGAGAGAAACCTGCATGGCCCCAGCACCAAGCACCAGCTGGCAAGAACGGGAATTATACAGCTTCAAGATTTCAGCTACACGGTGGACAACTTCTGTGGCCAAAGAGGGGAGAGCATTGCTGATGTCCATGTACTCAGCAATCATCTTCAACAGTATGAGCCCACTGCATTCATAAAATGCAGTTCCCATAAGCAAATAGAGAAAGGCTGGGTCACCATCACACAAGGCAACTTCAGATGGAAAAAAGGACATCTGTGATGCTGATGGGAAAAGATTGACTACCAGTTTACACAGTGGTATGTTATTCCTTGGACATAAAGAGTCTTCACAGATGGTTTCTCTCGACCCTTTTTCCCTTTAGTAGCAACTGCATCTGACAACAATGTTTCACTGGGCAATGGGTTCGGTGTCGAGACTGCTGTGTTTATGTTGTTTGGAGTTGGGTTTTCTCCTCCTTCAGTTGTAGAGCTCCCAGCTCGAATACCTGGGTCTGTCATATCTTCAGCTGTAATGATCTGGGAGAACAAAATTTCAAGCCATCGTATCAGATTCAACTACAGGTATACATGTTTAAAGGTAGCTGTTGCCAACCACTTACAACCATCCAAACCCTAAACCCTACACAAATAAATCCTAAGGCTTCAACTTCATCAGGTGTTAGGATAAAACTTATATCACTACAGCACTCTGTACCCATTCTGAAAATAGTTGATCCTAAGCATTTTGTTTACCTGAGTCTACCTTTCTTCTCTTCAGTACCCATAGCATGTGTACTGAATGAAACTATTTGGCAGCATCAAATTTTATATTATTTTCTCTTGTTCTCACATCCTTTAAATTCTGCACATTGCTAAATATCATGACAATGTCCTAATTTTCAGCCTCACCTTTCCATTAGTTTGACTTCTTGTGCTGTCGGGTACTGGTGTCTCCTCTGCTATGGAGGACTCTGGAGCATCACTAAATCGGTCAAGTAAGTCTGCTGAGCCATGGGAAGCCTCCTCACTTGGTGAAATAATGCCATTGCTTTCTGTTGAAGTAAGAGAGTCTACAATTGCCTGAAATTCATCAGGTGCATCAACTGCTACCCATGTCTCTTGCTCCAAAACAGCTGCAAGCTTTGACATCTGCAAAAAAACATCATAGCAGCCCTTCAATTCATTCTGAGGCAAATCTGCAAATCCTGGAAAGAAGATTGACACCACCACTGAAGGCTGGCTCAATGAGCTACACCACAAAATAATCACAGAAAAGACAACCCACTACCATATAAAAGAGAAAGAAGACATACTCGAAGGGTGTGTTGATAGTCAACAAAGGATTTGGACTGTGACTGCAATGTGCCTCGAATGCTGTAGCCCAATCGACCCCCAACCTGAGTGAGGCAGTAATAACTTGTCAGACTCTTCAAACTAGAAATGACAGTATCAGGATACTGTAGACAACTATAGCACTATGCAGCCCTCTCCGAACAGAGTTACAGACAGGTTCATGCCAGTAGAGACAAAACAACAGACAAAGCAGTAACAAGACATAGAAACACAGAGCATGAACCCCGATAATTACAAGACGGATCTAGAAGATGTGCACGAACAAATTTACAGATCCTAGCAGATACCTTCTCAGTGGCTGATATGAATTCCTGAGTTATTTCATAAATGCCTACAAACTCCTGCAGACGCAGTTTTGGATGAATGAGAGCACGGACTCCCAGCAGCTTGGCCCACCTTCCATGTGCAGCATCACATGTTGCACATACTGCCTCTGTATTTTCTCGAAGGACATCAACTCTGGAAACCCGAAAACAGCTCTCTTGTCATCCAAAAAGAAAAGTGATGTACACCGTGACCAAGCAATTGCAGAGCAGATGGAGGCAACAACTTGAGGAATGCCAAACATGCTCACCGAAACTGCTGGGAGATACTCATTGAATTTGCCCTGGTCAAGGAGCTGCTACTTGAGGACCCTGTCTGGCTTTCTTGTGCAGCTTCAGCTGCTGCTGCTGCAGCAACACCTGATGCAAAAGCAGCTGCCACAGCTGCTGCTGCAAAACTCCCTTGTAATCCTCCAATTATCTGCTCTATCACGAGCCTCACTTCTGCCGCTCGCACCAATCTTGCCTGTTTCCAATCCCCCATCACTGTCAACTGTCAGCCACAGAGTGGCAGACTATCTCTTGATCTACTGTCAGCAAGAACTTCTGTGCCCATTTTTCTCCAAAAGTTCCCTTATGGGTTGGCTCTTGGAGTTGTCAGCAATTTTGACCTGGTTTGATTCTTACTGAAACTTCTTTGCACAAGCTATACAAGAGCCCATATCATGCGGTCTTCCTTTGGCGTCTTGCTGCTCACATATAAAGCCCCATAACAGGAGTCATAGCCATGTTAAAGGTCATCAGCACACAAGTATAATCATGGTTCTGGATCCATGCAAGGCATGGAAGTCACCAGGGATGTGGATCCTGGACCCAACATGGCTATTGGGAACTCATTCTTGTGGTGATGGCTCAAAGGAAAGAATCTAGTTGAAGGACATTTAATCAAATTGCCACTGGTACACGTGAAAATGTCATGACATGATTTTTCCAACACCCAATGGGTAAATTTGGATAGCAAGTCCATATTGGGAACTGCAGACTTTCAGAAATTTCCCAAACAAACAATCTTTGATTTGAAAAAGGAATACCGCTGGGGCATGGGTGCCATAGACACCTAGAAAGTGCTCATACAAAGTAATCTTTACAAGTAGAAGGAGAGATATCACCATACCTGGACTGTAGCAAAAACAGCAGATAGCAACTGTACAAAGCTTTCAGCTGACAAGCCCCGCAACTTGTATGCCAGTGATACACCCCCAACTGCACCACCAAAAGAGACATCAACCTCGATGGAACACTAAATACTCCATTAAAGCAACCAAGAACACAAAAAGCAAAGGCAAAAAGGCAAGGTGTGAACCAGCAAAACACCTTTGAAGATCCAACTCTTATCCCAGAGAATGGGATCTCTAGCCCGCTTATGAACTGTTGTAAGGTCACATGTGTAATCTATAGGAAAGTCATGAAACCCCTGACAAACCTTGTGGAGCAATTAAAGAATCTAGAGTTGGAGTTTTAATAAAAGCTCACACACCTTCCATGTCCGCTTGTCGGTCTGCAGAGGGAAGATCGCCATCAGGTGCACGTGTAAACAAAACCGGAAGAAGCTCAGCCACGACTGTTCTGATGGCAGCCTTGATGTCTGTGTTCAGTGTGTCTCTGTACACACGCAAAACTGCAGGCAGCTTTGACTGCTCCCACACAACCACAAAGAAACCTTCTCTGCTTAACATCACCTCACATCCAAGCATTCACCAGCTTTTGTGTTGAGTGATCACAAGATGCAAATCTTGGGCATTGATTGTAATAACCCACATTGAGGCACACAGAACACAAATCCAGGAAAATTAGGGTTTTGAATTGAGTCCTGCCAAAATGACTGAGATATATAAATGTGTAGACTACGTACTGTTCTTAGCAAGCCAACCACAATTGGCAAAAGTTGGTCTCTTAAGCCATTTTCTTCATCATCACCTACATGCACCTGCAGGTAACCACCATGAACCAGACTTCAATGACACTCCTATTCATGTCATGGGGCACAGTAAAGGACAAACAAAAACCATTGCAGACAGCAGTTCAACAGTCACAGCAAGAATAAACAATACCCAATGTGCTTTACCCTAGTCCATGAACACATCCCAGTATGGATGCTTTGTAATGGGGAGACTGTATACCAGAGACTTCTTTGCAAGGTTTTCAGTACTAAACGAAATTAGTGGAGACATGCACACAACCACCATTCCCTATACTGTTATAGAATTTCTAACAAATGCACTGCAGCAAGATGAAAAATGGCTAAGCATTATAATCGCACATCTTGAGGAACTACATGTTCCATTCATACCAAGAACCATAATTATAGAGAATTCTGCCTGCAACTTGGATGTACCTCAGACAACGCAAGTTCCTTCACTACAAAACCTTTTCCTTTCGTGTTGAACTTGGCCAAAATTGCACTGGATTCCAAATCTGCTGAGTCGTGAACTGCTGCCCTCACAAAGTCAGCAGCCAGCACACTGCAAAAAAGACCCATATGAAAGACAGGTGATGTCATTGCTATGAACCCAAAAGGGGTATTTTGAACAGGAAGAACTTTTAAAGAATCATGGCTAGCTATCAAAGGTTGTCACCTATTCACAGACTCCATGGCTGCCGTTAGTTGGTCACCCAGATGTCGGAAACAGTGGAGTCCAACCAGCTCATCACCTTCCTGCCCATACAGAAACGAAAATATCTCTCAGCTGGGGTACAACATTAGCTAGATGTGGCCTGTAACTATCTACACTAAGACACCAGATACATGAAGCTTGCATGTTGCAGGATCATTAGGAAACTGAACATGATTGCTTCAAGCTTTGCACTTTCTGACCTGCATAGCAAATTCTTTAAAATGTGTCACATAGCAATCCATCCAGAGGGCTGGCAGCTGATTGTGATCAGGTCTTATTCTCTAAAGAAGCCCTAAGAATCTGTAATCAAAGGGCAACCTGGAAGGAGCATACCAGGAGAAGGCGTAGGTCATCAATTACATCAAGGGAGCCAGCAGTATCTGCAGCTGCTACAAGCTGTTGAACAAGCAATCACACACAGATCATTGGCACTCTATCAAGTTGTTAAAATAGTATGCAGCAAGGATGGCCAAACACAACAACCCGTTATCTGAAAAAACATCTTACCAGTCGCATGGCAGCAATGGCCTGATTGACATACTCCACAAACTTGAGCTTTTCAATCAAAGCCAAGAGGTTATGACGGCGCATTTCCAGAGACTGAACTCGCCGAGCAGGTTCAATCAGATTTTCACTGAGAACATTTACAGTGGCTTGAAGTTCATGAATCTGATCACAAGAGCCCACTATTCTACTGTTGAGATCTTCGAGCTGGTCAAGTGCCTTGAAGAATGAGTCGGAGCGAGCTGAAATTTCCTTGACCAAGTGAACCTCCACAAGATCAAGGTAATGAGATAACTTTTCTTGGAGAAGCATGTTTTGTGGGAGGGAAGAGAAAGGACAAGCTGCTTGGAATGTTGATCCTTTCTCAAGTGCAAAGTCTTCATCAAAATAAAGAGATGGAATCTCTCGGAGACAAGCAACAAGCCCTTCCCCTTGTGTGCCCCGCCCTTCTGCTTCCAGATCTGCTGCTGCCACTGCATTACCTTCATTGCTTTGTTCTCGGTTCGCATGCTCTCTTACATCCGCAAAACGACTGTATGGCTCAGAGATCAAGTCCAAGTAGACCTTGAAATCACTTTTAGAAATCTCTGTCAGGGTCCCAGATGGCAGAGTTGGTGGCACAGCTTCAGCATTTAGGTCATTTGGAACAGGAAAGAGCCATGTTCCCCAAGTACTATCATTGCTATAGATTCCAGACTTCCCCAGGTGTGGATTATTGAGCACCGATGCAAGACTTTGCCCATAGTGACTTGCATCACTCTGGTTTGCAAAACCTGAAGAGGATTGCTTGCTCAGTGCAGTGGTGACACCATGCTTGATGCTTGATCCAGCTTTACTTAAGCTTGAACCTCCATTTCTTTGCAACTCAGTTGAAGGCATCCCAGGTAAAACAGGGCCATCCATTGAGCCACTCTGTGGTGGTACCTCAGTACAACCATGAAAGAATCATGGATTCAGATGATCTCATCCTCCAGAAATCATGACTTTGAGTAGTAGTATTTCACAATCATCAGCAAGTACCCACCTCCTCGATACCTTCTGTCAAGTTTGTTACCGCTCAGATGCTCCAACTCCCAACAGCGCTAAAGGATGTTTTTTCGTGTGTGAAAAGACCCTTTGTCACTTACTTTTGATCTTTCAGCTGGCACTGGTGATCTGTTGCATCCGAAGCACATTATTGAGGGCAACGAGTGAGTGGTTTCCTCTCTCTGGCTAGATTTAAGCTCCAGCCAAGCAAGAACCTTCCAATGGAAGACTGATCCCAATGTTGCAATGAATACCCTAGATCCCTGACAACAGGAGCAGCAAGGTAAGCTCAGGATGTGCCAATTCAAGCAACCTCCAAGATACATACATACACACCTATTTCTGCCACCAATGCCCGTGCCCAACACAAAGGAAATTTTCTTATGAGAAAGATCTTGTGAAATGAGCAACCGGTGTTCTTTGCAAGGGTTGACTTTTGAGCAAAATGTGCATAAAAGAGAAGCAAATCCTGTTATCCACAACGGAAGTCACACAGAGAGAGTTCTACTGCTATAGTGGCCATAACCCTAAAATCCCAATAAAACCAAAACAAGATTATCTTCCACAATGCAGCATCAGTCAAACTGATGAAGAGATCCGAGCCTCCAAATCTCTTCTGAATCCAAATTATCGAACTTCCGAAGGGAAAAAGAAGAAAGTAAGTAGGAAAAAAGAAAAACATAAACATAAACTCCAAGCAAGCAAACACGCAACAACACTACAAAAAACACTCTTTTTCCCTCCCTCTCCGACCACAACAAGAGACACAAAAGAGAGTCGAGAACTGAAAATTCCACTCCAAAAGGAAAATAAAACAAAAAGAACACAAGACAAGAAACAGACGCCTCCTGAAAAAGCAAACCCACCCCTGCTGCAACCCCCTCCCAAAAAAAAAAGAGAAAAGAAATCGAAGAGGACTGAGAGAAAACAAAAAAACCTGGCAGAGAAAACTCACAGATCTTACGATTTTGTGGCAGATTTAGAACAAGTCTAGCAACCCATATCCAGAGATCGCTTCTGCTTCCTCGTCGCCGCAACCCATTACCACGATCGTCTGCACGACCATCGCCACCAGCACCACGCGCCGGGGAAGAAGCTCAGGGGCGGGGGGGGCACACGGTGTGAGAGTCCGTAGTGTAAGAACTTAACACAAGGGACGGAGGCGTGGGGACCGGTGGACAGTAGAAATTTCCGGAGTGTTATTGTTGAGGACCACTTTCCATGTCGCCCGCGCAATAATAGCGGGCCCGCTCTACAAGGGACGTATGCGTATTTCTTCTTCAACTATACCAATATACGTACAATATACGAAATCAGACTACGTACGATATACGAAAACAGACGTATTCGTAGAGGAAATCCTACAGGTCGCTTGCTGCTCACTTCTTCTTTTTCTTTTCTCTTCATTTCCTTTTCTTTTAATTTCTTTTCTTTAGTCCCTTTCTAAACTGAACTTCTTCCTTTCCTTTCTTTATCTTCTTTTTCTTTTTTTTCCTTCCTTTTTCTTTTCATGTATTTTCTTTTACACTGAAGCTGTTATGAGCTTCTCTTTTTATCTGCTGCAACCCTACAAAACTTTATCTTACTTTCTTTTTCCTTCCTTCCTTCCTTCCTTCCTTTAATTCTTTTTCTTTTTCTTTTTTAAAAAAAGAAAAACCCGAACCCTGTTGTGCAATGTGGAACCGGATTTTCACATTCAGGGTGTCTGGTTTGGTAGTTAGAACCGGCGGGTATATTTAAATAAGAAAATCAAATACCCGATTTCCGATACCCTGATACCTGGGCTGGTTCGGTAGCAAGGTGCTTAATAATTATTCCTTTTTTTTTTTTTGGGGTCATTTTTTTCAGTAAAAAATAATAATATTTTTACGATTATGCACTATACAAAATAAATGAAGCTAGTGTGCTTTAATAGAGTTTTCTTTCTGATTTTTGGCAAGGCATGTAAGTATTTTTCAGATTTTTTTGGGCAAATCCCAAAAAATAATTAATTAGTGCCGAGCCAAGCTAGGTACTAAGCTATACCGTGTGGTAATAGTTCTCAATTTTTTGAATAAAAATAAAAATAAAAATAATCGCCCACAAATACTAGCCACTTATTACAGGTTTGTTTCGATGAAAATTGTCGATTCTTTGAGGTTTTTTAAAAAGTCGGAAAGAGGTAGGTACTTCTCGGATTATGAAATGATTTTTAAAATTGAAATAGAGGCCTATTTTAAAATCAAATACCCCTTGTCCAACAATAATGGCATATTACCAACCCAGCCTTTTTTTTTTACTGGCAAAATAAATTAGCCTAAAAGCTAAATTCATCATCAATTTTATTTATTTATAAATAAAGTGATTTTGGAGGGTTTCAATGGGCTAAAAGGGAGCAAAAAAATTCTTAATTCTCATGAGAATTATATGTTAATGATAATAAATAAATAAAAAATTCAACTTTCCAATAATGAAAATTTGGCATTTTTTTTCCATGAAGTAGCAAAATTAATCAAATTTACACTAAATTTTTTTCCCAAACAAATAAATATATATATATAATAATGGTTATATCTTGTCATTTGGCGAGTCTTTTGTATACATTTTTGTATTTATGTTTATATCAAATTTTTGCCACATAAATTACGATATGAATGTTGCTCATTTTGTTGGTTTTTGGTTATGGCCAACATAAATTATTTGCAGAGTGATTGACAAATGTTTGTTCATTCGTCATGCAATTTTTTCAAGTAAATATGTATTTGTGTATTTAGTAGTCCACAATTTTCTATTCAATATGGATTATGTATTTGGACATGTGCCATAATTTCATTTAGGATTTCAAGAACATAATTTAATCATATTTCTATTATTGTGTGACATAAGTTGATTATCTATCGGTTTTGATTGTGTGTCAAGTGATTTAGATATCATGAAACTTCTAGTAATTAATTTACGTGGCATGGATTTTTTAAGATCTTCAAATTGTAAATCTCTTAATATTATTAACTTTTTGTAAACTATGTATGTAAGAGAAAGAGTTACATGGATGTTATGCATATTTAAAGTTCTTTGATGTCATAGTTTTTGATCGCGTATTATTATGTGATTGAATGATTCATATTATCCTTCATAATTAGAGAAATAATAATTGGCATTAACAAAAGTTGATACCTTCAAATTTTCAACATTTTGATGTGATTATATTCATTTATTTAATGTTGATATGACATTGTTTTTGAAATTGGTGAAATAGTGACCACGTCTTTGAAAGTTCATCCAAAACAATGTGAAATAATGTTATGTATTTTTTCATATAAAAACTAAAGTCTATTAAAAAAAAGAGTTGGGAGATGGATTATATGTTTTTGTTCTATTGGGTCATTTTTTGGGGTTGTATATTTGGAATACCTCATTGACAACACCATTCCCAAGTCCAAGCTCTAGGATTATAAAATTTTCTAAATTGACATTACTTTCAAACCTTGGTACAACTTTATGTAAATGTAGCTAAGCTATGGCTTTTGTTGTTGGGATGTTTTCTTTAACCACAAATTGGATTTTTTAATTAAAAAATAGTATGTGTATGTCGTCAAATTAATGTAGCATGTATAGTTATATTTTGTTAAAAATTGATGAATCATGTAGTGGTTTATCACTTTTTTTTGGTAAGTATATCATTATGAAGTAAAAGGTATGTAGTCATATCCCTTGGAACAAAATCTTTTATTGTGGCAAATTTTCACCATTTTGTAGGGAAAAAAAAGGTTGAACAACATAATAAAAGGTTTTTTAAATGACTTGAATTCACTAGACTCCAAATGTTAAAAAATAATTGCCAAATTTCTTCCTTAGGCCTTTGGTAGGTAACCACATTATAGAAAGATTTTGAAAAAAGAAATAAAATGTTAGATCTAATATGTAACCAATTATGGTTAAATCTTGTTATTATCGTCGTCTAGGCAACAAAGGAAAATGAATTTACCTTGGAAAACTAAAAAGATCGATTTTTAGTTTTGACAACAAACATGTTTATAAAATATTTTCATCATCTTGTATGAAAGTAATAGATAAAGTTGAATAAAATATGATGTAAGTCAACATGTTGTGAATTTTCTTAGAATCAAATTCATGTAAACAATCTAAAAATGTGGCAAGTATTCACATGTGACCTTTTGTTGAATTCCAATTGTTAAGAAAAACAATTTAGTGCATCAAATTGAAAGGGTGAAACATTAGTCATCTTGTTTTCTAAGGTATTTTTATTGGTTTAATTCGACATTAAGGTTAATTACATTTGCACCTTGCAAATACATTACTAAAAAGCTATAGTGATCATTATACACACTACTTAATACAATTTCAATAATATAATTTTTTGCAATGGTTCAAATTTGTGTAGTTACAAAGTCAAATTAATACTACTGTAACAAATACAAATAACAAATTGAACTAGCAAAGTTTGCTACAACATAACTAATTTGGAAGCAAACCTTGTTTTGATAAGTGTACTTAACATTCATGGCTACATACTCACATTCGACAAACTTTTGTCCATACTACCCTACTTTTGCCAAATTTATTTGGTCATATTATACAAACATGTATGATAGCTTGAGTAGATTTGATGCTTATTGTTTGGACACCTTCACTCCATTTACCTTTTCAACTCAATTGGGATATTAACAAGCGTCAAAAAACAAAAATGATCCAAACAATCACTCTCAAATGGTGTTTGTAATATGTATCCCCAAATCCTCATAACTAACAACCTACCTAAAAACATTTGTCGAGATACACAAATTTGTTCCTTCATCCTTAACATAACAAATGATTTCATTAATAAGCTTATATTTTTCAAACAAAACTTGAAGTTGATTGACAAGACCTTTAAAAAGATCTATTGTCACACTCTTCGACTCCTAATCCATATAATCAAAGAATTTTAAGACAAGAACAAATGTATCAAATGCATGTTTCTTCATTCAAAGGTCAAACGTAGCATTGATAAAAGTTGTAGCATTCACTTGAGGCAAGACAAACTTTTAACTATGCAAATTCATGATAAAAAATAAAACCTCTTCTACAAGGCTCTCTTTGATGGAAACACCATTGTGGGTCCTTGCTCAAGGCAAAATAGCCTCATCCATATGTTTTCTACAATGCTTAAAAAGAGCAACCCCTTGACAATAAGCAATGCAAAAACATCAATGAAAGGTTGTTTTCTTTTTTTTTCGGGTGTCTTTGTTAATCTTGTTTTAGGTTTTAGTATTATTGAAAAAAATCAAAATGGATCATAGAATCACATATTTCTCTATCTTCGAAGCTTCTCAAATGGATCAATTGTTGCATTGTATTGTAGAGCAATCTCATCAAGCAACTTTAATTTGTTCACATTCACCATGTTTCTTCATGGTGGAAGTTCCACTTTTTGTTTTGTAAGATTTAGCTCCTTCCCACCCTTGATTTTGATTCCATAACATTACCACCCAAAGCAAAGGCATGACATAAGATACAAATAACTTTTTCACTTTCAAGAATCACAAGTACATTGGCATAAATAATTTGTAGAAAGCCCACAAAACAAACTTGAAACCCCATAGAATCCCAAAAGACACTTGTTGACATATAGTAGCCAATTCATCTTGCATTTTTCATTCAAGAGCTTATGGCACAACTTTGGTCACAAGTTTAGTTGTATTCAGAACCAGTTCTTGAACATACTCCTTTTGAAACTATATCAAATGAATCAGCAATAATACTTGTTTAATCCAGACTCAAGGTTTTACCCTGCAAGACTCAAACCATTGCACCAAAGGATAGTCGGCTTGTGTACAGGATTTAGGCATTGAAAAAGCTTGCAGTTTTCGGTTTATCAATCAGAACTAAAAACTTGCAAGGGTGTAGAACCTTGCTAAAGTTTGAGTAATTGCTACAGTGAGGAAATACCGCATGTTCTCAATGTACATCTTATAGAAAGGAATAGAATTTGAAACAGTTCTGAAACAGTTTGCAGCATTGACCTATTTAAAGCCAATTATCAAAAGGGAGGACTAATTCTTAACCCAAAAACAAAAATGGTCTGACAAGACTTAGAGAATACCATTGGCTTTGCAAAGATAGTAAGAAGATACTCATTATGGTTTCCAAGCCAAACACAACCAATAAGGTTGAAAAAACAGCTAATCTTCTGTTAGCCGTTTGTGGACTTGTAATGATCATCATCAATAGTTGAATATACGAAGCCCTCGTTCACCAAGAACTCAATAGCCTCCCTAAAATGCACACCCATTCAAAATGCACAGCAAGGGATTCAGAATGGCATGAAATGAAATACCTTAATGACAGCATGGAGTTCTGCTAGCAACACTCCTTTCTTAGCTAGAGTCTTGGACTAAATCAAAGGTGAAATTGAACACTAAACAAACCACCAAGTCTGGTTACTACTGCATAGCATTCAGGTGTTGCATTCAGCCTGCCCAATCTCAATCTATTTCAAGTTTAAAGACATGAAGCTCAATTATTTTTTATTTCTTAGTTACCTTTCTAGAATGCATGTCACTGCAGTGACCTCTGGACAAATCAAGCTCATGCGCAGATGAGAGTCAAAAGACAAAGAAATGAAAACTCACTTGACTTGTTGTCTCGAATACCCTACCATCCGTTGTGCTACCTGGTCAATATGCAGACCCTGCTCAATTGACCTGCAGTAGCACATTTGAACACAGATTTCAGCCAGCAGCTGGTTGAAAAGTACAAGTGTAATAGCCTCCCACAATTTGCTACTGATAATTTTCTGGAGTTGGCATGACAACAATTTGAAGTGGAAGATCCAAGACACCTGAGAAGGACTTTCTATGAGAGTTAAATCCATATCAAGCATTTCAAACCCTGACTTTTAGGCACTTTAGGAAGGTACACTGCAGTCTTTTATTTTGCAAATGAGACCCAAAAGGGCAAAAAACAGAGGCAAAGATAGCATACAGGCTCTCAGGTTCCTCAAATATCATATGCACTCGCTTTTGGCATTCATCGACATTACCTCCCACCATTGCTGAAGCAGGAGGCAAGTACTGTACACATCACACAAACAAGAACTTCTGCAAGAGTGTGAAAATCTGATTTCCTTGACAAGAATTTTGTGGGGTATCTGCAGTTGAAAATAATTTGGGCATCTTCGCATGATTGAAGGCAACAGTAAAACTACAAGAAAAGGATGCATCTACAGAGCTCAAGATCATGGCTGAGTAGCTCAGAAGTTGATGAACTCCAATCAAAGAAAGTGACACATGTGAAACCAACATGACATTCTAGTTGCACTGAGCTGGCAACTGATGATTGTGAAATGGCCTGTGACCTGATTGTAGTGGCTGGGATTAGTTGCAATTGTTGCAGTGCCATGTGGTCCAACTCCTGCAGTACCTGCATGTGTTGGAGCTGCTGCAGTGCCACCCTGAGGAATCCAAAGACTGCCCCATGAGAAAGGGAATCTGATGGAAACAAAGCTTTATTCTCTGTTTGTTTTTAGATCCAACTAATGGAGAGAAATTAGAAAGATGACAAATGAAAGGATGATCTGACAGTGCAAATATAGGCTCACTGGGAAGAAATGATGCTGAAATTCAGGGCATTAAACAATATTCAAATACTGAACTCTGAGTCAGCTTGCCCTACAAAAAGTCAGCACACTAGGCATGTGGAATATACACCATAGTAAAATCCCTTCAAGATGGGTTGCTAAAGAGTTGTTACCTGTGCTCTTATGTTTGAGAGATGCACATATATAACTTCCAGGAAGTGAAAGGTGAGCTCATTGAAATCTGTAATGGGCCTGGGTTCATACAATTGACATCAGCATGTACTGCTCTGGGATCAAACAACCTCAAAAGGCCCTTCATGAGGACATTATCCCAGCAAGAACAAACATGGTAAGATCCAAGGTCAACATGAGCTGCCTTCTGAACCAGCAACCAAGCCTGAAAAACTGTGGGACAATTGATGATAACCATCAAGTGTAAGGGGAGAATCTAAAAACAGCCAATTGTTGGAGACTAGCAGGTGCGATACATGCTGGAAACAAACCAATGAAACCCTTAAAATTGCAGTGATGATCTAGAAGTTTTTGCTTACCTTACGGAGAAGGCAACTATATTCCGCTTCCCTTGAAATGATCGAAGGTGGCCATGAACTCGAACATATGTAAAATTCCTGTCGCCAAATGCAACCATAACATATCAATGCAGGACCACCCAAAGTCAATTTCTGGTTGAGTTATCTCCAGCACAGTAAACATTGTGATTTCCAGAATTGCGAAATCAGTGCCAGTGAATACTGCCTACCGTATATTATTCATCTCCTGCATTTCATGTTGTTCTTGGCCATCAATCCTGCACCACAGTGTCCACCATAAATGCCCATCAAGTGTACTATTCGATGAGCAACCCACAGCTAGAATTTCCTAAAGCCATAGACAACTAAAATGGTTTACTCTCAGAGTAAGCTCTCAGAAAAATAGATATCAGACTCTGAGGTAATATGCAAAGAATGGGTTTCTCAAAAACAATAGTATAGACAGACTGCAAAAAAACCATACACAGCAAATCCATCGCATGCATGATTTGACCAGCCAAAAACATCCTACATCTGTAAAATGCTATAATTGCCATAAGGAAAAGATCATCACCATGGAGAGTGGTGAGCAAGAAGGGTTAACAGGACTGACCAACGTTTCACCTCGATCTGACCTGTGGTGTCATCTAGTTGAAATGAAACATCTGTTGCCCTCTCTTCTTTGTCATGAACCATCCCAACCAGGGTCACCTGCAGAGCCAACTCTTGCACCAAAGAGAATTAAGATCTGAGAGAGCCACTTCTTTCTCCTGAACATTGTTTTGAAAAACTCACACAAATCACCTCCACTTTGTACAATAATATATCCATTGCATAGGGGTCCACGCTGAGGGGGCTTCACCAGCTAGGGTTTAAGGTGGAAAGGTTTATTAGGAGTGAAAGAGTGAACTAGGGTTTATAGGATTTTGGTATGTAGCTGCAAGACTGGTAAACCTAGATTATCGAACATAGAAACAGGCCAATATTTCTATACTTGATAATCTAGGGTTACCAGCCTACCAGACATTGAAGGAATACTCGGATTTTCATTGAATTTTCAAATGTGCAACGACCAGGAAAATAGGTGCTAATGTGCGAGAACTTTCGCCCGTAGAGAAAGAAGAAACGCACATTGTTCACATCAACTCCATCGACGTAGAAATTCTCGTCGGACGGCTTTTGTATTGCTTGGCTGATCATCTTGGCTGTCAATGGTAGAAGCCCACTGTTCTGGGAGCCGCTTCTCTGTTCAAAAGAGGTCACTCATAAACCCTAAACCCTTGTAAAACATGCTCCAGCAAGAAGACATTGTGGAGAACCTAAAGCCAAGCTAGATTCTCCTTAAAACTAGAGACGAGAACGAATTTCGTTCAATTACGTAAACAAGAGCGAAATTCATTCGGACCCACAAAAGAAAAACTCCCAAAGAAGGCAACAACAACAACAACAACAAAAAGAAGCTCGCGAGTTTATTATGAGAAAAGAAAGGCGTTACGTACCCTACCGCCGCCTCCACCGAAGTCATTCGCTTGAGATTGCGAGGGCATGAAACCACCCCCTGCAAACATGGATCCATCTCCACCTCCCGCACCCGAATACATCCCTGTTTGCAGCGAAACAAATGCCCCAAAAAATAAAAATAAAAATTGTTCTACACAGTAAGAGACGCAAATCACGAGCAAACAAAAACAAGACACAAGCAAAGAAAAAAGGCAGTCGGCAGATAGACAGCGGTGCGAGAAAAGCTCACAGAAATCAAGAAAACAAACACACGTCTGAGAAGCAAAGCGCGGAAGAGCCAAGAGGAGCGCCTCACGAAGGGCGGGAAGACGAAGTACAGACCACTGGATAATAATAGTAACCGGAGGTCCTTTGAAATGTTCTGATGAGTAATACTAGTAACCGGAGGTTTTTAACACAACGGACCGTTAGTTAAATCAAAACACTTGTACCCGGCCAAGTAGGTCACGACTCCCGCCCTTTTTTTTTAGGGGAACTTTTTATTTAGCCAAACTGGCGATCATTTCTAGAAAGATTTAGCCAAATGTGGCTATAAACCAGACATGACGCACACATCTTTAATCATCCTTCTATATTTCTGGCTACATACAGAAAACCGAATGAAGAAATATGGCTATTTGAAAAAAATTACCCCCTCACTTCTGGCGATTGAAGTAAGGCTCTGAAAAACCACTTCATTTTCGAGTTTTGAAGCATTTTTTTTTCCCCTTTTTTTTCTTTCTTTTTGGCGAAATCTCGCCAGTAAATGAAAAGGCTGGGACTCTCGCCAATCCTGCTTCAGATGCGCAGAACCGTCCGATGGAGAAGGATTTCAACGGGTGAGGATTTGGATTACCAACCACTGGATAATACCAGTACCCGAAAGTTCTTTTACCTTACACGTAACGGACCGCCACTTGAATCATCCTGATTAGAATGCGCAGGACCGTCCGAAGGAGAAAGATCCCAACAGGTGAGGATTTGGCTTACTGACCACTGGATAATACCAGTACCCGAAAGTTCTTTTTACCTTAAATGCAACGGACCGCTAGTTCAATCAAAACCGACCAATCCTGCTTAGAATGCGCAGAACCGTCCGATGGAGAAAGATCTTGACGGGTGACAATCTCACTACCAACGACTGGATAATAGCAGTGACCGAAAGTTCTTTAGGCACAACGGACCGCTAGCTAAATCATTAAACTCGCACCCGGTCTGGTATGCAGGTCCCGCCGATCCTGCTTCGAATGCGCAGCACCGTCCGATGGAGAAAGATCTTGACGGTTTAGAATTTCGTGACTGACCCCCCCCCGCCAACCCCTCCAATAATTCTGCTACGGTCATTTATTTTCCGTTGACAGGAGAAAAGAAAAAGAGATGAAAATAAAAGAAGGGAGGGGGAGGGTGGTTTCATGGCCTACTAAATGAATTAAAACTTGTGAAAAGAAACATCAAATAAAGAAATGGGTAAGTGGGGTCACGGCTATTTATTACTACTGCCTCAAGATGGTCACTTTCTAACCACAGTTTAAGTAGGGCAACTCCATTAAGGTGGTCACTTTCTGACCACTCTAACACCCTTGGGGTGGTCACTTTCTAACCAAAGTAGGCTAATTAGGGCTACATCCTTCTTAGGTAATATGGGTGTTAAGCCCAGGCCAAAAATGATGACAAAGAGTTTTTTGGAAAAAAAATAAAAATTCATGCAGCCAATAAGAGAGCTCAATATGCATCCAGGAAGGTTAATCTTTTTTCCTATTGGGAGATTGGGATTGGGGATTGGGCGGAGGGTGTAGGATTTAGGGTTTAGGGTTTAGGGTGCAAGCATCCAACTAGGGTTTTAAAATAAATAAATAAATAAAAACAATTATTCAGTTTTGTGGATTTGAAAGTTTGGTGAGAATTTTCAAAAATCTTAGCAATTAAAAAAATAATTACACTATTTTATTTTTGTTTTGTTGCCATAATGTGAAAATTCACCGAAAACAATTGATGAAAAAAATGAATTGATTTTTTTGGTGAAAATTAAGTTCCATTTCAAATGCAGAGATTGAATATTTCTTGCAACTTTCATGTGAAATTCAGTTCAATTCAATTCAATTCAAATACATTTTGGAATTATTGAATTAAATTAAAATAATTGAATGAAATTTAAATTTAAATAAATTTAATGGAATTTAAAATTTAAAAAATTAATTCTGATTAAATGAAATGAAATTAAAATAAAATTCAGTTGGAAAAAAAATTGAGATGAAAATTGATGGAAAAGATATTGAAAATCTAGCTCATGAATTTCTCCCTTTCTATTAATCACAGTGTAACTAGGGTAACCACGGTTGAGGTGATTGGTTTCCGACCATTGGAAGTGGGGGTGACTGATTCATTGTCCCCGGAAGTCATTTGGGGAAGGAGAATGGGCCATGCGTCATAAGTTCGGACTGTCATTAATAATAATAATGAACGATGGAGATCAATATTTTGGGAAAAAAAAAATTATTTCCAAATTTTTTCGTAATGTTCACGGTTGGTTTGCCGATTCATCCTCCCCTGAAGTTGTTCGAAGAGGCAGAATGGGCACTTGTGCCGATTCTGGCACACTCCTGAACTTTTTTTTTGTCGTCTGTCCGTTTTCAATGTCAGTGAAAGGGCCACCAAAAACCCATTTCTCTGGTACCTTTAAAAAGCCGGAGGCCAGTAAGAATCAGTAGCACGGCCACTTGCCCATAACTTTTTTTTTTTTTTTTTTTTGGGGTGTGGTGGTTGGGGGGG
>Ga0116231_10004626_pt1 | contig 27712 bp, 20 predicted proteins | sample S1TSphgellanicum_2_FD_89695 | JGI IMG/M metagenome (GOLD analysis project Ga0116231, IMG submission 89695) | Host-associated microbial communities from peat moss isolated from Minnesota, USA - S1T2_Fd - Sphagnum magellanicum MG | ecosystem: Host-associated > Plants > Peat moss > Unclassified... | reverse complement strand
TTATTTTGCCAAAAAAAAAAAAAAAAAAAAAAACCATTGGTATTCACCCAAAACATTAAAAAATACCAAGATATTTTTAGTGTATTTGGAGGTAACATTCAATGTTGTGCAGATATCAAAAAAATTTGATATCCATTAATTCTAGTTTTTAAAATAGCTTTTGAGAATCATATCAAATCTTTTATTCTTTTAAAAAAATTTACACTTATAATATCTACCAATGATATCAATTTTTTTTAAAATCATAAATTAAATTTCACACCTTCGAATATCCTAGAAAATCATATATTTTGGATATTAAGTTTGTTATCACAACCTAAATAACACAATTCAAGATTTTTATTACAAACCTATACACAAGGAAATGTAATTACAAATTACATGTTCACAAGCTCATTTCATTCAAACTTGATGTTGGATTCTTTTAATTTGTTTTATAAAAAAACATCATTTTCAATCAACTCAATCAAATTAAAAGGCAAAATGCAACCCACATTAGGATCATTATATTAATTTTTGGTTATAATATTAACTTATCTAAATTATATGATTGTAACTTACATCTCTTCCAATTTGTTAATATTCAACCAAGGAAAAAAAATTTCAATTTCAATTTGGGATCCCACAATCCCAAAGATTTTGTGAACAAGGAAAATAATAGTTAGAACAAAGATTCAAATTTTTCCATAACACTCCATAGGATAGTTAATGTTCTTTGCATCAACTTGGTACCTCCTAAATATTTATAATTTTCTATTCATCAATTCCTTGGTTGGTTCAGTAGTCCTTGCTACCATCTTTAAAATGTCAAGATAAGACTTTTCATCATTTAGTTAAACTATCACAATTTTAGATTTTGTTATAAGGTGTAATCACCACACCAAAATGCATCTTAGTTCACTTTAAATTTCATTAGATTTTAAGTGAATTTGAACAATTTTACCATGGTGAAATTAGTCAGCCCCTAATGAATGGGGACTAGTTGTTACAAACTATGAATTGATCCACTAGTACCTAATGAAACAAAGTTATTTTCTAGTGAAATACAAATTTACCAAGCCATTTCACTTGCTAATTAATTAACTAGGTAACATGGAAATCAATTAAATTTAAATTATTTAATATTAAATGTAATATTTAATATTATTGATAATTTCATAATTTTCAACTTATGAAATTGACATGTGTCACTACATATGTTAGGTTAAAAACCTAGTCTATGTACATAGGCCATGTAATCAACCTAAGTAAGCACCTACTCCAAGGAACTACATAGGGGAATATGCGATCAATTTACCATTGTGGATCACAAACACACCACGGTTTGATCCCTTGACCTCTAGGATGCAGGTAATCACCCCTAACATCAAACCACCACATTTGTTGTGATAATGTGTTACATTGCATTTTATTTATCAAATACTTCATTTTAAACATTACAAAAACATCAACTTTGAAAGTTCATATCTTATTGAAATTTTGTCTAAATGAAATGATTAAAGTTTAATTTAAATTTCTTTTCAATAATGTACATAATTATGTTTATTTCCTTTTGAAAGTGTAAAATCATTTGAACAAATGTTTTTTTGAATATCATTATTCAATAACATTTCAATGACCATTGTTTTGAAAGAAAAAAACAATTTAATAAATGGATCATTTTCTTAGTAATATAATAATACCTATGTTAAGTTATTTTAAACTATTTTAGGTTTATTTTTCATTATTATAAGTTATTTCACCCTACATTATTTATAGCTATTTATAATTATTTTCAATTATTTGATTATTTTATGTTATTTTATGTTATTTCATCTTAAGTTATTTTCAGCTATGTGAAGCTATTATTGGTTACTTTTGGCTATTGAAGGTTATTTCATCTTATGTTATTATTGGTTATTTTAAATTTACCATAGGCTATGGATATTTTATTAGTGGCTATTGTTGGTTATTCTATTGGTGCCTATTCTATTAATGGTTATTAATATTTATTCGATTGGTGACTATTAGTGGTTATTTTAGGTTAAATTATCATAATCTATTCGTGGTTATTAATGGTTATTATATTAATGGCTATTGGTGGTTATTTAATTAATGATTATTGATGGCTATTGATGGTCATTCTAGTACTAGTTATTTTATTAATAATTATTGGTGGCTATTCTATTGTGGTTATTATATTGTAAGCTATTGTTGGATATTTATTTTATCATAGGCTATTGGTAGTTATTTTATTGTAGGAAATTTTAATTATTTTTCATAGGCTATTATTAATTATTATAATTTATTTTACCTCATGTCATTATATTATATTTTACATTATTTATAATTGTTATACTTAAGATAAAATAACTTATAATGACATAAAGTAAGATGACCTTGAGTAATCTAAAGTATAACTTGAAATAACACATATTAAATTAAAATAAAATAACCTAAGGTATAACATAAGGTTAGTTGAATAATTTAAAGTAAAAAACCTATATTAAATTAGCTAAAATACTTTAAGGTAAAATAACATATAATAGTTTAAGGCATAATAATTTATAATAACTTATGGTATAAGTTATAATAACTAAAATAACCTAAAATAATATAAGGTATATCATAAAGTAACATAAGGTATTTAAAATAACAACATAAAAATAAACCTATTTACCATAGTAAATTATAATAGTAAATGTCAACTAGTAGTGAAACACAATGTTTACATAGTGATATTATAGTGAAGTAACTTTAACCAAGGTGAAATCATTAAAATGTAGTGAACTTATTTCACTTTTAAGGTTCCATTGTGATTTAGGCTAATGAATTATGCCCCACTTTTGTATTAGTGAATACGTGGTAACATTGGAAATAAATATTATTTATCAATGAAAACACCTTGTTTTTAACCAATAAAACAAAAATCACCAAATATGTTTAAACCTTGGATTTAACATTATTAATAACATGTTATGGGGGGTTTTTTTCATACTTCATTAAAAATGAGACAAAACCATCTTAACCTTTACATAATTCCATTCTAATGTTGGAAACAAACATAGACAATTCCAAAACCCCATTAGAATCACCTTCTTTCAAATTATCCATTAAAGGTGCAATTCAATTTTTTTTTTTAGTTTCAAGGTCATGGTAATTGTTGCATGTAAAATTTTAGAAATTAACCAATGCCCATAGGATTGGTTTAGCACATAATCATTCACAATCGGAGAAAGAATATTTACAATGATTTGAAATATATGCCAAGCTAAAGGTGGAGACACACAACCAATATCTTCACTAACATGTGGACTATAACAAAAAAAATTTTTGTATAAATTACAATACTTCTTGGACCAATATGATCTTACTTGCAAACATGTAAAAACAATTCATGAATCAATCCTAAAATTTCCACAAACAAACAAAAAAACACAATGTATGAAAACAAAACTAACTTAGTTTCACTAAAATGGTTTTTTTTTTTTTGGTTTCAAGCCAACATCAATTTAGGCATTCTTCCATTCCTATGGCCTTCATTAAATTTCTTTTGCCGAATTGTGCATGTTTATAAATCTATTTAAATGAATTTTATAGACACATATTTAAGGCCCCTACAAACTTTTTCATTGTTAGTGGCATATTGACAAGCTTTGGAGAAAACATGTTCTAGACATGTCCCTTGAAAGTTTTCTTCCAAGCCCAGAACTTCACATTTGACAACTACCTTGAAAACACTTACCATTGTGTTCAAATTTGAACCTTCATTATTAACATATGCTATAATCTTATTTTTGAAGTCACATTCATCCAAAAGATTATTCAAATGTTTGTCATAGGGTCTCAAAAGCCTCAAATAACCTTAAAATTACATGTTTTATCTTTCAATTAGATCCCGAAACATTTATAACAAGGGCAAAGACATCATGAACACCATCGAACATCTAAAGATCAAAACTAGTAGTGGTAGAATAACATTTTTCAAGGAGAGACATAATATAGGTTTGTATTTGGTTTTCTCCACCATGCTAAGCAAAACATTGAGTGAGAAATCTTTTTGTTCAAGGAATTGAAGACACAAAATGCAAGATCAAACACTTTAATCAAACATTTTCCACAAACTACAAGAGCAAATGGCTTTTCATTACCAAAATTACAAGATCTTCCCAAAAGCATTTTTGTTCCAGATCAATTTTTTAAAAGGTTTTTTTAAAGCTAAAAGTCAAAAATGGATGAACAAAATATAATTGTTATTTTTCTAGCAAGTTGCCTTTCCATACTTCTTCTCATTGAAGAGTTGATTCCCTTTAAATTTTTTTTGAAAATTACTAAATGGTTTGCATCACCATGCTTTTTCAAACATGTTATTACACTTGTCTTATAATAAGATATTAGACACTTCCTTAATTTTGTTCCGAAACCTCTAGGTTAGACTCAAAGTGAATTCCAAGGAAAAATAATAAGGTTGCAAGGGGGAATTTTGGGTAGATGCCATAAATGGGCACACTAGGTGAAAACAAAAAACACACTTGGTAATACCTCATATGTTGAAAACATAAAGACACAACACAAATGGTTTCCTTTGATCAAGAAATAACTAACTTTACCATGGGATTGAAGAAAGAAAGGTGGCATAAGTGACCAACGACAATCATCCCTAAATAACATCAACGAAGATGTTAATTTTCTAAAGTGGAAGAGAATGACATGCCCTTTTAGGCGGACCTTCAAGTGAGGGGGATTTGCTTAGTTGGGGCCCAAGTTCAAACCACCATGGGCAGCCCCCTTGGTGGCTTGGGTTGCAAGTTTAAGTGTTGGGTTGGGTTCAACTATTGGTTTGACATCACTTATGAGCTCCATAGGTGTTGGTGAATGAGGGTGTAATTTTATGATTCTTACAACATAAATACTACAAACTTCAAGGGATTAGATCATTCATGATTTCCTCTCAAAAGCTAACTAGTCATATGTGTGGTAGCCCATCATTCAACACCAAAATTCAAGTTCCCAACAAATGTTCCAATCCCATGAAACCTTCCCATTGAAAGTGTACAAAGAAAAGCAAAATATTAGATAGGACAACATGAGAACTCAATGAAACCCACACCCGTCCCAATAGTCCATTCCATGGAGCTCTTGTAGAGGTACTTTCTCTTTCAACACAGGTAGTCTAATAGCTTCCCACAATTGCCTTGACAATTCACAACAAGATAGACTTGTCACAATGACCATTCATGAAATCCTAGACACCATCATCACTTCCCTTGTTATGGCCCATGACTTTTACAACTAAATCCTCTATTTCTCTCCTAAAGTTCATGATGTAATGGAATGTCTACTTCAAAAAAAAAAATCGAAGACTAATAGTGGGGCATTCTTCCCCAATCGTCTATTCCAACAACACTCCACACACTCCCATAAAATCACACTTAAACATTAAAAGAAAACTTAGCTCTCTTGTGTTTGTTCCCTCCTTCGCTTGGAACATTCATTTATCCAAGTCTCCTTGCCTTCCTTCATCAGTAGCATTGAAACTCCCCACCAACCATCTCCACATAGCGCGATACACACTTCCATTAAAGAGCAATTACACAAACAATAAAAACCCCGCTCCATCACCAAACCTAGATAAGTAACGCCGCTCCATTGAAAAACAAAACATCAAACACAAGTAACTTGCAAGCCAACAAAAACAACCAAAAATTTAAAAAAACAACAAAAACCGGACTTTCGGCATCCACAACCCTTCACGATGCCCAACCATCCTGTAGTTTGGCTCCTTCTGCCTCTCATCCATTGCATTTTAGGGTTATTACACTCCATCCATTCTCATCCATAGCAAAAATAACTTGACACTATTTCAATGTCACACCTTTGCTATTGGTTATTTCTTTGGAAAAGAGAAAACCGCCAAACACTGGAATGTTCTTCAACATTGGAATGAATACATGAACATGGGCAGGAGAAAGTGCCAACAAATGGCATCCCATCCCTTAAACCTCAACAACTTATGACACCATGTTTTGCACAAAGTCAGAAGTCAGCATAGACTTCCCATCATAGCATTCATGCGACTTGTTATTTTAAACATAATCTTGGACCCAACACTAGTGGGTAGAAAGCTGTTGTGATGTAAGAACCTTTTCTATTTATGATTTTAAACCTCTACTTCTTCAGCAAAGGTTTTAGCACAAGTTTGTGGTTTTAGTACTTGTTCACAAAATCACAAGGACTTTTCTTTTGGAGGCGGGGGGTTTACTGAAGCACTTGGTTCTCTTTAGTGTTCAACCTTCAGATGACATTTTCTTGGGTTACCCCCATCACAATACTTATCTTGGATTTCCAGAAGCTGATTAAGTTTCCATGGTCTTCAGATGGCATTTTGAGAAATTAGTGAACCTGGTTTGGTGGGTACCACATGCCATCTCATAAATCATCCAGCCATGAGCAACTATCGTGGGTGTGCCATCTGACTTTCTCCTTATTATAATTGGATCTAAAATCATAAACTAGCTTAGTACCTTATTTGAGCGAGGAAGGTCATGGGGCTCCTTCAGTCTATAAAATGACCAAAGTGAGTCACCCTACAAAAATATGTCATTTTCCTAAAGGATTGGGTCATAACTCTTAACTGCTGAGATATGAAAATAGGAAGGCCTTCCCTAAGCATTCGCAACACTCCAACAGATCATGGTTTTTCCTGTGGCAATAAACCCTGTCCAGAGGCTGGCATCAGCCAGCCTCATCAGCCAGGATTGTGTGATCCACCCTCGAGCTGTTCGTTGATCATCCATGGAAAACTAATTCTCACTCGGTTGTCTATCAACCGCGACTAAGTCACCACGTGATTAATTTATCCTGTAAACACTCATACTTTCTGGCCACAGTGAACCAGCACCCACCAGCGCACCATGAAGGATGGATGGTAAGTGGTCAAGAAACAGTTCTTTGTTGGGTTCCATTTCCCTAGCTAACCATGGTGGTTAGCCCAGTTGCTTCTTTTTAATACCTACCTCCTAACAACTCACAAGCAGGTTATTAGTAAATAGGTAGTAAAAACCGCCCTTACCTATGTATAAACCATCTAGTTACCTATTTTCCTACCTATTCACCTATATACGTGACCTATTTTTCACATAATTGGTTACCAAGGTGAAACCATATACTAACTAACTCAGTTGAGGTTCATCCTCAACTGAGTACTAATGGGCATCCAGTGGATGGTGTGCTGGTGGATGCTGGTACACTGTGGCCCTACTTTCCCCCTCATACTACATTCATAAGTAACACCCTATGCAAGTGGGGAAATATCATAGGTAAGTAGGTAAAGAATGTAAATGGTTATTGTGTAAGTAGGTAAGGAATGTAAATGGTTATTGTGTAAGTAGGTAATGCAACGTGTGACTAGTAGGTAAGTAGATGCATGTGAATGGTTAGTACTTTACTACTTAACATGGTTAGAGCATCTACACCCCACACCTACAAACCCCCCTTTTCATTAAGTCTTGCAGCAGGATAGCGTAAATCCTGCTGCGCTCCTCTATTGATGTCCATTTTGCAGTTGTCATTTTAACCCCTTAAATATATTTTTTGGCTATGGATTTGGACAGTGATTATTACTCGCCCAGATGTAAAGATCTAATTGGTCTTTGACTGTCTAAAGCAGTGTTATTTTTGGTTTTTGGGAATTCGCCTTAGTGGCCCCTACTACCCTGACTGTGGTGTTCGTGGCTAGTAGCCTACTATTATAGGAGCCTTGTCTGGCCCCACTCAGATGTTTCTTTTCCTAAATGTGGCTGCTAGTTTAGTTGGTGGGGTGAAGTTTGTGGCCTCCCCTCTATATTTGGAGGGGAAAGTATTTGGCTATAAAAGGGTTGCACTTGTGATTTTCAGACGATTATTAGATCGCACATGTGTGATTTTTGGTAACTATTGCATTTTTGTTTTCTAACTTCGGCCTTTACATTTGATTGCTAGGAGACTTTTTGATGATCAATAAATAAAAAATGGAGGGGCTAGTTTGATACATATTACATAACACATTACAAATCCAACAACAAAAGATCAAAACATTCATACAATTTACTGTCCAACTTGCAAATACAATATTGCTAAGCACACAAAATAAAGGTCATTGAGATTCACAACCTAAATGAATTCAAAGCAATTGAAGGGGAATTGAACCCTAGAAACTGGCTTCTCCAGCTGAACTGACTTGCAACATCACACCAAGTTAGCCTATAAACGTACAACAATGTAATACAAAATCCAAAATCATGATAGAAAATAGAAAATAAATTGTGAGCCGAGAGAAAGAACATGTAGAACATGCCATAATAATGGAAACAAAAGGGGTTGCCATCTTGACACTTAAACATTGGGATTCACCAGAAATAAAAAACAAACCAACAAACATTTGTTGGCACAAAGAAATGGTAGCCCTTTGAACTCCCTAAAAAAACCATTGATCACATGTTACCCATCATAGTAGTAGCGATGGTGAGCAGTTCTCCACTGCTCAATGTATTCCTCATACGGGAAATTTTGTATAGTATAAAAACATTGCACAAACATCCGCACAACAAATGACAAATGGGTTGTTAACCTATTACGAAACTTAAAATTCATAAATGTGAAAGGAGAGAAACATCTTTCATCCTCCACACTACCAACCACTTGCACCATAGCCAATTTAGCCAATTTGACATACTCAATGAAACTAGTAATTAAAATGCAAGATGTTGTCACAAGTTGCCACATCTTAGTGAGAGGATTAATGTCAAATGAAAGGGCCATGCATGTCGTTGCATTAGACTTCATTGTCAATTTGAACAATCCTTGTTGGCATTCAAAGTCCCTTGCATTAAGGAGGTTGAGGACTTAAACCTTTAGTCCTTTCAAAGTGGAAGTCTTGCCACAATAGAATGTAGCTTTAAGAACTTTTAGGTGCTTCCAAAATAACACATCAACATTTGGTTGGAGCTAATATTAAAGATACATAATCCTTAAAACATTCATGATGGCATGAGTTAGCAATTTGGTATCCAATTCATGAATGAACCCTTTTATAGCCCTTGCCAAAATAAGAACATATTCAATCATTAAAAAAAAAAACCCCAAACATGAAACCTTGAAATAGGAACTCTAAATTGGAATGCTAGAAAAACCCCGAACAAACCTAAAGTTAATTAAAACCTTAAAAAACCCCGGTGATCTGAACCATCATTGAAAAAAAACCCAGATATACCTTAATTTAATTGGGACCCTACTAACCCTACTAATTTAAACTAGATGTGACAAAAAACCTCGGATGGACCTAAACAACTTACCATAACTTGAAACCTAAACCAAAATTGAAAAAATAAATTGGATAGACCTTAAAATAATTGGAACCTTACAAAGATCCCACATGCACCCTAAATTGGAACCCTAAAAGAAATATGTCAAATCTACATGTTTTGCATCTAAATAAACTTGATTAAAACATGCACAAATTCTAGGAAAGGCAAAATGCATGCAAGTTCGAACATAATTTGGAGGTCACAGAGGTGCTCAAAATTGAGCTTTACTTGCTGGTTTGTACTATTGTCCATAGCCATTTTCAATAATAAGGTTTTGTACTCTGCCATGACTCTATTTGTAAGACTCAACATGGAGTTTTTTCATTGAGTCTTCACATTGTAGAGGATTTTATTCCCCTTTGTTTCCATGATCTCGATAAGTTTTATAAATTTCAAATGTCTTTTGGGAAAATGTGCAAAATATGCATGCAAGGTTTGCAAGAGACTTTCAATGCACTTCACCAAAGGTATAGCAGATAAGGTTTGCATTGCTAGGTTTGTTTGATGTGCCATACAATGCACGCCTGTGGAGAAGGGTGCATAATCATCCTGAATTTGCTTGGTGACATTAGACTTAGTGTTTTGAAAAACATTGATGTCGTTTGTTCGGAAACTCATTAGCTTGTTAACAATTTGATCTTTAGGCATACCTCCCCCTATGGTCAATGCCTCCATGATCACTTTGGTGAAATTGTCAGAACCAAATGCTTCAAGAACATGATTAAAGGAAATTAAAATAGGGATCCTTACCCAATTTTCCATGACATAACAATGAACTAATAATTAAGATTGGTTGTCTAGGGTGGAGACCTCATCAAAGCTGATAGAAACATATTGTGCAACTATAACTTTTGATCTAGTTCAACCATCAGTTGTTGGTGCATAAATTCCACCATTTGCCACCAAAAGTGTCGGTCTAATGTTTTTTCCTATTTTTTTGGAATTGCCAAAAATTCAAACAACACCTTCATGGACTCATACTCAAGCATAGGATGACCTTGTTATAACATGTGCAAAACAATGGTGAAATACATTACTCTCTTTGCTTTCTCTCCAGCTATACCATTTGCTACTTGTTGGGCAATTGTTTGACAACTACGACTAGCAAGCTCAACATCATTTTTTACATGCTTGTAAGACTTTGTGTAGTAGCACTCCCCCTTCTTCACTAAACCAATATATTTTTTTGCTTTTTTATAACCTTCATGCTTGCAAAGTGAGTCCCACTTAAAAGCAAGTAGCTTGTCTTTTCTTCCACTTGATTACATATCATGCACTTAACATTATGTAACGACCCATTTGACCTTAGACACATTTCTACCCAAGGTAATTTAGTTGCTCACAAATCCTGAAATTTCTTAGTGCAATTGTAGTTTTGTTTCCTTGAGACTAGATCACAGGGGATAGAAAGATTTGCATTGTCATCAACAATTGGTTTTTCCCCCTTTGGGTTAGGAATAATTATAGAAGACACAACAACATTTGGATCAATGCAGCTATGTTGAAGATGCAACATGAGTAGGATCGATGCAACAAAATGGAGGTCAAAAATTTGGATTATGATCAAGGCACACAAGAGGGTTGCCAATACTTGGGTTGTTTCTAAAGAAGAAATATTGGAACTTGTACGATGGCGGAAGTTCAAGAGGCATTGTTAGGGAGGAAAACGTAAAAAAATAACAAGATGACTCAAACAAAGTCGAAGTTTCCTCGAGTGACAAAAAACCAAAACTGAAAAAGAGAACTCAAAAGCTTTTCAAGTTCAAATTCTAGATTCTCAAGCTTGATAATATTTTCTTAAATACAAAGGTTATGTAACATTTGAACTTACTTAGAGAATCGAGATGGTCATTATTCATTCTTAAATCAAATCCTGCATTGAGTGATTAGTACCTTATCCTACACAAATTGCACAAGAAATCTAAACATCAAAACTATATTGAAAACTAGGGTTACTCACTTGGAGGCTAGGCAAGAAATTAAACACAATAAAAGTTGGATGCTCATAATTCTTGATCCTCCATCTCCCACTAAATCACAACAAAATGAAAACAATCTTCCATTGAATGTTGGAGAAACCCCTCTCCTTCTGCTAAAGCTTGAGAAGAACAACAAGTTGAACACAATAGAACTACAAACAACGGTTGACGAGGAAGGGGCATGGAGTATGGTGAAGCTAGTGAAGCTCAAAGGTAGTTCATGGCCTTTTGGCAAGAGTAGAGCATAGAGAGGAGTGAGAAGTTGGTGAAGCTCAAAGGTAACTGACAATCTTCTGGCGAGAGTAGAGCATAGAGAGGAACAAGAAGCTGGTGAGCTTAGCAGCAGATCAGGAGAATGGAAGCGAGGAATCATGGGAGACGACGATTGCAAACATGCTTTTTCAATGGCCCAGATGTGGTCGCTCGACGATCTTGATGGCTGGGGATTGTGCTATCTGGCGATGCCCCATCGTAACCCTAGTTGTGGTTGGCAATCCCAATGTAAATTCATGATGCTATTAGGCACGTCCAGATGTAAAGCTTAGATTTTCTGGTGAATTTTTATGAAAAATTTAACCTGGATCCCTTTGTACAAGTGGCCATGGCCTTTTTCAGGTCGAAAATTGGCGATAATTCACCAGAAAAAAAACACTGGTTTAAAGGGACTTTTATGATGTTTGTGGGTGGAGACTATGATCATTAAACACTATTCTATTTCAACATAATGGAGTTGTTTACAGTTTTGGGGTGTACATGCTCTTAGCTATGGAATGCCCCAGGTGAACCAGCACCTCCACTGGTAAATGGTCAAAACCAGAGTTTGGACCCCAGGGGTGATGGCTCAGTGGTATAGCCCTATCTGGGGCCCTGGGACCTAAAAAACGTTATGGGTTGAAACCCACTGGTGTGCAGGTGAAAAGTGTGATCAACCCTTTGTCACCAAGCTTGCCTTGGGGGTGCCAATAGCATGTTAGGTCTGTAATTTCGAAAGAAAATGAATAAGTCAATGATTGCAAGTTCTAAGATTTAAGTAGGTTCAAGTCTAAGAAGCTCTATAGGTTAAGGTTCTAGGGTCTTTAAATCAAAGATTTCAAATTTTGTTAGAATTACCAGTGGAACAGAATAAAATAAAAATGGTAACAACACAAGTAGAAACCCCAAAATTAATTTTAATTACTTTTAAATATTATAAATATCCCTTGCTTAGACTATGTCAGGATCTCTGAGTCCAAATCTAACATGTATTGTGGCCGCTAAGAGGTCTCACTCACGAAGGTGAAATGGTGTCTTCTACCACAGTTGTATTTTCTGGATGATTCTTCTAGGAAGTGATGTTGCTGTTGCTGCATTCCCCTTTGGGGCTTCTCTCAGGAAGGTGAAGGTACCAGTGTTAGTGCTGGATCACCCTGACTGGGATGGGATAGGAATACAACCAAAAACTGTTTCCTGTCCACACACCATCCATCCTGCATTGCTGGTGGGTGGGCGTGCCCATGAGCCACACGTGTCATGAGGGAAGGCCTCCTGCCATAAGAAAACTGTCATACTCTGTTGTATTGCAATATCTCATCCAAGAGGATGAAGATTCAGGAATAGAGTCACCTTAGGCAGTGTCCAGAGCCTGAGACATGCTTGAATTTGGAGAGAGGTCAATAACTGCATTCCCAAAGACCTCCTCCGATTTCTCTAGTGTATCTAGAAAGCCCTTGCAGAGTGGGAAACCCAATTGGGCTTTTTGAAAATGGAAAGTTCCAGTCCGGCCAGCAGTCCATTGTCTTAAACCTTAGCATTGTGTCTATTTTCTCTGTAATATATATATATATATTCTTGATATGTGATATCATGAGGAAAAAAAATTGAGGTCTCTCTTTGCACTCTGTAAACGCAGGCGAGGACATAAAAAAATTCAAAAAACAATTGAGGTCCCTCTTTACACTCGGTAAATGCAGGCAAGGACATTACAGAAATTGGGCAGCACTCGGCTGCCAACTCATGTGGGCCATTATTTTGGTAATGTAATGACCCTTGTGCTTAACCTTACACATAAATTATTAGTAATTCCTATGAACTTAATTGTAAGCTGGTGGTGTTAATAATAATAGTACCTAAAGTTGAGGATTAATTTTGTTGCTGTCATTCTGACTCGTGTGAGCATTGGTTTGAGATTCTCATTTCTTCTGAATTGGTCCACACCTCGCTACAAATCAAGGTGGGGCATATTACATAATCATATTCTAGCCTATTTTATAGGAAAATAGAACGGCCGTAGTAGGTCTGCAAAAGTTTCAAGTGCCTTTGTGTAAAGTGCACTACAGAATCAATAAGATATACTAATCCTAGAACTAATTTCCATGTGCACTGTGTGCAGTACCCCCAATTTTAAATGTTTTGTTTTGTTGGCACAAATGAAGACAAACTTGCAAGCAAAGAAAGAAACAAGCCCAAAGATCAGAGGCAAGGAGTTCAAAACTAGTGTTGGGCGGTTTTCACCGGGTCACCCAGTTCTCAGCTCGGTGACTGTTCTCCTTTTGTGTGAAAACTGAGCTGAAAATTGGCTTTTAAGGTTCACACTCATGTGAGAACTGACTAGGAGAACTGGAACAAGAAACACCATAAGAAAGAGAGCCCAATAACTGACCCCCATTTTGAGCTACAATGTCAAATCTTCACAAATTGGGAAAGACTCAACTCATATAAGCCCTGTCCTCCAACTTTAACCCCTAAGGGCCTAAGCTTTTTTCACAACCATTTTATCAAAAAAAATTGTTGGAACAAAAACATCCATTTATAAGATTATAAATCCAATCATTAGATTGAAAGTTTACATGCTCATAGTTCTTTGACTAAAATTTCAGCCAAACTCAAGCAACGGATGATGAGATAGTAAAGCTAAATTGAGCTTGTATCATTTCCAACAAGTATTGCCAAAGGTTGCATTTGAAGCTTCATAGGCCAATTTTTTTTTGACATGGATTAGTGCACGCCTCATAATAGGGCCCTCACAATGATCAAGTTAGCTACCCATGAAAAGAAATTCAGGCCAAGACATAATATTTCAAGTAAGATACAAGCCTTGGAAGTTTTGGAATGAAAGTGGGCAGAAAATTATAAAAGATCTCACTGTTACAAATCCTTGGTCAGATCATTGAAGAATTTTCACAATCAGCCCAATACAATAAGAAGACTGTTTGGGGTGGGGTCCAGTTCTTGGGCAGCCTTTCTCACACGTGCGAATTGACTGATGGCTTTTTTTGGGTCTCCCCACCCCCCATGCCCTCACCCCAAATTTGACCTTGAATATGCTCGGGTAGCAGACCTTTGAAAAGGTATTGAGTTACCTCTACACCCACCCAAAAGAATAATCAAATATCTTAAAATCTCTGCCATTTAGAGCAATTTAAAATTCTAAAAAAAGCCGCATCCTGCTGTTGAGGCGTTTAGGGGTAAAGTTGTTTAACACTTTTAGCAATGGATCCAGGGAAAGGCTTTTAGCTGCCTATTTTCCTATCCAACAATGGGAACATTGCCCATTGAGTCTGGAATTAAAGGACCCATTTAAGTAACCTAAATACAGTATACTCTACCTTTTTGTCAGATTAGGTGGAAATTAATTTAAAAATCAGAAAAAAAGAATTCTTAGAATTTTTATGAGATGAAAATGAATGTGAATTGTATAATATTTTATAATCCATGTTGGGGAATATTTTCAAATTCTCAAATTGGAGTAATGAAAATGTGAAAACTAGTGCATGTTGCCTGATGTGAGATCCTTCTTCTTCAGTACAACATTAGTTCCTAAAACCAAGTCTGCATTTGCCAAAACTTGAATTACAACTTCATTAAATAAAATGAATGATATCAAAACAAAATAGTAAACGTTTTTTAAATGAATAACACCTGGATGCTAATTTGAAGAGGAAAAATCATAAGTTCAGAGCACACATGCTTGAAATAGTTTAAAATAAATCAAAAAAATTATGTTTCACATACAAAATCGTTATGTTTTGAACACAAAAGTTAAACCCTAAACTTTGGAAAAACTATAACACTCATTTTAAAATGTGCTTGTAGTAAGCTCTAAAAAGCAAGCTAGTAAATTTTCAAAAAAATAAAATTAGAAAAAGATAGAAAGGATTGCAAGATTAGTTATATTTAGAATGTTTTTGCAGCATCTTAGTACCATCTACAAGATAAATCTTAAACAGTTGAAGGGCACATTTAAGATAGGTTATCATAGTTTTAAATTTTAACAAAAATCATTCACTAATGCAACATAAGTTATATTAAATTTCAAGTTCTTATGCACTTAAAAAAAAAACTATCTTTAAATGACATTGTGTGATCCAGATTACTAAAAGCATAATATGTTTGAATCATGTGATGAATCCAATATCACCACACCAAGAGTAATCTAAAACCATGATTCCTTTGAAATCATAGTTTTATCAACAACACCACATGATTTTTGGGGCCCACCCTAGGTGCTGGTTCATGGTAGAATATGGCGTTGCAGTGCTTCTATCTTATTGCAAGAAAAAAAAAAACCCAAAATGGGGGCTTTTGAGAAACAGACTGTCCACTCTGCTTTTCAAAACACCCACAAAAACAGAGGAAAAATTTCTCTTGATAAAGGCCATAACCCCCACAAAATTGGGCCCTCAATTCCAGGAAGAGCCCAGGAATTGTTACTTGACCCTAAGTAAATACTTTTTCCAATTGAGGGACCTTACAAAAGTGAAAGATATCTCTCTCTCTCTCTCTTTTTTTTTGTGGGTTTTGGGATTGACAACTTTTGTGAGGTCCTTCAAATCTATCTATGAAAAAAGGTAGTTTGTTTGTTTCTCCCTTGAGATCTCTCAAACCATGGTGCCTTGGCTGCTCTCTTGGTACTGTTGGAAAATCCTTGATGAGCAGGAGTCCGCTGAGTTGGTTTCATAATGTTTTGACTGACGATGAAAAACTTATTGAATATTGAACTAAATTTCCACTGTAAATTCATTTAAATCAAAACTAAAAATTAAAGAGGAATTTGGGCACACTCTTTATATGGTTAGAAAGCCCTTAGTGAGTAGGATTTAATGGTGGTGATTTTGGAACTCTTTAGACTTAAGGTGCAAGAGATATTATCTTTTTAAGTCTGTTTTTCAATGAAAATTCAATTAAATTACATAAATCAAAAAAGGATTTTGGAATAAAAAATTAATTGGGTAACCATTCACACGCTTGGGCCAAACAGCACAGGCTACACTAGTTCAGATCGAAAGTGACCCAGCACCTTCGGAGCAGTGTTCTTTTTTAGGGTCAATTTTGTGATTAGCCAAAGTGGTGATGATCCACAGGAAGATTTAGCCAAATTTGGCTACATGCTAAATATGATTTAAAAAATCCTTTAAAAAGCTTTCTCGCTGCCTACTTAAACCATGTGTAGAAATATGGCGATTTTTCTTAAGTTTTGATCAAATTATAGCTTTTGAAAATCTAAAAAGGCACTTGATTTAGCACTTTTTATTTTCAATATAGCTTTTTGGCTATATATATATCCAGCAATAAAAACGCTGCTTTGGAGGTGGGTGGAGATACTCCTTTGGACGTGGGCTTCGGAGCTGCTGTACAGCGATGCAACAACGAATAACAAAATGGCAGGCAAGACGGTGTGTGTGACTGGAGCTTCGGGCTTCATTGCATCTTGGATTGTGAAGTTCCTTCTTGACCGTGGCTATACAGTTCGAGGCACCGTTCGTAACCTAGGTGACTCTCTAGCCGCTTTCTTTTAATCCTTTCATGAACCTTCAAACCCCATATGATTAGTTGTCGAGGATTTCCAACGTTGGTTTTCACAGATTTCCTTTGTTTGAAATGAGAAGAGAAGTAATTTGGAGCTCATTGGGTAGTGAGAAAATGGGTTGTTGTTGGGGGACATGACAGAGAAATCAAAGCATCTGCTGCAATTACCAGGTGCCAGTGACCGCCTGAAGCTTGTTTCTGCTGAGCTATTGGAGCTTGGATGCTTTGATGAGGTTGTGCAGGGTTGTGACGGTGTATTCCACACTGCATCTCCAATTGTTATATATGCCACAGACCCTCAGGTTTGTTCTTCCACTTCAACCCCAACTCAAACCAATTTGTTGGCGCTTTTGAAAGATCTGTCCACTGTTTCTTTTGTCCATGATCATAGTTCATACCCGCCTTTTTTTTGTTGGCGAAATTTCGCCAAAAAACGAAATAAAAGTTTGGAAAAATTGAAAATAAGTGATTTTGAAGGTTTTCAATAGCCAAAAGTGAGGGGGAAAAATAATAATACTCGCCCAAAAAAATAAATTTGGTTTTGAGTGTGAAGCCAATGATGTAGAAGGATGATTAAAGTTTTGTATTTCATATCTAGTCAATAGCCAGATTTGGCTAAATCTTCCTGAGGATGATTGCTTCTTTGGCAACAAATAAAAAATCTTAAAAAAAACACTGGTTCATACCAAACATTTTGCTTTTCCTACCAAATATTTAGCTACATAACAACAATTTAGCTTCCAAGTTTACTCAGGAGGTATGCAAGAAAGGAAATGGAGATGGGTAAATGGAATTGTGATTCACCTATTTAAGAATTGTGTACATGGCAGGCACAATTGATTGGTCCCGCGGTAGATGGAACTCTGAATGTGCTAGCTTCATGTGCAAAAGCACGCACTAAGAAGGTGATCTTGACATCATCCACAGGAGCTGTTTACACTAGTCCTAATCTCACATCCACAAGTTTTGTTGATGAGAGCTGGTGGAGTGATCCAGAGTTTTGCCGGAAAAACAAGGTTTCCTTTGATCTTTTGGACCTAGATCATGCTCTATGCTCCTGGATAATTTTCTACTTCAGAGACTTCCTGTTTTCTTTCTCTTGCAATATGGTTGGGGATAGGCTTCCACTTTGATGCAATTCCAAAGGATTAATTCTTTTTAATAAGGTGCTTGTTGTAGGATTGGTACCCATTATCCAAGACACTTGCAGAAAAGGAAGCATGGAATTTTGTGGAGGAGAAAGGGTTAGAGATGGTGGTCATCAACCCATCCTTTACTATTGGTCCTGCTTTGCAAGGCTCCAAAAACTTGACCTCTGAATTCTTTGTAGGCTACCTCAATGGCAAGCATCTTGAACATAACTTTGCAGTTGGAAGTATTAGAAGTTGACTTATCTGTTGAAGTGCAATTGGTCTAAGAATTCCATTGAATTGATTTTGAAATTGCACAAATTGTTTTACATTGTGAACTGTATTTGCAGGGACAACCAAAACATATCCAAACTCTGCAAGGGGGTTTGTGGGGGTGAAGGATGTGGCAATGGCACACATATTGGCATATGAGTCTGCACATTCAAATGGTCGCTACATATGTTCGGGCCCTGTGCTTCACTTTGCTGACATTGTCACAATTTTAACCAAGTTGTTTCCTACATATCCCATTTGTGCCAAGTAAGTTGTACTTTTCTCCCTTGCATATATAGCACCTTGAGCATCCTGAGTACCCAAATATTGCCAAAAGCTAGATATGGATGTAGGTCAAACTACCAACATCACTTTATTTTGGCGTAAGTTTTCTTTATTTTCCTTTTCAGGTTGATGTTTGATGGGTGAACTGGTTGGTTTACAGGGATGCTGATGAGACTGCACCCAGGGTTCCATCATTCACTCTATCATCTCACAAATTAGAGGATCTTGGACTACACTTCCAACCCATAGAAGATGTCCTTCGTGAAACAGTAACCAGTCTGAAGGAGAGTGGCTGGTTGCCTTGATCATGGAAGTGGTTTATTTGTCAGCTCTGCCTACTGCAGATTTGGTGCAGAACTTTCTGTTTTGTAACAAAGAGCTTGACCAAATTGTATAATCCCTTTAAAAAGAAATATATCAGCCATTTTAAAGGCTTAGAAGACCCTTTGTTAGAAAATGCAATGCTCACTGATAATAAAGGTCGGGAATCACCTGTAGTTTGTGTCAATGACCCAACATTCAGATACACACATGTAGAATTTTCTCCTAGTGATAATTGTGTGCCCCAGACTGGAAGAGTCTAAGTAACTAGCATGAGTGATGAATGTAATGATAAATTTCTTCTGTCTTTAAATAGGATCCTGATTTCAGGATGAAACAATTGTCTTCAGAGAGAGACAGAATGGATGTCTTGTGAATGTATTGTAGTGATGAGGTATGTGCTTGAGTCTCCAGATGAGCTTGGGTGTGAATTTGAGCTTATGGGACAAGGTGGAAGAACAGAACTATGGGTCACAAATTCTTTTTGTGGAAACTGAGGATTGATGGTGTGCAAATTTTGGAGACAGCTCAAGAATCCAGCAGCATGTTTGGGTGAGGGGAAGAGATAGAAGAGTGTTCACAGGGGTTGAAAGATTGCACATGCAAGAGAGATTCCAGGAGAGAGAAGGAGAAGATATAGATAGAGAGTGCCTTACACAAGAGTGATGGTGGTTAGTTATGACAGGTGATGTCCCATTTCCTTGTCTTTTGAGGCCTTGAGAGCCAACAAAATTTTGTGCAGCAGACCTTCAAGCTCTGCAGCTTCTTGCACCTATTTGCATAGGGAGGAGTTGTGAACAATAAGTGGACTGAAGAACTCATGTTGAAGAATCAGCAAATTCACCCCAACAATTTCCCCCTGAAAGAATTACCCATCTCTCCCAAGATAACTGAAGCATCTGTGCAGTCTTTTATCCTACTAGAAGTGCAAGATGGGCATTTATTCTTGCCAGATTTTCTTACAGAATCCCAAGGTTGGAGTCTTTTTGTGCCTTGTCTTCTCTTCTGGGCAGCACTTGTGGCAGCATCAGGCCATGGCTTCAAGGCAAGGATGGAGGGCAGTGTGTGAAATGAGAGGTAAATCATGACAGGATTTTGTTGATATGCTTGTCTGGGGTGGAGTGGGTACACACATGGATGTAGAGCTCCCACTTCTGCTGGGCGAGTGGGCTACTACATTAAGCAAAAAGAAGTTTCACTCGAATCAAACCATGCTCCTGTGGCAGGGCCAATGTCCTGGTGGAAAACATTACACTTCACAGAATGCTTCATTTCTTATGTTGTGGGGGTGTGCTCCTGTGTGTGGGTCATATTGAGAAACACTCCAATCCTAATGGTGAAATGAATAAGTAGCTTTGTTCAGAGTTCCAAATTGGATCAGTGATGCACAATTGCTGTCTAGATTGTGAGAGGCCAGTTGATCTCATGGGGGACAGGTATCCTGACACTACTGTTGAATCCTTAGTGGGCATTTGCACAGCATGGAAGCCCACCCTTATTCAACCCATACACCCTCACAGAGGCCTCACACAACCATATTGGACTGCTTGAAGGCAGGTGTGGGGATGATGAAGACAATGAAAAAGGTTTCCTACAGTGCTAGAGTGCTTGACAGCAGTACACAAGACTGGATGGACTCAAAACACTAAACCTGATTTGGTCAGTTAGCTACAGAGCAGAAATGCAGCAAACTCCCTTGCAATTCATGACTCACATCCCCAAGAAGTTTTTTCTTCTGCATCCTTTTCTACTTAATACCCGTATTCTACTTCTTCATCCTGCAACACACATAGTCAGCATGAAAAGATTCGGAGTTAGTTCTTATGTCCCACATACAATGATAGAACCTATCTACTATCCTGACACTGATGTTGAATCCTTAGAAAGCAACAGTGCACCATGGTCACTGTTTTTGAATGCAAATTGGGAATCCTAACCATGAATGATATTTATCTGGAGAGATTGTAGTCCCTTTGCTTGCAGCCATGTCAATTTGGGCCTTCTCACTATAGATACTGGTCAGGATTCAATCTTCTTGGAGCTCACTCTGGAAGTGTCCTGCAATGAAGAAACCCAGCAGAGATTATGTTCCTGGGCTTAAGACATGCAGGAACTTCTGCTCATTTTCAAGAACTGAAGACATGCATGGACAGGAAGGAGAAGAATAGTAAGATGGAAACCTCAGAAATGCAGGATCACTGGAAGCCAACCCAGTGAATTAACCTGTATTGAAAGTTGACACTTATGAATAGGATCTAGGGAACTTAAGCTATACAGGTGACAACAAACTCCATAAGACTTGGCAACATGTGTCTTGAGAGACAACTTGTGCCAGGGGTGATCATGTGACAAGGAGTTCTGTCTACAAACTACAAAACCCCTGATCCAAGTTGGAAAACCTCCATCTCACTTTGGACACGAATAGGCTTGAAGAGCAACTGGTGTAGCTCTCATCCTCAATCCAATCATGTAAGGGAAATTCTGAGAATAATATATAATTTTCTGCCCATAGCTGATGTCTTTCACATCTCTTGTTCCAGGAGATCGCTCTCCAACCTTATGAAATACACAGTCATGACTCATGACCCAGTTTGTGATGTGGAAAACTTCCTCCATTGTATTGGGTGGTTCAATAGACAGAACCCACTGCATTGTATGCACCATGTTTTCATTTATCAGTATCAAGTTTCACCTAGCAAAAATTGCGAACAGTAACCATGCATGCTTACACTTTTCATTATATTCACCAGCAGCTCAAGTTGATTCTTTAGGAGGGTTTCTTCCTTCTTACAAATTAATGTATCAAGGAGGACTGTACTAGCCACCATATGAACTGGACACAACATAGTATTGATGGTCAATTCTAAATGCACATGTCCAAACAAAACTAAGAAAACCCAGGCCAACAAAATTCAGATTCATTTACAACAGCTGCTCTGGTTGTTTCAAAATTCAAGTAGGATCTGTACATTCCACCTGCAGAATCTACCTTGTGATTTTTGACATGGATTGTCACCCAATGGAAAAAAACAGTGTTATTTTAGCTTTTGATCTCTTTAAAAAGGAGGGCTGGTGTGGAAAGGCTCATTCACTTGTACTCAGGCCTTATTGTTGTGGATGGCGTGTCCAAGGTAGTAAATTTAGTCATCATTAAACACTCTCTCCTTTAGCTAGTTTTGAAATTTTGCATCTTCTTACCTTGTTTGGCTTATCTCTCTCTAAAGTGTTTTTCTACACTTTGTGATTCAAGTGGCTCAAACAAAGGAAAGCAATTATTGGGATTGACATTCAAAAGATTAATTTCTCTTCTTCTAAGTGATAGTAATTTTCAATTGTTTGCACTAAGTTGATAGGTTGTTAGTTTGTCTAGTCATTTTTTGTTTCATGTTTGCTTTTAGATCTTTTTTTTATCACTTTGTGCACTAGGTTGGGTCTTTCCTGTCCTTTAATCCTTGGGTGTCACATTGCATTTGTAACCATCCTTTGAATACTATTGAGATTCACGTTTTTCATTGCATGCATGGTGGGGAGAGAACAACCTTGCATGATATTGTGCGAAATGTTTTCACAACTATTTCATATGTTGCGAGAGTAAACCCATGTCCTTCCACCCCCCACCTTATAGTTTTTGCATTGTCAAGTTGACATTGTGCTTTTAGTTGATGGTGTTTGCACGTTGGCAAATGTTGTCATCATCGACCCCACTCAAATTGATTTGGTTTCATTGGTCGTTTTTTCTTGTGGGGTTGTTGTGACAATCCTAGGCAAAGGATGGTCCTTATCGTGATTAGTTCCTAGCGGACATGTTTCTCCCTCAAGCTATAAAGGTTTTTGGGTTTCTACACAAGTAGGCACATGGGTTTTTTCATCGATGTGCCAACATGGTGTGGGGGGTGAAATGCACTAAAATCCCTTGTCTCTCAGTTTTGTGTGCATTTTGTAATCAAAGGGTGTATGTGGTCCTATAGTGGGCGTAAGCGGTCTCTATTTCGAGATGGGTTGTTGTAGTAGGTGAAGGTTTTTTTGGGCGTCCTTTCAAGAGCTCCTCCCTTTTCTTTATTTGATATGCTTCTCACGGATGAAGGGGGTTCAGGAACTTGATGTTCCCCTTGTGGTTTGCCTTCTTGGATGGTTTTTTTGATTTCTTAGATGTGGGTCTTTCCATTTTGTTCCTTATGTCCCCCCTTTTTTGGGTGCTTTGGTTTATATTTGATTGGTAGTGTTTCATTGGTTGATCATTTTTATATCCTTTTGCCAACAATGTTTATGAGTATGAAAGGTCTAAAAGATGTCCCCCTTTTTATCTTTCAAAATTTCTTTAAACAACTAATTTTAAGTACATTTCAAAAATTGCAAGGTTCTATCACTCTTTAATTAAATGATATTCATACAATTGGTTGCTTCTCAATTTCCCTAGTGGATCCTACCCATCACCATTTCAAATTCTATGGTGTCAAGTCATACTATTTTGTTTTTCAACACTTTTAACATGTGGATCTATTAACTTCTTTCTTCAATTGTTTGTTTGTTCTATTACCAACTATTCTTTTGTGTGGGCTGGAATCTTCTTGATAGTCTCACATATTGCCTTCTTGTTTGTAATGGACAATTCTATCCTCTTTCCCATATGGTATTCACCTTCCATACTTATATTGATTTTTTATGGTGTGTGTAATTGGTTTCATTCTATGTACTTTCTTCAAACATATAAGTAAATCAACAAATCAATTTTTTTTCTAGCCATATTAGCAAATTTCACAATTATCAATGTGATGTTAACATAACATTAGTTTAAGAACATTTTTTGCATTGTTGTTATTCAAAAATTGTGCTTATAGTCATTGTTATTAGTCATTCCAAAGTCATTTTCTATGTAGATAGGGTAGTTCTTGGAATATTATTTACTAACAATCAATTTGTGCTATATCTTGTGTGATTATTAACAATTTGATTATAATTGAACCATGTTCATGCACATTTTCAAAAATTAAGGAATGCAAGTAAGGCATATTGCTCCTACACTCCTTGTTTAATACTATTTTGTATTTCAGTTTTTTGCATTGTTTTTAATTTTTTGCAATATAAGATGTGAGAAATGATCCACCAATTGCTATTGGTTGACCATTGGCTTAATATCAAATTTTGACATACAATAATTAGGTTTTCAAGGTGTGAACAATTTAAACAAGTAGCTTATCATGTAATGGTTTTAAATACTTTTTGGGAAGGTGAATTTTTTAAAATCATTACGTAATATGATGAAACCATGTGATATGGTTAGGCAATTTGAAATGCAAAATGAATTAGGTTTTGGTATATTAAGAAAACCTTGTATTTATTATAAAGCTTCAAAAGGTCTCATAATGCCTTTACCACAATGTGCACAAATAAATTCAAACAATTATTTGCAAATTATGCTGCAAACCATCAAAGATTTTAGAGAACAAATAGATTTAGTTACAAATTGCAACAAATATTTTGCAAAAACTTTACAAAAGAACATTATTTAAAGAATTGCAAAAACTTAGCAATTAATGACTTGCAATAGTTATTGACAACAATAGATGAATTGATAAGTAAGAAAAGGACCAAGAAATCCAAGACTTGCATATGAGTTGTAGCAATTGACAAAATGAACAGTGCATGAAAAGTGAAAGGAATTATCTCAATTGCCAAAAAAAATATTAATAGGGAGTAAATGAGATAAAAAATACCAATTTGAAATTTTAACTTAAAACCCAAATTAAATGAACTAAATTGAAATGTTGTGAAATAATGTTTTGATTAATTATATAGCATGATTATAGTATCAATAAATTAGTTTAAATTTGGGTTTAGAACATTTATGTGAGCATGGAGAAGAATGTTTAAAGTTTAAGTGTGACATTTAGGGTTTTAGATTTTAAAGTTATATGGAGGAAGTGGAGTCTTTCCATAACAATCATTTAATTTGGTTTTTTGAAGGTTCAAATCCAAGCTTCTATGTTTTCTTTCTATGTCAAAGTGGTTAGAAGGATTTTTGTACTTAAGATTTCAAGGAACATGCAAACAAAGTTTTAATTCCAAATTTTTTAAAAGTAAAAATAAAAATAAAAATAGGGTATTGAAATTGGATGCCATAAAAAATTTATAAACAAATATAGGGTTGCTAAAATATGTGCATATTAAAAAATTAGATAACAATAGGATGAGAAAAAATCTAATTCCAAAACCTAATACCTTCAAAAATAGTTGTTTGATGCATGTAAGTCACTATTAAGTGTCCCCCCCAAGCCCTAAAAAAAAATCATCAATTTAAAAACTTAATGAGACTTAAACCCAAGTCTCCTTGGAAGGAGATGAATCTCTTAATTGCAAGGCCACAACTTTGATTGTATAATGATAATGGTGATTTTTTAAATTAAAAAATTCAATTATGCAATGGCTAAAAAGTTGAAGCCATTGGCATGTGTAGATTTTAAACAAAAATATTTTCCTAATATTCTCACATGAGAGGTTGTTGCCATGTTGCAACAATATTTCTTATGGCAAAGTCATCCTTTGAAACCAAAAAGGTCATGAGTTTAATTCTTATTACTAAGCACCTACTTTCTAGGCTTTTTATATAGTATCTCCTAGTTTAAGAATTAAAATCAAAGGTCCCTTTGTAAGCTCCCCAATCAATTTCAAGTTGAGGCCCATATGATACCTTGTTTTTAAGAGGGCAATTATCACCTAAAGTAAGAACGTTGCTTTTCAATGTGAAAACTGACCTAAGAACCAACCTAAAATTCAACCCTTAACATGATACCTACCCAACACTAGTCTTAAGCAATATTCCTCTTTTCCTAATGTTTTTGTAAGGTGGGTGGTTCCACTGCATGAAAACATATATGCAATTTTGTTTTGAAGCCAAAATTTAGAAGGAAGGTGCAATTTAATTTGAACCCAAGGTGATTGATTGTTATGGACCCATTGTACATCTAGTGCGTACATCATGTTCACACTAGATGTTCCATTTTTGAACATCTCAATGTCAATTCAAAGCACCAAAGACCTTCCTCATTGTTGTGGGCCACAATAGATTAATAAGGTGAAGTCAAACAACCATACAAAAGAATTGAGCCAAAATCCAACACCATATGACTATAGATTGGTTAATAGCTTGTGACAAGTTGCCATTAAGGTAGTGGACTTGAGCACAAACCCAATTTGCCAAGGGGTAGTCTAGAAATTGGTGAGGAGAAAATCTAGAAATATTATTTTTCCCTAACATATGTATGGTGACAATTTTCATAGATGATATAAAATGCACATGTTACTCTTCATTCACATCATGGAATACTTGTTGCCACTTAGGATCCTTACTTTGTGTACAAACATGATGCTTGTGCTTGTGCCATGGGCTTATTCACAATTTTTATAATTGTTTTACACATGGTGTGGGAGTTGAATTTGCGATGGACAAAGTACTCTTGTTTAAGAAATAATGTTGTAATGTTGAGCTCGAATAATTTGTGAAGGTTGTAAAAGATGCTTTTGAAAAACAATAATACATTTGATTGCTCACAAAAACAAATTTAGAAAGTGAATGGATATCAATTACAAGAGTTTTCCATGGATGTTTGTGTTTTTGGATTGTATGCATTACCATGGGAAAAAATGTTGCATGGTTTGACAAAGGCAATTTTTGACAAAGAAAAACATTTAAAGCTATGATTGGCATTGTATTTCTAGTTATCCTAGTGGGAATAATGAATTCATCCTTGATATAAATATGAATTTGTTGATTTCTAATCTGTTGTGTGGAGATGTTATAAGTTTGATATTTGAAGTGGACATTAATTCATATTACACAAATCATTTGCTATGGCCGGAATATACTTAAGATGGTTTTGCCTATGCAAACCATTCATGAACCAAAAAGAAGAAAAATATTCTAAGCATTATGTTCAAGCTTAGGAAGTTGCTAGATTTACAACGTAGGATGTTACTTTGGTGTTTTGCAAAGGGTTCACTATAGCTTAAAATCTTAATTGACAATGGCATAGATGGATTGTGTTTTTATACTCTTATAATTCAATCTATGATCATACACAATATGATTATAGAGGATGATTAGAGTTTGGATTTGGAACCCTGTTTTAAAGAACACACTATTGAGATGGGACATAGACTCACATTTAAACAATACACAGATTTAAGGGTGAACATATTATAAGATATTGTGATACATGGTGTAGTTAGTGATGATTTCATTGGACAATTGTGGGCTTGCCAAGGTATGCAATGAAATAATATTTCACTACTTTCATGTTCCATTGCAAAATTTTGCATTATTGGTTGTTTGTTTTTGGATCTCAACTAAATTGTCTATTTGTCATGCTCGTATGCATGGCCTCATGCATGATGGCCGGTTACGGGCATGCCCGTCATATCTTTTAGGGTTATTGTATGGTTGTAAGGTTATGAATGTTCTTAAGTGACTGTGCGCTATTAGGTTTAGGGTTTCAGTTTTTGGTGGCTGTATAAAAGGGCCAAGCCCTTCCCTTATCCTTTAGTTTTTCTAGAATTCCTTTGTATGAGAGTTGCCTCCATAGTTCACTTGGATTTTCTAGATGCTCACGGTGGTTACTGC
>Ga0116231_10004624_pt1 | contig 27713 bp, 23 predicted proteins | sample S1TSphgellanicum_2_FD_89695 | JGI IMG/M metagenome (GOLD analysis project Ga0116231, IMG submission 89695) | Host-associated microbial communities from peat moss isolated from Minnesota, USA - S1T2_Fd - Sphagnum magellanicum MG | ecosystem: Host-associated > Plants > Peat moss > Unclassified... | reverse complement strand
TCTGTACATGTCATAAAAAAAGAAATCTTTGTCAGAATCTTTGTCACAATGATTCTGACAGAGAAATCTCCATTTGTCAGGAAGAACAAAATACATAATTTAAATGTTCCACCACAAAGTGCATTTTTGGTGTGGAATAATCAAATACATAGCATCAAAGCAAGTAATTCCAGAATTCTGTGCTAAAATATCTCTGTTTAAGGAAAATCATTGTGACATGTCCAAGCAGGATGCCAATGCTTGGAATGCCTATGACACATACATTTGGGATAAACTGAATCTGTATTGAATTTCATAATTCCATTAAAAAGGAGTTCATGACTCGTGAACAACATGAGGTACCTCTGATATTGCAATGAAAATTTTCCTTGTTCAAATTGATACCTAAAGCAATGTAGTTGTTGTGGGCAGTTCAAAGTTTAGGGTTTAGAAAACTGTCAAACATGAAAACTTGAAACCCCCAAAACATGAACCCGAACTTTAAGCACATGCCAAATTTTGGCTTTCAGTGGTGAGCTTTGTTGCATCAGCATAATGGAGATCTGTACAACCACTTCTGATAATATGTTATTTTTATATTGTGCAGAACTTGCGTAGTGGAAAAAGGGTCAGCATCAGTACTCTTACAAAAGTTCGGCACAAGTTATGAGCTGCAGGAATGGATCGCTCAAATGAAGAACCCTGCTGATAAACTAGGTACCTAGAAGAGACAATAATTATGCAGCCAGTAATCAAGGAATGAAAACTCAAGTTGAAGTTTTACATGATTTTCCTGATGTTTTTAGCTGCTCTCAGGTGGTCTGGAGTGATGAATTTCTTGGATGTTCAACACAACTAGTTGTCCACAAGCTAGTTGTCAAATTTTTAAACACGTGTCATATTTTTATTAGTTGCATTGTAGTTGTAACGAAAGTTACACATAAGGTGCAACTACATTTGGATTGGTATGTATGGATGAATAGGTATTTAACACCATATATACATGTTGCATACATAGTGTCGCATGCAATTGAATGTCATGTGCAACTTATTTTAAGCAATTACACAAATTTGTAATTACATGTGTTGCATGTAACTAAATTTTAGTTACAAACAACAGTTGCAAAACCCAAAATTTCAACTAGTGGGGTGAAATGATTAGTTGTAGAACATAAAACCCAAAAATGGGCTAAAACAAATAATGCCCCCCTACAAGGATCACCTTCACATGTTGCCATGGTAAATGGGATGATTATGACAACGCTTTCATGCTTATGATGATTATAAAATAGGGGAGATTCAAATGCATAAAATGCATGAACAAAGGGGATGAATTGTATGATTTCCCCACTTGCTGCACGAAGTTCTTGAAATATGACCTTTCTTCACATTGAATTGAAGGGATTTGTCATGTTTAACTAAAGAACAACCTAGTTGGGATGAAAGTCCAAGGTGCATTGGATGCCGTGGATTACTATTTCACAACCACCCTTAGTTGCAATTTTAAATTGGTGTGGGGAGAAATGTGTTGTAAAGGTTTTGTGAAATTGAAGGCATAAAACATGATTTTTTGAATCAATACAATGCTTCCCCCCACTGCAATGGGATGAATTCCACTTAAAGGTTTGGTCATGGCTAAGAGGGAGGTCATTTCAAAGACATGTGCAATTTGGGGTGGAATGTGACCCTATGTGATATGATAACAAAATTGGAACAATTCAAGGAATCCATTTGTTGAATTTTCTGGGTGAAAACAATTTTCGAACGTGTTCCAAAACCATCCCACCACTTGTTAATAAATGCAGCATGTGGTGGACCACCAACTTGAAGGAATTAGAAGAAAGTTCAAGGTCTTGGTCTACTTCATAGTTTTCGAAGAAAAGCGAGAAATAGCCATCTGATTCATGTTGTAATGCAATGAGAGTTGAGGTGGTGTTGGAAAACATGGGTATAAGAAAAAATGGTGCCAAAACGCGAGTTGTTCAAGAATAATCCCCTGCACACCTAACAACTAAATTATGAAGCATACGTTCATGAGTTGGAGGATCATGTTGGGGAAGAGGGATTGAGTTCAAATTGGGCACCAAAACTTGGGCTCGTAAAAAAAAAATTTCTACAAGTTTTCCTAGTGTTTATTAGAAAGTGTTTGAGTTGAATCTGTGTTTTCATGTGCCTTGTCGCCTCGCCACGAAGGGAGCACAGTGAAACACCATTAGGGTAGCAAGAAGAGCAAGTGCCAAATTACCACATTGTACGAGTCCTGCAATAGCTTATCTAATGGAAAATGAAAATGCCACTTGTACATCATGCCAAAAAACGATGGGGATGTAATTATACAATTAAGGACAACAAAAGGCCTACATGAAAGGACCCATAAACATCTAATGATGAAACCCATGTCCAAGCTAATCACTATTACAAATCATGACTTTTTAAAAAGTCCAACTTAACCAAAATGTTTGTTTTGACTGGAAGTGATATCCATTTTGATTAATGGGTTGGGGCATGAAAGACATGTGTTACTTTTGACTAGTACATTTGATTAAAGCGACATTTTAAACTAGGTGTCAATTAGTCATTTAGTCAAAAGGCACAAACAAAAGAAAAAGGTTAGTCAAAATGACCATGCTTTAATCAAATTGAACATATTCATTTGACATTAATTTCCACTTTACAAGCTAGTATAAAGGATAACTCACTTTTGCTTGGCTTATTGCCTAAATGGGCCTTTGTGGGGTTTTTTTTACTTAGAGTATCCTTTACGGATTTTGATGTCATATTTTCTAGCTCTCTTCAAATAGCCTCGTAACAGACAGCTAGAAACAAAGGATTGTTCAATATTATGGTTAATTTGTAGTATTTGTCGCCTTTGCTTTTGCAGGTCCTTACTCATGCCGTTGTCGAAAGACGAACACAACTTGTCCAGTCTAGCTCGCGCATAAAGTGGCATATAGAATCGTTGAGAGCTCTTGCTGCCTCAGTAAAGGAAAAGTACAATCTTGGACTGGCCCCCTTTGCATGACTCAAATAAGTCTGTAATACTATGAGGCCTCTAAACTCCCTTAGGACACCATCATGAGGGTAGTTAGCCCCGACTTCCATAGGTCCGAAGCATAAGTCCGTCAAAATGGGAGTATAGTGATCGTTCATGTACTTTGTGAAGTGTATAATTAAACTTGAAGGTGTATTATATATGATTGATTGCTCTGTTTTAACTTGACCAACCTCTCAGGGTAAGATTAAAATTTTGTATAATTATAGCAATGAGGTTCTTTAACGCTATCAACTTGCACACCTTGGTATGCAGAGTGGCCATACTTTGTTTTGTGGGCTAGGTAGGATTGCGATATGATAATGATTTACGCTCGGCGACATGTTGTTGAATTGCAAAAATCAGCACCTTACGATGTTTATAAGCAATTGGTTTTTGATGTACCCATAGGTACCAGAGGAGATTGTTATGATCGTTATTGTATTCGTATAAAAAAGATGCGACAAAGTATTCAAATCATTATGCAATGTCTTAATCAAATCTGGCAATGACAAGAGCAGAGGTAAGAGCTGGCCTGCTAAAAGGCCAGCTCATCTTTATAATCAAATATTATGTAGGCCTAGGTCAAAACTACCTACATACTTAACATACATAATTAATTAACTTATTATAACTAGCTTATTAATTAGGTTTAAGTTACCTACCTAACATAATTTGTAGTCTATTAATAAAACTTAGGTATTTATTATTTACCTAACTTAATAATTTAAGCTGCTAGGTAGCCAAGCTAAGCTTAACAAGGTACATATAATTGCCTAAAGGCCTAGTTTTTGGCTAGTTAAATAAGTACAAACCCTTACATCCCCACCTCCCTAAATACCCTAACAACCTATTTTCATACCTAACTACATAACTTAACAACCTACCTATATACCTACCCACCTAAACCTATTTACTTAGCCTAGGTCTACTTATGTATTAACTTATACCTACCTACCTCCCTAACTACCTACTAGTTTACTAAGTAGCTAAAATTATATTTAGGTTTACTATGTAACTACTAGTTATTACCTAGGTAACTAAGTAGGCCTATTAATTAGGTAGCATATATTACCTAACTACTACATATTAATTTGTACTACTTAATATTTCTTATTTCTTATTCAATACTACTTATTAACTTTACATGTACACACAACTATAAATCTTGAAGGGAAAATATAAGTTGAATTTGTGAACATAATTCAATTTCAAGCATTTTTTTTTCACAAATCATTTAAATTTTTATACATTATTGTGCATATCAATGAATAGATCTTTGAAAGTTTTTGAGTAAAACATGAAGAAAAAAATGCATTTCAAAGTTTGAATGTTGTAATTTTTTTGAAATGGAACATGTTAACAACAAAGTTTCACAAATTTTATCACAACATAAAGGTGTGGTGAGTTGGTTAAAAAGTTGGTAAGTCCATGTGGCCATAGGGGTCAAAGGTTCAACTTGCATTCTTTACATGCCTACAACCTTAGGCCATGGAATTTACAATTACCCACCATGACCTAGGTGGGTAGCTAGCATCTACCTATGAAATTGTTTTATGACACCTACGTAAATTTAATTAAAAAATTTAGGTACACATTTTTTAAATTAAAAATTTGATCCAAAAAAATTCCTACCCAAAATTTTTGTTGGCTGATTTCACTAGTGAAATAGCCCACCACTTAACTAGTAAAAAGGACCACTAGTCAAATTAGTGATGTCAAAATGACTTGACCAAAATGACTAAGGGGGTTTTTTGATTAGTGTTTGATAGGGTATTTTTTAGTTAAAATTTCTAATTAAAAAAGTCATGATTTGTAGTAGTGGATGTAGGTTGGGTGGGAGCAAGGGAGGGTATTGAGCCATGATGATCACAAAGGTTTGGATTGGATGAATTAGATGTTTGATGAGAACGTTAATGATGAGTTAACCCTCGACTAGTAAATTAGCGCGCATATGCGAGGCACAATATTTTAGGTGGAGGTTGAAAGTGTTTTGAAGAAATGGGGGTAGGTTGGGGGTATGATTATGGCCAATTATAGGGACCATTAGAATGAAAGGGGAAATGTCCTAGTTGTGGGGTTTGGGAAAATGTAAGGTTGGGACCCCACATTCAAACAAAGGGTTGGGGTAGGTAAGGGGAACTAATAGGTGGTGTGTGATTTGTTAAAATCAAAGGGGTAAATAATGGGTGGTTTGCAGTTTGTATGGGCGATGGGGTGGAATATAGGTTTGTGATGACCATGATGAAGTAAATGGGCGATGGGAATTACGAGGTTCAATGAAACGTGATGAATTGGGGGACATGGCATGTTTGGTGCCCATGAGATAGAAGGTTTACTATGAACATGGGCCCCACTTTTTAAAGACTATTTATGTTACAAAGCAATCCTAAATCTACAAAGCTAATCACACAATATTAAATGAAAGGAGAAGATAAAGATAAGAAACTTTACAAGGAGTCTTTTGTTAGGGCATTGTGTTAAAGCCAAACCCTAATTTCGTTATAAGCATGGGTGTCACGATTATTACTCTAATATATTCAACAAGATTGAAACATTTTAATACCAAAATAATATAAGTTTCACTTTTTGTTCTTAGTTTTGCAAGGTCCATAATAAGGAATGCCACACAAAATTTTCTTAATTTTGTGGTGGAAAGCTAGTTATGTCTTCACCCACTTGGAGAATGCATTACAACACTTGGGGATGGCTGGTTCATTGGGTACCTTGACAAGGTTTGTATTTTATATTACATTGGCCTATACTTGTTTTAGAAGGACCTTCTTATACCAATTGTTACTACTTTTAATTGCTATTCATTGTTGCCTTCGTCCCACAGCCTACCGATGATGAAAATTAAATAAAAAAAGGAAAAAAAACATGTTTTAATAAAAAAAGGTCCCTTAAATATGCCTTTGAGTGGACTAGTTACATGGACATAATGGTTTTGTAAGCAAGATAGTCCACTTTTGTGGCCTTATTATTATTATTATTATTATTTTTGGATGTCTGTCTTGAAACCTTAAACCTTGTTTCTTTCTTTTTTTCGACACAAATAGGGTTGCACCTTTTCTTCAAACTAAGATGGGGTTAATGATGGGGATAAATCAATCAATTTAAGCTAATCAAACAAATTTAAAAAAAATTGCAAAATTTTTTTGTTAGTGTTTTGAAACCCGTGGAGATTGTGGAAAAATAGAAGTTAGCATGTAGTGCATAGCCCAAGCAATCATCGGGATTTTACGTTCTCTCTCCTTTGCTCTTCTTTTCTTTTTGTCTGTTCGTGGCAAGTCTCGGAAGAGTTTGGCTTTGTTCACTCTCTTTCATCCATTCATTAGTTTATTTACGACTTGAAGTTTTTTTGTTTTGTTTTGTACTGATGAAATCCACTGAACCAAGATGCTTCAAATCATGTTCTTGGTCTCTTTGGAAAGCTTTTGAGGAGGAGGGGTGCATCAACTTGGATTCATGGCGTTTGGATTTGCGATGTAGAAGTTTTTGAATATTGAATGATTTTTTCATTGAAAATTAAATTGAATTGTAATAAAAAATTTCTCAAGAATTGGAATGTCTTTGGTGTTGTTGGAAGGATCTTGATGAATAGGATTTCATGGAATTTATTTCGATTCAGAATGTGGGCAATATTGATTTTTAATTGATTTTTGATGCTGAAAATTCAAATAAATTCCCAAAAACCAAGTTTTGGAAGGAAAAACCAGTTGAAGATATGGTGACACTTGGGCCAATGGCATAGAGCACACTAGTCTATCTATAAAGGAAGGTAGTTTGTTTTGTAACGATGAGATCCATCGAACCAGGATGCTTTAGATCATGTTCTTGGTGTCGTTGGAAAGCTCTGGATGAGGAGGGGTGCGTGGGCTTGGTTCCATGACTTTGGACATGCGGTGCAAAAGTTCTTGTATATTGAATGATTTTTTCACTGAAAATTAAATTAAATCGTAGCTTAAAAATTGGGAGGAATTGGAATGTGCCTTTGGTGTTGTTGGAAAGATCTTGATTAGCAGGATTCCAGGGAATTTATTTGGTAAGGTTTGGATTCAAAATCTGGGAGATATTGATTTAAAAGTGATTTCTGTCACTCAAAATTCAAATAAATTCCAAGAAACCAGGATTTGGAAGGAAAAATCAGTTGAAGACATGACAACACTTGGGCCAATAGCTTAGGCACACTAAGGTAAAATTGTTCATCACTGAACACTTCTTTAAATCTTTATCATCTTTGCTTCAATGCGAGTGATTTAAAATGTTATGAGAGCACTACCTCAAGTTCTAGAAATCATCTTTGAAATACAAAAGAAAAGCAATAATGAAAAAATAACCAGAAGAAAAATAAGCTTACTAACTCACAAAATGCATTTTTTTTCCCCTTTTTTTTTCTCTTTGGACCCCTCCTACTTTCAAAGCTTCTAACTTTCTCATTTCTTATTCATTTTGAACGATTTAAAGTGCTATAGGAGCATCACCTTCAGTTTTACAAATCATCTTTGAACTTTAATAGCAACATACAAGAGATTTTTGGGGTGTTCAATTTTTTAATGTTCAATGGTTTGTTTTTTTGAGTCTTGACCCCTTCTACTTTGGGAGGTCGTAACTTTCTCAATTCCAATCTGTTTTGGACAATTTTTAGTGTGCCAGATGCACCAGGACAAAGGGTTCAAGTTTTTTTTGGACACCAAAAACAAAAAAGCCATCCCCTTGGATCCAGCCTACCCTGAGCTCTTAAGTGTTCAGTCACTGGCCGTTCTACCCTAATAATAATAATTTCAAGTTTTTATAAAAAAAATACATATATTTGAAAATTGTAGTTATTCATTTTGTCAATGTGAAAGCTGACCCTAGGTTTCGATATATGTGTTTTTGATTTTGTTGTATAGTAGAGATATCCATAAAGTCACCCTGTCTTCACCCTTCCTTTGGGCCTCCTTTCACCCCCTAACCTTTTTTAAGTGGTATCCGTAAAGTAACGAAATTTTATTAAATCTCAGTATAAAATGCTGAAACTCAGTACGAAATGCTGAATCTCAGCATTGAATGGACGAGGTACGAGATGCTGAATCTCAGCATTGAATGCACAAGATTCGAGAGGTATTATTGTAGCTGTACAGATGGGAGCAGTTAAAATCTATGTAGAATCAGTTGAGGTGCTCAAAATTGATGGTTTCCTGAGTTTCACCCGCCCTTGAATGCTAGGTAATGTACTTCATGGCAGGTTTTTTTGAATCTCACCCTGTGTATGACCAAACTCAGGGTACTGGTGCTGTCTTTTCCTCACCTTAGGGCAATATACTTCATTCTTTTCTGTTGATCCTTTCTCTCTCTCTCACACTCTCTCTCTCTCTCTCTGCTTTCAAGTTGTTTGCTTTTTTTCATTTCTTTGGATGTAGGCTTTCAGAATTACATCCAAACAACTCCTTAGACGGTACTGAAATCTAAACTTAGTTGCAAGAGCTTTGCCAAAATAACATTTTTGAATTTTTTTTTATTTTGAGATTTTGCTTTCGTATTCTTTTCTTTTGAATGCATGCAATTTTAGGAATCTTCTTTTTCATATTGTTTAATTGTGTTTCAAATCCTTGTTTCAAATGCTCATAAACCGGACTGAAGATTTCAAAAACTATCCATGATGCTTGCTTGGAAGATGAAGTGGGTCATAAGGATCTGCTGTGTAGTTCAGAGACCATCAAACAGAACTGTACAAAATTCAATTTCTTATCCTCCAGTTTTGCTCCTCACATTCTCTACCATATGACAACTACCCAACAGAAGGAAAAGGAGGAGAATGAGGAGGAGGAGGAGGAGGAGGAGGAGGAGGAGGAGGGGGCCGTGGTCTCTTGAGACCCAAAGGTGGTTGATCACTATCTACTCTTTACACTTCACCTTTGACTGTCATTTCCATCTCAGAGGGTTCGGGCAAATTTTTTAAGAGATACTAAAAACCCATTCTGAAGAAATTTTGAATGATTTTGCATCACTCTTCTGAAGGAGAGCAGCTGGACATCCAGGGAGAAGAAAATCAATAAGTGGGGAAGCAGAGAAGTAGGCTTGGATTGAAGCAGGAGTGGACTGGAGATGGTGATGGTAACAATGAAGATGGTGCCGCATGGTCTGCTGGCCTGCCTCTCTGTTTTCTCCATTTTCATCTGCATCTTGCCTCACTTCTGTCTGTGTGCACCGTCTCTGTTGCTTTTTTACTGTGAAACAAGCATGACCCAAGAAGTAAAAACAGCTTCACTCAAGACATCTATTTCAGGAATTCTAGGAAGAGTTTTTCTCTGTCGTGTAATTCTTTCTCAGCCATGGTGTGAGCTGAAAACTCGACAAGTAGAATTGAAGTTCCATGAGCTGGAGGGCAGAGGCTGGAGCAATGGCAATGAAGCAGGCATGGAGGAAGACGGTGGGGGAGACCAAGACTCAAATTCGAGTCTGAACTCAAATTCAGTATATTACTTGGTCTCCATATCAACTCCTGTTCTGTGCATCTTTCATCACTGTAATGAATTGTGAAGAGCTTTTGCTGAGGGTTGGTATTTTTCTGTGAACCTATGAGGACATGGCCATGGTCCAGAAAACCATCCAAGCCGGACTTCACCATTGACCCTGAGGGAGCTGCAATTTCTGTGCCAAAAACTAAGGCCCTAGACCATGCTATCCTTGTTTTTATCAGCCTTTCAGGCTCAATGCAGTGGGGTGGGGATACATATACACCTAAATCTTGGTGCTTACAGGAGTCTTCAAACAATGGAACTATTTGAAATCTAAGAATGGTGGAGGGTAGCACATCTAATGAGTTTGGTGGTGAATGCACTGCAATCACAGATGCCACTTTTTGTTCATGAGATAGATGTTTGCATTGGCAGAAGGCCATCTTCTCACGTGGAATATTCATTGAACTTCTTGTGATCTCAGAGGAGCTTCACAAATGATATGAAGTTTAAAGAATTGAAGGAACTGTCGTCCAAATGACCAAATTTCTGCAACAGATTTGTAGGTGGCAGGGATCAGTGGTGGGTACTCCAGATAGAAATGCAGCTACTCTAAAGAATTATTTTTTGGGAAATTGCTTTCTTTGGAAAATGAATCAATATGGTAGTTAGTAGTTACTTCTCATTAACCCTGTCTGTATATGCATTAAGGTCTCTTTATAGGTACACACAATGTGTTGTGATCACAACAACCTAATATAAAGTCATTACATAAGGCGTTGTTTCTTTCTGGGTGAACATGTGCTTTCCATTGAAGGGTCGTAACTGTGTTGAAAATATGCAATTAATCAATGTTAAGCATGTTGGAACATGTCCACATGAAAAAAAAAAAGGTGGACGGGATTTTTGTGACGAGTCGCAGCTTGAACTCACAGGTTTCATAGCTCCTACCAATCACCGTTTGATCAGTAGTCTAGCTGCGAGGTGATTGTGAAATTGTGAGCAGATGTGTAGCTTAAGAAAATAATGAAAAGTTGTGATCATAACATAGTGACCTAATGAGAAGATGTCCTTACTCTACTCATATACAGAGGGTGTTGAAAAGGCTTGTGTGTAGGTGTGAAAACAAAATGTTTTGGCCAATGAAATTGCTGGATTTGGTGGTTTGAATCATTATTTTCAGTTAATCTCCATGAAATACCGGTTAAACGTGTCATAGGGTTTGTTAGGCTTGTGAGAATTACAGAGGAGCATTTGAAATGAATAAAAAAAGTCCATATTTTTTATGTTTAAAAAAAAAAAGTTTATGTGTAAGCCTGAAGATTTTTTTCAAGCAAATGGGATTGTTTGGATTTGATGGTTTGAATTTGTGTTCTTCAATACCTCTCTACTTACTCCTCTATTTACAGTTAAATGTGTACCTGGTAGCGATTTGTATTATTACATTACTGTATGATCGCAATCCAGAATATGACTCTGACACTCAGAAAACACCAAGCAACAAGTGGTACGACGTAAAAGAACCAACAGTCACTCACATATGACCAGGATGCACATTGATGCAAGGCCTTTTGTCATCAAGATCAACGTCTATGGTTCAGAGAGCTGCCCACCAAGTACATAGAAACACTAATAAGTGCGTGGAGAGAAGCGTCAGTAAGCTTCAATGCAAGTGGAGGACTGCAGAAAAATATAACAAAAGATATCATACTGTAGTGCAGGACAACTCATGCAGGCAAACTGCTTCTTGACACACCCAACTGCATGTTTCCAACTACAGAAGCTATTTTCCTTCTTTTCATGTCTTTCCACAATGACCAATTTTCACTTCCCTGTGTTGACAGGCATATTTTATGCTTTACTAACAAAGTGCAGCAATTCATTGCACTCACTGAGGTCATGCCATCTGACCACGAGCCCTTAACAACCTCCATACTCTCTTCTTTCAAACTTGTCCTCTGGATAATAGTGCCCATTCAGTCACCAGTGCACTTTTGTTTGCATTTTGATGATGAAGATGGGTGTCTCCGCAAGCACAATTTTGAGCCCCTTGTTTCCAAAGTTTGTAGTCGAACAAATCTATGTACCATGATGGGCTGGGTATCATAATATTGTAGTACCTTATCAGGCTCGACACTTAGATGCTCAATAAATAAATAAATAAATATTCAAAATACGCTTTTGACAGTGAATTTTTTTATAATGAAATCTCAACAATAAATATTGTCGACATGTTGTCAATTATTTTAAGATAGCCCTTTTGCAATTGATGGACTCGAAGTTAGAAGCTCCTTGGTTTCCACCAATTTTTGTATTTTGCTCTCCCTCATAATTTTCTTAAATTTCAACATTTCAAGCAAATAATTTCTAAGAAAATCATCATTTCCAAAAAAAAAATAAAAATTATTGCTGAACCTGAAAATGTGCTATGAAATTTGGATACCTTGTTTTCTTGCAGGTGTTGGTTTTCTTCAAAAACTTTTCAAATTTCTGATTGTGGGTTATTAAAGATTTTCTAAAATAAAACTACCTAATAGGTACCCACTTGGTTGGATATAGATGTGCTTGCCCACATCTTTTCTCCCCCCCTCCAAAAAAAAGGGACTCCAAATTGCAATATAACCAATGTTTAGGGGTTTGCGCACATCAAGGTACACCCAAATTGTAATAAGGACAATTTAGGGTTTGTAAGGTCATGGTACTTGAAAGGTAGTCCGTCCACAAAATGTAACTAATTGATGCCATATCATATATATAGAGGACAAATTTAGAGTTTGCAAGGACAAGAAGAGACTTGAAAACATAGTCCATGTACGAAATGCAGTGAGTTGATGCCTATTGCATATAGGACAAAATTAGTTTTTTGAAAGTGTAGGGACTTGAAACATCGCTCATTTTATATGTAATATTTTATGACCTTTGCATATAGGACATTTATTTTGAGGTATAGTGTGTTGTTCAAAGATTTTAGATGTAGAAGTAGCTTCACAAACTTTCTTGCTGATCTAACGGAAAGGATCGTTTGGTTATGCAATAATTTCATCTTTGCAAGTTTTGTTCGAAGGACAATTGGTTATGGAGTTAAATGTACGTAGCAAAGTAGTTACATGCAATTAATTTTACTATTGAGATTAGTTAGACATGTTAGTGGATATTTTATGTCATTTTATTTTATTAAATTAGTACCAAACATTGGACAAAATAAAGTTGTATTTTATTAAAGTTTAGTATTTTTGGAAGTCATGTTGTTGCATGTTTTTTAGTGTGCATATCTTAGGTTTTACAAAATGCTATATGTTATCAAAGCATGTTTAAAAGATGTTGTAGACACTTTAGCATGATAAAGTATTCTATTAAATGTTTTTGCTAGCATCATTAATTATGGCCCAAGAATATAGGAGCATGGCAAAGAGCTCCAAATTTGAAGAATAATCCAATTACAACATTTCAAATTTTCATTTCTAAGTTGTCATAAAAAGAGGAGTTCATAAATATAATTGAACCTTGTGTTGAGAGATGGAGAGTTTCAAGTCAATTTTGAAAGAAGATTTTTGTTTTTGGCAATCTTTAACTTGTTCACTAAACATGAAATAATGCTTCACATTGTTGAGATCATTGATCCAATGATAATGTGAAAAACAATCAAAACCCTCTTTGAACAAAAAAGTAATGGTTGACATCTAGTGTTGAGAACAAAACTTACTAACCTTTGATTGGAAGAGGGAGCTTTGATAGTTGAATACTTCAAACAATTGAAAGACCTTACCAATCAATTGGTAAACATTGAAAAACAAATATGACACAAAATCTATCTTATATTGTCTTCCACGTCCCAAATGATGTTTTTGTGGATCTTTTGTAGGGAAAGTTTTTTTTGACAACAATTCATCTCTTGCAAAAAAATTAAAACACATTATTTTATTTTCATATTATATGCATATTTGAGGCATAACACTCTCATGGTTATTAAATTAGACATATGGAAGTTGAAGGTTTAAGAGGTTTATTGCTTTGATAACAATTTCTTAATCTTGTGATCCACATCAACAAGGCAAGGACAACCATAATACACATTAATTAAACCTCATTACCATAAGTAAAAGGACCCAACAACTTAGTATTTGACATGTGCTACCAATTTAGATGAGATCTAGCTTCCACAAGATTTTAAATATCTTGCACATATTTATAATGCAATTAGCCATGTCTTGAAATTTTATTAGGATGCCATTAGAAAGTTTAAGAGATTAATGTTAGTGATTATCAATAAAAACATAACAACAAAACCAAAAAAGGTGATCATGTGAAGTTGTTCATTTGAATAAAAAATGATGATGATGACCAAAAGTATGAGCTTTGTGTTCCTTAATGCACTCCTTGTTGTTCCATCCTTGCACATACAAACCCCATGAAAAAGGAAGCAAAATTTCTAGAACAACGAGATCATAAGAAGGTGATGACATACACATGACAAAAAGAAGGTGATTAAGTGAAGTTCACTTGAATAGAAAATGACTATGATGACCAAGAATAAGAGCTTTGTGCTCCTTGATGCACTCCTTGTTGATCCATCTTACACATTAAAACCCCACAAAGCAGGAATCAAGACGCACAATGACAAGAATAGAAAAGGTGACAACACACATATGCATGACAAAAAGAACGCGATGAAATAAAATTCACTTAGAAACATGTCAAGAATAACAATGAGCTTGAGCGTGCTCCTTCTCTACACAACAATTGAAATGATGCAACAATTTGAAAAAAGAAAGAAAACAAGCTTTGGAATGAGTCGCATCTATTTAGAAAGACCACTTTAGACAAGAGGCACTAACCCGATTGCCTAGTTTCATTCTTTCAACTCCTCCAATCCAAAATGTAATTTGTTGTTGCAACAATAATAGTAGTAGTAGCAACATTGGTTCTTCTCTATCATCGGCCCCACCTTCAATCACCTTAAACCTTAAATGTCAAAAGAAAATTAAACACTAAGAACCAAGTGACCAAAACAAGTATAAACCTTGAAAATCAAATGACCAAAACAACTATAAACCTTAAAAGCTAATGACCAAAACAATGGTCTTTCTATAAGCAAGGCTTTGAGATGTGTAAATTAAACTTACTAATCTTAATATGAGTTTATTTACTAACTTATCACCAATTGAACCTACTAACAACTAATACCTAAAATCATTAATCCATATATATATATATTCATTCTAATATGGGGGATTTCCACATACCCTATGTTAATTATAAATTAATTTCAAAATATACACAACCCTATTATAAAACTAATTATATTAAAATTTCTGATATATTACATCCTACATTTTTATTTGCACTATAGGCAAGATGAAACATCTAACAAAACTAGATTTACAAATTATAACCCCAGGTTATAGAAAGCACATATCATTATTCTCAAATGTACTAAATAAAACATTAAATGAGAATTTGCGCCTAGGTTAGATAAAATCCCAGAAATGCTTTGGTTGGCAATATGCATACTGAGCACACACACCCATCTATTGATGATAATGAAGGTTCCCACTCGACATGTAAAGTTTCCACCACTGTTGGTCTGGTATATGGGGTCAGAGTGGGTATCAATAGTGGTATGAACATTGGTATCAAATACCAGACCAATCTGGTATGACCAGCTTAATACAAGTACCAGCTGGTATCAAATTAAGTTGATACCCACCAGAGCAACACTGGCTTACACTTATACCCATTAACCAAGTTATACTAAACTTAAGTTTGGCAAGCAAATTGATTCTCTAGACCTGTCCAACTTTTGTGATGTAGTTAAAGTGGCTATCACCCAGAAAATAATTTAGCCAAAATAATTTAGCCAAAACATGGTCACATAATAGATATGAAAATAGAAACAAAAAAAACAGAATCTATATTCTTGGCTACTTACTGAAAACAGAATCTATATTCTTGGCTACTTACTGAAAGTTATCATAAAGACTCTAGTGATTTGGATTTTATTTTATTTTTTTTCCCTTCAAAATCTGGTAAAATTTGGGTCATTTTTTTTCTCATGAAAAATAAATCCTTTGTACAAGTCGAGAAATTGAGATCATTATTTTAAGGTCAAAATTTGGCAAAATTTCACCAGGAAAAAGAAAAACCCATGCAAGAGATAATGAAACGAGATGTCGCATTGGTCATATGATATATCCAATGATCAACGGGTAAACCGAGGATTAACCAGAGGTTAACTAGCAGTTAACTGGATTTGATTTATATACGGAATTGGAACGAGGTGGGTAAACGAGTAGTTTGTTAATAGAAAAAAATTGTTTGTTGTGTGTCGGAAAGTAAGTTCTCGAGAAAGGCACCATACTTTACTTAAAGGGCACATTGCTTACCCGGCAAGCAATTTGTTCTCCTTTATTGTGGGGGGAGGGGGTGGCGGTGGGCGCGGGGTCCTACAAAAATTCTGACAAATCAATAGTGGGCAACTTTGGAACTTTCCGGAGAAAGATGCAAAAAGTGAGTAAACCCTAATTCTCGCTCGTCTTTGCCTACAAAAATCTTGTCATGTTGTGTGAAGTTGTGCATGGATTCACATCCACAAAACACAAGTCCTCGGTGCTCACTCAGCTCACTTGGCTGCTTTAAAAACCTTATGAATTTGTGTGTTTTATGTTATTACATGAAGAATGATAAGACTTGCAACCTTATGAACAAGGTATGTTATACACAATTGCCTTGTCATTTATGCAATATCAAAATTGGATGTTGTATGATAAATTGGTCATAGCTAGGGAATTTTTTTTTAAAATGTATTTTTAAGTACATCATCATGTTGTTGTAAAAGGAAGTAATTTGTCATGGTTGTTTTTTTTTCCCCCTTTTCTTTGACTTCAGATCAATTACGAGCAATTCAAAAGTGATCTCACAATAAATGGTGACATGTTTTAGGAACCTATCTGAGCATCAAAAAAATTGTAACCAAACCAAAACCAATAAGAAAATGTCACAATAGGATTTTCAAAAATTTAAAAATATTTTTTGGTTTTTTCATTTAAAAAAATGGAGTAAATGATCAAATATTCCTTTTTCATGTTTATTTTTCATATTTGTGCAAATTTTCACACACAAAAAAAAAAAAACTTGTCATGACATGCAAACTTGAATGTTTCTAATCACATTGTCACATTTTGAAAGAATTGCAGGAATAAAATTCTGTGAGGAAAAAATTGATAATATTAGAGATATTCATAACGTCACTCTATCTCCACCCTATCTTTCTATCTTCAACCAATCTTTGGGCCTCCTATCACCCACAAACCCCTCTTTCAGTGGTATCCGCAAAGGAAGGAAATTTTTATCAAATCCAGGTATGAAAAGTTGAAACTCAGCATTTAATGCACAAGGTTCGAAACTAATTATAGGATGTGTATACGTCAGTGAAAATATATGTAGCAGCAGTGAAGGCGCTCAGGACGAGAAAGGAAAGACAAGATGAAACTCAGTTTACAGCCAAAATTGATGATTTTCTGAGTTTCTTCCCCCTCCCCCCTTGAACACTAATGCACTTTTTTGCAGGTTTTTGTTTAATCTCACACGGTTTATAACCAAACTCAGGGTTCTGGTGCTGTGTTTTCCTTACTTTACAGATATGTCTATTATATTGAAATGTTTTGAAACACCTTACTTTTCTTCATGGAATGTTCAAAAGGTAATATTTGTCCGATTGGGTCCTCTTTCACCCTCCCTCCTAGCATGGATGCTGAAATATTTGTGTACTACAACAAGCTTATGATGTTACAAACTTACAAGGTATCAATGAACAGGGCTTGGGAACTCAATTCTCCAACACTTTTGATGGCACAACTTTTGTGGTGGAGCATAGAAGAATCCTCTTACCAAGAGTTTCCAAGTGAGTTCACATTCCGATAGCCTCTCAACCCCATTCAGATGCATGCACGACACCTGTGTGACCCATGTAAGGAGAAGAAGAAGGCGGGTGGCTTTTGTTTCTTCATGCATTCATGACCCCTTTAACTTTTCTTAAGAAAGAAGAAAGGAATGTTTGGCGTGTGTAATTAGATGACACACAATATAAAACCCAAAAAAATAAAATGCACCCAACCAGAGATTTTTAGGCAACTTTCTGCCACGTCGCTACAAGAAATACCCCTTATGTGACCCCCCGACTCATTCCAAGGATTTTTTATACCAAAGAAAATGTACCAAAGTAGCAATGTTCTGAAATCATCATATTTTAGACAATAGGTTCCATCAGTTCAGTTCAGTTTGCCAAAATATACCAGGATTCTTAAAATTCTCGTATCAATTTTATCCCATATGATTTGCCTAAAATTCTCTCCTTCTCACCTATATAGGTGGGCCAAATGGGAGACAAATATGGAGGTTTCAAAGTTTTAGTTAGTTAGTTTTTTTTCTTTTGATTGTAGTGGGCCAATCAAAATGACTCATTGCCCCCTAAAAAATTAAAAAAAAAGAACATGGGGGTGCACCCATCTAATTAATAGAACTAACAATAGGTGTCGTTAGTAGTTTGGTGGATTAATGACACCCACTCTCTAGGAGATGCTTGTAACGAGTTAGTTGTACGGGGATTCTAATTATTGTGCTTCATGAAGGAGGTTCCAAATGTTGGGTCTTCCCACACTTTTCTTTATCAAGTTCCTCAAGGACTCATCATAGGTATTCACATTCTCAAGTGGTTAAAGAATAGGTGAAAAACTTATGTTATAGTATTTGCAGGCCACTTGGGCTTTTGTGCATTGAACAAGACAGACATCTTAAGCTACTACGTATGCCAAAGGAGTGCATGCAAGGGTGTGGTTTGTCTTGTCATTCTTCTTGACAAAAACAAGCCTTCCCTTTCTACGTTAAATCAAGTTATATTTGTTTCAAATATGGCATCTTGTCACAAAGAGATAACAAAATTTGTCTATACAAATTATGGCCAACTAGTAGGTTTAGAGTGGAGGCATTTGTGATAACTAAGTATTAAACAAAAGGGGGGTTCCCTAATGTCCATTTGTCAACTTAGGAAACAATTGGGCAGCACTAAGGTAGACAAAGGCATAGTCCATTGAGGTTGCACCAAGTGGCATACTCGCCCAATTAGGGTACTTAACGGAAAATGACTTTTTCCATTTTTGTGGGGGTGGAGGGATGAGGGATGGGGCGAGTGGGTGAATTGACACCTTGCATGGCCTTCCAAAAGGCTGTTCTTTGACTCGTTCAAAGATGATGATCATATATGTTTGCAAATCTTTCACGAGTGAGTGAAGACATAATTTGCTTTTGAGCTTCAAATTATTCTAAGTGATGATGGCTTTGAGGAAATAGGTAGCTTTTTCTTCATGAGCTTCATGGAAAGTATAAGTGAATTAGACATGGCTACAAGTCTAAAACCAAACGAATCAAGAACTAACACACCAAACCAAAACCCTAAACCTTACATGTAACCAAAATCTGGAAAGTGGGCTACCCCTTCAGATTCCATTTGAGGATTGTGTGGGTGTGGTTGTTGGCATGACCATCCATCCACTTGGATGGGTTCCGGAAAGCATAAAAGAGTGAGATGTGAAATTGACACCAAAGCTATGAAGCCTATTAATGCTATTACAAAGGAGAGAAAATGTTGTACGAAATTTTTGTGTTGTTTCAATTATGGTCTCACATGATGGATGATTCATGGATTATTGAACAAAATTTATTTGAGATCATCTGAACAAAAGTGTGTTGCAAACACCAAATGGCTAAATTGGGGGGAAAAAAAAAAAAACCCTTGGAGGGGAGGCAAGGGGAGTGGCAAATATTGAGGTCTACAATTTGTAAATTCCTTTTCAAGTACCCAAGCATTGAGCCAAGCATTAAATACGGACGAGTTCCAACAACAATCATACCCTAAACCTTAACATTAAAATGTCAATATGCAAAGTATTAGATTATGCATAATCTAATACTTTGCATATTGACATTTTAATGTTAAGGTTTAATTTCCATATCAAACACACCATGTAGAGCATGCTTTTTAGGTATTAGGGTTTTCTAGGGTTTAGGGAATTTTCACAAAGCAAATGTGTGTCCTAACTCCTACCTATAAAGGCTCTTTTGTGGGAAAAAAAAAGCCATTAAAAGAAGCAAGCAAATACTACATGGTAGCGCATAGTACACACACATACACTATAAAGGTGTAAAGTTTGGATGTGCAAGGCTTATGATCTGTGGGTGTTTTGGGTGACCATTTTGGCATCCAAGAATGTTGTTTGAAGATTGAAAAAAAAATTTAAACATGTAGTAATTGTATTAAGAATTTCTTGAGATGTGGGTTACCCAAGCATTTTTGTCATGTTCAATAAAACCATCTCAAAGAAGAAGAAAACCCGCAGAAGCTGATGCAAGAAAGCAAATGGCATCTCGGGGAAGGAGAAGAAGAAGCTGACGTAAGAATGAGTACGTCATTCTTTGTTTGGCCGTACTAATCTTTGTCGTCATAGTGTACAATTGGTTTGGTAATCTGCAATTTCTGTATGAATCTTCCTTGTACTCGTCTTGCAATCTGTATTTTCAGGACCGTTTTCGGAGGTATTAGTTGGCAAAATTGGGTTTGGTAAACTACCAAACTGTAGTTTATGTAGTAAAACATTTTTGTATTTAGTTTTGTAATTGAGTTGGTAACTTGCTAATCTGCAGACATTTTCTTCAGTAATCATGTTTGTATAAGTTGTGCAAATCTGGTTGGCAATCTGCATTTCTGTACTAATCTGTTTTTTGGCATTAGTTGTGCTTGAAATTGGGTTGCTGTCAGTGTTGGGTGGGTATTAGAAATTGCAACCAAACCCCCCACTATTTATAACATGATTGTTAAGGTTCAGAACAGTGATTCCCCGAAAAAAAACAGAAAAAGAAAAGAGAAGTGTTTGGCAACCCAACCCACAAATTTGGAAAAAGAAAAGAAAAAACAACAAACCTGAAGTTTGCCTGATTGAATTATTGATTTGGGTTTTTTTTCTTAATTGCAAAATCCTGTTTTGTGCTGTGACACTGGATTTGATTTGTGTGGTAGGTGGGGAAGAAACGGCAGTTGTTGTTGTTGTTGTGTGTAGCTTAGCAATAATAGCAGCAGGAACATCATCAATACAAAGCCCTGCCGTTGCAGCAGCTTCCTATATTAATTGCACCCAAAGAAACCATTCTGTTCCTGAGAAAAAAGCTTCTTCCTCCAAACGAACTTCCACAAACGCTTCACCAAACTTCCATTTCACCACTTGCGAACTAGACTCAGTTCTTTATTCCAAAGTTTTTTCTGTTCTCTTTGTGTGAGTTCTCTTTTTGTTTTCCCCTTCTTCAAGCTCCCGAATTTGGATAGTTACTGGATATACAGGGATTGCCAGCAGCTGCACAAGAGAGCTAACTAAGGTAGCTGATACAGCAGCAGCTACACTTCTTCACGTCAGCTTGCATGCCATGTTGTTGCTTGCACAGATCTATCTATTGCTCCCTGCAGATAGGAGGAAGGGGAATCCTACTAGCTGGTTGTTTGTAGTACTAGTATCACAGTGGAAACTGCATATGGTGCATGAGAGCTTGGTTGCAGCAGGTCTTGAGGGTTCTGATGGTGTTGTGTTGTTTGTGAGTGTTATGTAGTAGTTTTGTACCGGCTGCTGCCCAGAGATTGGAGGTTTCGTTCTGTTTTGGCAAGTTTGGAAGGAAGGAAAGAAATATTATGGCACCTGCAGCAACAGCAGCAGCAACAGAAGTGCAAGTCAGCGCATGGGCTGCAAAAGACACTTCAGGCCACTTAGCCCCCTTCACATTCTCTCGCAGGTGATGAGCATATTCTTAAGAACTGGCCAGTTTTTGTTGCAAAGATTGAATGAGATTGTGTTGGGTTTTTTGTTCTGATCTTGGATTCTTTTTTTTTAATATACTTACTTTTTTGGTGCTCATGAGGTTGCTTTGCTTGATTGCTTGTTTGCAGAGCAACCGGGCCAGGAGATGTGAAGTTCAAGGTCCTCTTCTGTGGAGTTTGTCACAGTGACTTGCATCAGATCCACAATGATTGGGGAGGATCACTCTACCCCATGGTTCCTGGGTAAGTCCCATTTCTCCCAATTTATGAGGTCCTGAAGCATGAAGAAGAGATGTTGAATCCAATCTGGAACAAGCTCTTCCTCTGTTGAAACTTATGAGCTCCAATGAACAGGCATGAGATAGTGGGAGAGGTCACGGAAGTGGGCTCAGAAGTGAAAGCTTTCAAGGTTGGGGAGATTGTTGGAGTGGGATGCATCGTGAATTCATGCCAAACCTGCGACTCATGCACACGAGATCTGGAACAGTATTGCCAGAAGAAGGTGATCTGGACCTACTCAGACAAGGACTATGATGGCACTCTCACGCAAGGCGGGTACTCCTCAATCATGGTTGCCAAGCAAGAGTATGTAATTCTTATCCTTTGTGTAACTCTGATCCTCTACTTCAATATGTTAAGATAAAAAGCCTGAAGTTGTAAAAAAATCTTGGGGTCATTCTTCTTGATTCAGAGCTCTGATGGGGGTAAGTCATGAGATTTTGGACGTGTCTGTTGATGATGGGGTTGGGTGGGCCAGATTTGTGTTGAAGATCCCTACCAATTTGCCACTGGATGCAGCAGCACCGTTGTTGTGTGCAGGTATTACTGTTTATAGCCCCATGAAGCATTTCCAGATGGATGTAGCAGGCAAGCATTTTGGAGTGGTGGGTTTAGGAGGCTTAGGTCATATGGCTGTCAAGTTTGGGAAAGCCTTTGGTATGACAGTGACTGTCTTCAGCACCTCTCCTGCCAAAGAGAAGGAAGCTCGTGAGGTTCTTGGAGCTGATCATTTCATTGTCAGTAAAGACCCAGAGCAAATGAAGGTAAAATTTTGTTTTTTGAAAATAAACCTGAGAGTTTGCATAGGAGCAATGGCCAAAGGCTAGTGCATGCTTGATGTTAATGTGACAGAATTCATAATCTGTGGAATGCTTGTTATCAATGCAACAGAACCCCTGATCTGCACATTGTGATATGCTTGGTGTCAATGCAATGGAACTCATGATCTGCAGATATGACATGTTTGGTGTCCATGTAACAGAACTCAGGATCCATGTATTTGGATATGTGGGTTGTGCAGGCTGCAGCAGGATCAATTGATTACATAATTGACACAGTGTCTGCTTCTCATCCTTTGGATCCATACCTCAGTACTTTGAAACTGGATGGCAAGCTTGTGATGGTGGGAATACCAGAGAAGCCTTTGTCAATCCATGCATTCTCCCTCACTTCTGGTAAAGTACCCAAATTCTTATTCCATGTTTTTTTTAGCTTTTCTTTTTGGTTCTGATAAGTTCATTGAGAGAGAAAGAAAGAGATGTGTTTTGACACTCCCCATATTCTTGCCAATTTGAGCTTGTGTCAATTACACAAATTTCTAAACCTAAAAGCAAATTTGGGTATCCTTGGAAATGGCTGGCAGCACGGCGGTTTGTTGGAGGAAGCGGTGTAGGAGGAATCAAGGAGACACAGGAGATGCTTGATTTTTGTGGGAAGCATAATATCACTTGCATAATTGAGAAGATCCCCATTTCGTACATCAACACTGCAATGGAAAGACTTGGGAAAACAGATGTGAAATACCGCTTTGTCATTGATATTGGAAATAGCCTTAAATCTGAGAATTGAATTCCAGTTTCAGATGACAACTTTGGAAGTGCAAGGTTGTAGCAGCAGCCAGCTCAATTTTCTCCTGCTTGCATTAGTACTACTGACTGCCAAGTTTTTGTTGTGCACCTAACTAGCCATGTTGTCTGTGAGTAGCGGATGCAATAATTTCCTTTTTTGAGGTTTTCAAAATTCTTAGAATTGGGTTTTGGACTTTGCTCTTCAGCTTTGTTGTCTCTCTACTACAGTTTTAGTCCACTTGAAAGCGGGGCAATTGGACTAATGTAAAGACGAATTTTATTACTGTAAAATGCAAGTGGGATTTTTGCAGCTGGGAATCAAAAATACTTCATGTAAATCGCTGGGAATCAAAAATACTTCATGTAAATCATTGTAAGCATGAACAAAAAGCCTTCTAAATTAACTCTGGAAATGTGTATTATATTTTTGTATGCTTCTCTAGTTATTAAGTATTTGTTTAAACAAAATATTCTGCACCAAGATGCTACACAAATCATTATGTGGACTTTCCAATGTGACTAAATATGTTTTGAACAATTAAGTTGGAAGTTGAAACAAATTATCGATTACTCATGCAAATAACAACAAAACTTACAAAACGAGGTGTTATGTATATAGGAATTATTAATTGGTTTTTACTAATGAAGGTGTAATTTCAAGTAATTTAATGTAGCACCTTGCTAGCTTTTGACACACAACAAATGACATTACAAAGCAATTTTCCTAGTGAGTCTCTTTGTCTTCTTAGATCTATTTGATTAAAGATAAACCCTACCACCATGATCCTAGGTATTAGGAGGCTCTTTTGACACCACTTCCTTTCAATCTTCCTACTATTGTTCCCAATGGCTTTTGTCAACATGTGTTTTCCTAAACTTCACATATTGGCATACATTCTTCTAAGGAAAATGATTGCAAAATGGACGATAATTGAGATTGTAGAGGACAATGTCAATGATAAGATCTTGTCATTTGAAGATCCATCATGCTTTTGATTCTAATGACATTTTTGTTTCTTTTGCGGATTTTAAGGCATATGCAATGCTGAATACAATGTTTGTTGACAATTTGTTTGTTATTATGAAAAGTTATGTCTGAATCCTCCCATTGTATTTGATGGCAATGGAAAAGATGATGATATGATATGCACATAATGATTTCTTTACTTTTTTTTATATGTGGATGATTGAACTAAGGACATAATCAGAGTAGTAGCAAGGGGAAAGTAGTTGGTTGAGGAACATACTTAGTATTCAGATTTGAATTTTACTTTGGAATGTTTGAAACTTATTCTTCTTTCATGAGGATTTTGAAAAGGAGGAGAGAGTTGTGGAGTTTTGAAGGAGGAATTTTTAAGGACCATTGATATAGACTTTTAAGTTTTGATGGAATTTTGTTGTGTTTTGTGAAGAAGCATGTGTAGAAAGTATAAATTAGTGGTTCGAGACATGAATTTGATGAGATTTTGTAATTTGTTTCGTAAATTTTAGAATCTAGACTTTGAAGTGCAACTTTTATTGTAGGAACAATTTAATATAAAATATTTATAAAAAATAATACTTACCATTTGGTGACCATCCTTGGGATGAATTTGGGAGAAGAAATCAAGATTTTTATTTTTATTTTTACAAAAAAGAATTGTTTCCAAAAAAAAAAAAGATAACATGAAAGGATGTTTTTGTGTTTCTATAGTTTTTTTATTGATTGAAAATCTTTAAAGACAATAACTTAAACATGGTAATTATTGTAAGGGTTTGAATTTAAATTATTTTTTTGTCAAGAACAATAGATATAAAAAAACATAATTCAAATGGTGACCCAAAGTTTGGAGAAGTAGATGGACTAAACAACAAAATAGTAAAATGAAGTTGTGGAATCAAAAGCCAATGAACAACATATGCATGAGAAAGCAATGTGGTTTTTCACACTAGATTAGGTGTAGTATACATTACAACACTTGCCAAGAATAAAAGAGGGTTTTGCAAGCTACAAAACACCTTCAACAAAAGATTTGAAACCACAATAAACATTTAATCAAAGAGTGCAAAGGTGACCCAATCACTAGGATCATCAATCCTTGAAGGAGATGCAACCAATAGTTGACATGAAAATTTGGGAAAAAAATGCAATCAAAACCACATTTGCAATTTTAAGGTAGTGGGTGCAAGGGATAACAAAAGAGAATCTACAATCCTATGAATGTTGGGATATGCATGGTTTGAAATATGCTCAACATGGTTCTTCCAAAGAGGAACAAGGATGGAAAACATCAAGAATAGGAGTCAAATTATCCATTTTGCAATATGTTTCACCTTCATATTGTCAACCATTGAAAGAGTGGGAAGAAGGAATGGACAACAATGAGGTCGGATAGGCAATGTCACAAGTTGCAAATGTTGAACAACAAGAATAATGCCTAAAGGAACGAGGGTATGGGACTAAAGCAATGTCTCAACCTTAAAGATTGGAACCTCATTTGGAACATGGTATTCAGTTTGTAATTATTTCTAATATAAGTATAACTACAAAGACTAACGGATACTGATTACATACCAATTAACAAGGTATGGTTCAATTTGGAAAATAGGTTTGGAACATAAGGATTCACAACATGGATCGTGTACCAAGACCTATACCCAACCAATGTAACTACTATCAACAAGAGGAGCATGTGATTGCTAGATATCCTCTCATTGAAGAATTTGTAAGGCAAAGCTTTGCAAATCATGTTGTACAAACATAAATTAGAACAAATTAAACATGGAAGAACCATAGTACAAGGGACTTGTGCAAACAAACTTGGGTGGTACCATGCATAATTTGAACATGAAAGATTTAATACATAACATAAGTTATACGGAAATACAAAGAACACCAATTTTAATTCAAAATTTTCAACCATCTCATCCAAATTTTGGTTTTAACTAAATGCAATTAACAATAGTTCTAACAAAGATGGGATACATTAAAATAGATCCCATAAAGTTTCACCACAACAAAAGGTGTTCATGTAGGCCAAGTGAGTTCACTGGATTATGAGTGAATTCACTAGTTATAATGAATAGGACCTAGTGCGGAAGAAGTGAATTCACTGGTCTAGTGACTGGGGACTAGTGAATTGCACCCACATTTTGTAAGAGGTTTACAATTGCATTGCATACAATTTGGGGAAACCAAATAGTGATAATGATAGGTGAAATGTATAACATTATACATGTGCACACTAGAATATCACTAAATGTATGGATGCCTAACCCATCATTAGACTAGGAATGGACCTAGGGGCAACCACAAAAGTTGTGATGAAAGTAAAGACCACTAATATATATATAGATTTGGATCTAAACAAACCATATAAACAGAAAATTCTACTTGGTTTTGCAAAATTAATAATTTTGTTTCATAATTTATTTACAAATTTGATTGCCACCAAAAACGAAGCAAATTTGCATGTTTTGGAAGTAGCACCAACTAGTCCTATAGTAATGAAACCTATTGTGGGGCAAACCCATCCTTGGCTGGTACCACTAAAAACATCACACCTTGATTTTCCTAGACCCATTTAAGTTTGAAAAATCATAAGAAACATTTAAATAAATATTTTCATAATAATTTTTTCATGAGTACATTTATTAGGTGCCATAAATTTTGAAATTTCAATAATATCAAGAACATTGTGTATTTTGAAGTCAATTTATTTTAATATTTTATTAAGAAATTAATTGAATAAATATAATTTGTTTATGAATTTTCAAAATTAAGGTTATCGATTTCTAAAGGGGCCATTTTAATTAGGAATTTTTATTTAATTTAATTTTAAATAAAATTTTAAAATTTTCCATTTTTAAAATTCCAAAATAAACTTCAAGCCATATATTAAGTCATGCAACGAATAAACATGAAAAAAAAAAATTTATAGTTGTGAAAACATTTAAGGGAAAAGGTCCAAGAAAATGATTTGGCCAATTTTGGTTCTTTAAAACCATTCCTTGAGGTGGTTTTTGGTGGTACCACCCAAGGATGGGTTCGCCTTACGGTTGATTCTTGTAACATCATGCATGTGGTGTTAATTATAGTGGCACTACTTATAATGATGTTTACTTCAACTACATTATCATTATACCCAAAAGGAAAACCATTGGATCTTCCAAGAACTTTTGCAGGAATAACAATTCAATCTTAAATGTTCATGGTTTTTTTAGCCCTACAAAAGACCATTGAACTATCCTAAATACAAGAAAAAACTTTGATATGAATGTTCATGTTGTTATGGACCGACTACAAACAAGTGGAGAATTACAAGACAAGACAAGCTTTATTAATCCATCAACTAGCGTTGATCTGCTGAAAGGTTATTCCCCAGACTATCTCCTTTTATAACCTTGAACCATACTAGGCCCAAAATATCCTAGGCCATGATATTGCCAAAAGTATTCCAAAATATCCTAGGACATGACATTGCCAAAAGTATCCCAAGTATCCCAAAATATCCTAAACCATGATATTGCCAAAAGTATCCCAAAATATCCTAGGCCATGACATTATCCTCTCCTCAAGC